>Ga0126342_10017919_pt1 | contig 12196 bp, 8 predicted proteins | sample Cyp1metagenome_FD_92528 | JGI IMG/M metagenome (GOLD analysis project Ga0126342, IMG submission 92528) | Coral microbial communities from Lord Howe Island, Old Settlement Bay, Australia - Cyphastrea 1 metagenome | ecosystem: Host-associated > Invertebrates > Cnidaria > Coral ... | reverse complement strand
CAGCCAGATGTGTAGCCCAGCGTTGCATCCAAAGCACTGGGACCTTCAACGCCTCCACAGCCCGGGCCATGGCAGAAAGAGATGCCTGGAGGACGATCGCTGTGGCTGGGGCATAATTCTGCACAGCTCAGTCGAAATGTTGGTAACATTGGGTTGATTCATGTTGATTCTGTTAATTTGGCAACATGAAAAAAAAAACTCAATCCCTATTTTGAAAGGATGGCTCGTAGTCAAATCCTTTTCACCTCCCAAAAAAATACATTTTGATGTGTATATATATATTATATATTAATATACCTCGATATACCTTGATATTGGTTGATCTATGATATCTATGTACCAAAGCTGTTACAGTAATCCATGTTGCTCCTAATTCACCCTGGTAAGGCGGCCTGCAGGATGTTGCAAGCATCGATATCCGCTGCGGAGGACTCTGCCACCGCCCAAACAGTTCGATGGAGGAACTTCTCATCTGTGAGTTCCTGCTCCAGAGTTCTTTAGAGTTCCCATCTGTTGAAAAAGAAACTCTGGAGAGGCCAAAGAAGCAAACATCAACCATCAACAAATCATAGCAAATCAACAAACATCCTGATTCGGAACATCTATTCCAACATCAGCTCAATGATTCCAAGCATCTTCCCTATGTCAACTTTTTTTTCACTATATTTTCCAGCATCCAACTCCAACTCCAACATGATTTGCTCCACTCCAAGAGGTTCCCGCATGGTCCTGGTAAAGCTCCTCGCGTTGCTGTTCAGCCAGCTGTTTGGAATCGTTTACGCGGCTCAGCAGTTCCAGAACCTCCGGGACCCTTGGGAGATGTGAAACTATGGCACTTGTGGATAGTTATAAATAGTTATAAGTTATATGAATAGTTTCAATGAATAGTTATGGATAATTGATGATAACTGTGGATAGTTATACGTAGTTATGATTATGATCTCAATGTAGTTGTTGGGACTCAGCTTGGTTACCAGCCATGAGTTACCATTTTCGAGATGTGTGATCTGGGCAGGCATGTTCCATGTAAAAAAAAATGCATCTATTATGACCCCACCAAAAACATCCATTTGGGCATGAATGAGGGGTTTTGCGAGTCATGGTTTGCTGATGACGTTCCAACAGTGAACATAGAAAGCTCCAAGACCTGTTCAAAGTCACCTGTTTACGACCGGCTTTGAAGTCGCACAACCCTCGAAATCTCGCTTCACTAAAAATATCATCTTGAACTGTTTGGATCTGTCTGGTACTTGCTTCGTCCAAAGATATGTCTTGTTTGTGTTTGTCTTCTTTGGGATAGTTCAATCATAGTCATCAAAGTGTCGGATCCAGATCCAAGTGTGGATGTCATATCTTGTTGCTATTCATATCTTGTCATGAAACTTATCATGTTTTTCGATGTTTTTCGATGTTTTTCGATGTTTTTCGATGTTTTTCGATGTTTTTCGATGTTTTTCGATGCTTTTCGATGTTTTTCGATGTTTTTCGATGCTTTTCGATGTTTTTCGATGTTTTTCGATGCTTTTCGATGTTTTTCGATGCTTTTCGCTTCAAGGAGAAGTGACGACTGAGTTTTGAGGCCTCAGAATCTGGCGACAAAACAGCAAATGCAGCGGCAACCACCTCACAGCAGGACAGCTTCAACGGCTTCACACATTTTTGGGGGCGAAGAGATCACCCAATTTTTTGGGTTTGAATGTATTTGTAATGGCTAAACATGGCTAAACATGGCTAAACGGCTAAACAAACTACCAGTACGTTTTTGCATTTCCACTTCGGGTTTTGGAGAAAGTCAAAATACCAAGAGTTACCGCCTTTCGTTGGTTTTCGTTGGTTTTCGTCGATTTTCGTTTTCGTGTTCCAAGGCACGGGTCCAGCCAAAGGCCCACGTCCTGCTTCGTCCACGCCGCACACCACACGCGTCTCTCGCCACAAGGGACGCTCCCAGGAGTCCAATCCAACAGATCCAACGGATCCAACGTCCTGCACCATGGCACCACCGGTGACCACCAGTGACCACCAGTGACCACCAATAACCTTCACCAACAGGTCACCACCAGGTCACCAATTTCCGGGCGTTCACAGATATTCATTTCGGGTGTGAAGTGAATCAAATGAATTCTGCAAATGGATTTTTTAATGATTTTTCGGCATATTTTGGCATATCATTCAAGCCTGACTGAGACATGATACTGGATTCTTCGAACGTCCTTGTCCCTCTGAACACAACCTCAGTGAGACAACATGGACCGAGACAACATGGACCACATGGATGGACTCGCTACCGGGAATACCTTGAGAATACCTGGAGAAAGTCGTTCGATTGAGCAAGGTTGAAAGGTTGAAAGGTCGAGCTTGCGCGTTACATGTCTCGTCACAAGACAGCAAACGGTATCCAGAGTATCCATGTCTTTCCGTGTCTTTGGTATCCGTATCGTCACCTCTTTCCATGTCGGTGTCACCTTGGGACACCCACCCATTGCACAGATTGATCAGATTGGGCTCACGCTGCGGATGGGATCTTCCAAGGTTTGCTCGATTTCTTCGCGAATTCAGCTGCGTCTCGTGTCCCTCGTGTCCCTCGTGTCCCGTTCTCCTGTCCAATGATGTCCAATGATGTCCAATGATGTCCAATGATGTCCAATGATGTCCAAGGGATCTGCTGCGTTTGAGCTTTTCTGTTTGCTGCCTGCTCTTTACTTTGTCTGGTCAATCATTTTTGCATGGTGCTGGACAGCACGTGGTCTGGGCCATCACTGCGTTACTGCATGTTACTGCTTCACTATAGAGAAACAAAAACTGTCAGCAAATTACATTTACTTGTTGAAATGTGAGCAATGCACAAGCAACAACGATACCACCGATGCCAGGCAAAACATGTGCTTTCTCAGTGCTTCACTTCACTTTCTCGATTTTTGAGGATCTCTCAACGGTCTCTCTCTGGATTTCTGAGGGTCTCTTTCCGTCTGTGCCCAGCACATCTGGCTGGTGTGAAACAGTTTCTTGCACTGTCAGATTTCGGAAGTCGTCGGAAGCCTGCTCAAGCAACTCAATCCAAGCTGCAGCATGGTCGCCATATGTCACCATCACATAAACATGCTGACATACCATACTTGCACACCATCACCACATATCACCACAATCACCAGCATCACCAGAGTCCCCCCATCAGTGCGGCTGCCTCGGTTGCCTTCACATTCTGCACACCGAGGGTCTTGTCGTCCTGAGAGCCGTTCTGCACCTGCTCCTGTTCACATCGTTCAACTCCAAATGTTGGGAAAATGGTGGATCGAAATTTCGATTTGCCAGGCCCCAAGTGGGCCTATTCTGAAATGGATACCCTGCCTACAACTTTCAAAGTCCCCACATATCACCACATATCCCTACATATCATATCCCTACATTTACTTAACTGCATCAGTCTCTCCACGCGTTCCCCGCAGTTTCTCTACAGTTTCTCCGCCAAGGTCAGTCCTTGCTGGGACTTGTCGGGCTTGTGGGTGATGCAGTTGCAGTCTGCAAGGAGAACGGCGCCATCAAAGCAACTTGGGGATTGAACTGGAGAACTGGGCCATCAAACCATCAAAACGTCCACTGTTCTCAAACGTTCAGGTCGTTCAGAACAGGAAAAATACGGAAAAAAAAAAGTTGAAAAACCATGAATCTGAAATCTTAGACAAAGATATCCAAGCAAAGTGCCTAATAGCTGTGGAAATACCATGTTCAGCAAATTTCAAGACATGTGCCACCAATTCAATGAAGACGAGTGGTGCAAGAAACCACTCACCAATCTCAAGTGTATCCAGATCTTGCAATACCTATCCGACCTATCCGGCTGAGTTGTAGCACAATTTTTAACCCCACCTCCTCGATGGATTCATGTGGTCCTCCTTTCTCTTCACTGATGGGAACTGACTCAGCCTTGCCACGCTGCCACGTGTCTGACATGAAGTCCAAAAGTCGTGTTCATCACTTGAACCTGTCGAAATTCCAAAAACAGCCAGCATCTCCGTTCTGTCAAAAACCCACTGTTGCACCCATACGACACATAGATCCCACAGCCAACAGGATCCGATTTGGTTACTATTTGGTTGGTGACCTGTTGGCCACCTGTTGGTGATCCTATTTTCGACGCCAAGGATCCATATCCACAGGAGTCTCCGCCATATAGAACAGCACCGAAACGTGCTGACTTTGCCTCGGATCTTGGAGGACTCACATGGCATCGCGGCACAGTCCACCGTCCCAACATCGCCCGAGCTCCAGACTCTTCCACATCTTGCCATTGGACCTGCCGGGCCGTCTCGTCGTCGATGTGGAACCTCAGTTTGGGGAACCCTGGGAATTTTGGGAACCCGAAAAAAACCCTGTGCTGTTTTGAAGCACCCCGAAACCATTTCGAAACCAGCCACGCAGCATGGCACTGAGGTGACTGAGGTGACTGAGGTGACTGGCCATCTGTTGTGACGGTCCCGAGCATATGCGACATAGTGCCCGGAGGCTGTGGAACCCCTGCCGTGTCATAGCATGGCATAGCACGTTACAATTCAAGCTCCTCAAAACGCGCCAGCTACGCCGTAAATCGTGGTGGACACACAGAGCATACAGCAGGTAGTCCATGCCTCATGGCATGTCATGGTCACGTCATGGTCCTGTCCTGGTCATGGCGTCCTGAAAAAATGCTGGGCCACTTGGGCCTCCGTTGCACTCGCCGAATTGACGGATGTCTTCTGGGGGAATCCAGCGGCCTAAGCGCCATGACCGTTGAGTCATATCATATTCATATCATATATCATATATATATATATAATACATATAGATATATATATATAATACATATAGATATATATATATAATACATATATAGATATATATAATACATATATAGATATATATAATACATATATCATATATAGATATATATATGTGTGTATCATATATCATATTCGTATATGTTTCATCTTCCTTCCTGCAAATGGGACTTTGACGAAATACTTCTTGGATTTCTTGGATTCCGTTTTGTTCACCGAGGCACTCAAATCCAATTTCGTAGGGAAGCTCACCCTGCAGGCAAGCACCAAGCACCAAGCATCAAGCATCAAATTCTGCAGATTTCTGCAGCCAAATGGCATGAAAATTTAAATGATCAGCGAGCAATCAGCAAATGGCCAAATGACCATCGATAGCACTTCTGCCTCCGATTGATCTTGCCAAAAAGATTGGTGTCCTGGCTCGTGCCAGGCACCACTTCTCAGCTTATGCACCGCTCTGACTGCAGTCCTGTCTACGATTGATGTAAATCACAAAGGCGTTCGGCCGACGGCGGATGAAGGCTCTCTTCTCGCAGTCTTCTTGTTTGCACCTCGGCCCAAGTTCAGTGAGGGAATGGAATGGTCGAATCAATTGATGATTCACCGGGTACACTGAGGTACATTGTGTACATCGTATCCCCTTGGATTGTCGATCTGGGCACGCGACTTGTCACACTTGAAGCCTTCAAGGTGCTCTGCCTTGGTGTACCTTATCAAAAAATCAAAAAATCTTGCGGAATCCGCTGGTTTCAAGATGTTTCAAGATGTTTCAAGATGTTTCAAGATGCCCACCATCTTCAACTCAGTCAACTGCATTCATCCTTCATCTAATCATAATCTAATCACCAGTTTGCTTCGGGACCAAGCTATGGAGCCCAAAACCATCATGACATGTCGGGTATGATTGAGCTAATATCATGTAATATCATGTAATATCATGTAACATCATGTAATATCATGCAATATCATGTAATATCATGTAATATCATGTAATATCATGCAATATCATGTAACATCATGTAATATCATGCAATATCATGTAATATCATGTCATGTAACATCATGTAATATCATGCAATATCATGTAATATCATGTAATATCGACATATTCATATATATATATATATATTAGACATTGGAAAGATCGATGATCCTTTTAAAAACCATTAATAATAAAAAAAACAGAGCCAGCGGACTCATCGAGAAGATCCGACAGAGATGTAGGGCTGGCAGAAGACTCTTGTCTGGAGCCTCCAATCCATTGGGATTCAGAGTTTCCCACTGTCATGGAGATAGTTGGATATTGGATGATATTGGATGATATTGGATGATATTGGATATTGGTGTCATTTTATTTGATATTTCGATGCCTGAACTCCAGTCCCAATGTCTTGGTTTTGAGAGCTTGATGCAGCTTGATATGCTTTTCCCCACTGCGTGCAGCTTCGCTCCTTGCAAAGGTCGACGAAGGCACCAACGATTCAGTTGTTGTGCGCTCTCCTGGGATGAAGTCTCAAATTTCAGTTTGGACCAAAATCAAGTGAAAGTACCAAAATCAAGTTGATATCAAATTGATACTGAAAGTGTGATATCTGCGTTGTGGATCATTCTGGTGGAAAAAATACTCGAAACAAACATCATAAAGTATACACGATAAACATCGATAAACTATATATATACAACTTGAGATACCCAACGTCACACCTTTCGTGGAGATAGCGTGATAGCGCTCCTGGCGACAACGTTGCAACTCCTCCTCCGTCATACCCAGTGTCACTGTGAGGCACAGGCAGTACTCCACCTGGCATTCTGAGTGCCGTCGTGCTGGAAAAATGAGGGTTCTTAGGTCAAAAGTTTCAATATGCTTCAATTGAATTCAAGCGAAATATCTTTGATGATATTTGCAACATTTGGGATCTGCAACTTTGACAGCACTGGGCGCTACTAGCATGAAACTCAGATTAATCACTCGAATCCACAACACGCTATCACATCACACAATTTCACCCAAGTTCACCCTGCATGTTATGGAATTGAACTGTCCCAAAGATCTGCTGTCGAATGGTAAAATCGTCAGGGGCACACGGCTGACCAAGGACTCATAGGTGCAAGACTTGCAGCGAACTAAGGAACCTTTCACGGAAGTCATGGAGAGCTATTGCACACCACTGAGTCACTATTGACGTGCCAAGAGCAGATTCTCAGTTCTGAGTTGGCAATGGGAACCAGTGTTGCAAATCTTTGGGTTCTGTTGACACTTGTGTTTAGATATTGAAACAGCTCTTTGACGCCGCCAACAGAAGTCACGTCGCTTCAAATGCCAATGATTTTCTCGCATCAGAAAATGAAACTATTCCCTCCATCACATCGCATCACATCGAATCACATTAACAGGCCATACTGGGCGGCCATACTAGGCACTACTTGCAGCATCTTGCAGCCGTGCAGCCCATGATTCCACCGAAGACATGGCCGATCATGCTGCTCGCCTACAAGTGCAGGGATGCAGCAGAAGGCACAACACAATCAACACATGCACCAAAATCATCAAAATCATCAAAACATATTATCAATACATGTGTCAAGATCTTTGTATATGTGTGTTTTATTTAGAATATTTAAAGCATCTGAATATGTCTGGTTTCCAATCAATTAGTCGTCAAGGGAAGTTATTTCGTTGACACTTTTGATGGGCCCTGCAGCCTCTAATTGTTCCTTCTCCGAGTACCTCGCATGACAACGCAGTTATCGCAGCAGCCGAAACCATTAAACTGCAGATTTCGCTCCAACAAGCAGCTTGAATATGCTGACTACAACTGATATTTGTACCATACCATATCATGCATTAATTGCATACATTTATTATTGCATATGTTAATTACATACATACATTACATTACACTACATTACATTTAATTTAATTTCATTGCATTACTTTGCATTGCATTCCATTGCATTACATTGCATTACATTGCATTACATTGCATTACACTGCATTACATACATACGTAAGTGCAATAGAAGCATCAGTCATTATACATATATATATATATATATATATAATGATGATGAATTATAATATAGTATAATTATGAATGACTATAAACATATCAGTCGCTCTACTTGGCATCAGCATCTTGCGGCGCACCCAAGCTTGGAACAATCTGTCCCGCTGCCATCGCCCACCTGCCATACGATGTGGATCAAGATGGACTAACACTGAAGACACCCCAGAACGTCTGGTGGAATGTGCTATTAGTGGATCTGTTTCCAATGATTTTGGGAGGTTGTGATCATATGAGGTATATTAAAATATGAAAAACCTTCTGATGCTTCAAATATGAAACCTCATGATGCTTCATGATGGCCATCCCCATGCAGAAGAAGTTTTTTTGGCACCTTCACGCAGCCAGCGAGCCATCCGGCAGTCAGCATCATGAAAGCTTCGTGCGGGTCAGCTTGTCGGCCAAACGCAAACTCTTCACTGGCCTGGCTCAATGGCAAACAATTGATAACAATTGATAACAATTGATAAGATATAACAAGTGGATCACAAATTGCATCAAATTGCTACGTCTTGCTGACATCCCATCTAAGAATCTTGAAGTGCGCTTTGTCGGATTTGTTGGATTCTGTCGTCTTGGCGTTTGAATTGAAAATACCAAAAATCTATGGTTAACCATCATTTTCTTTAATGTTCCTATGAAAAATTGCCATGTTCCCGCTTTTCTTATCCGCCATTTCACCATCAAAGTAGCATCCAAAATAACCATAAATGGGAGATTGAATCATATTTATCATCATATCTATAAGTCTATATATATATCATCATGTTAATTAATCATATTATACATCATCATATTATATACTGCGCATATACATATAATATCATATAGAATCCGGATGAATCCCTCAACATGGCGCCACTGCCGTAGCTGTCAGGCCTCCGCGATCAGCTTGGTGAGTCGTCGAGGGGGATCCACATAGCGCAGGCCCCGACGCTTTGCATCGTCCAAGAGACGACCTGGAAACATGGAAGGGAAGCATCATCGAATGTCAGAAAATCTTCGAGAACTTCCTGAAAAGGGATGGTATGTGTTGAATTTGTGAAAACTGTCCTTCGACCAATTTAAGACCGCGATTTTCTCATGGTGAGTTCAGCTCTATAGACTCATCTTAAATATAGCTCAGCTATAGCTCCTATTTTCTCATCTTAGTCAACTCATGGTGTTCTTTTCGCTGAGTTGCAGAGACCCACTAGCTCGGCCAACCATGGATCCTCGCTGAAAAGCATCCGTTTCTGTGACATCACCGAAGGTCGAGTTTGGTACGTGTTATTACACGTCTTATTACGTCTTATTACGTGTTCATCTTTAAGCGTGTCTTTTTAAGCATCTTGTTGCACTTCAACTTGACTTCTCTGAGAGAATTCGTTGAATTTTCTCGGATTAGCAGCGTCCTTGGGAAGTTCTTGGCAGGTGTCATGTAAATGTCGTCGTAACAACGGCGTATGCAGGAGGCATTGGCACACCTAAGCCGTGGCAAAACCAAGGACATGGTCTGACATGATGTGAAAATCAAAATGTGTAAAAAATACAGATAATGGCAATAATAATGATGATGATAGTAATAATGTATGCAATTGGGGGCCATTGTGTACCGAGTATGAGTGTACGGAATTGCTACTGCAGCCGCTGCACCCCGTATCCTTTTGCATCGCGGTGCTTAAAGTGGACTAGCCTTGGACAGGACGCATATGGCCTACATATGGTGGCATACGGCGGCATGGGCAGCAAAAACCGGAATGGAGCAGCTCCGACAATCCCCTCTGTTTCGAGAATGTCAAGACTAAGTCAAGAATGGGATCAAGACTCAAGAAATGTTCTGGTGATAAATCAACTGTCCTCAATTCGAACGAGGGAACTTGTGGGCTGCTCAGTATGCCATTGCAAAAAAGTGGTTCGTGATAAAAGCCGCATGGGAGTTGGCAGTTGGCAAACTCATGCATGTTTGCCTCCTCAAATGATCTAGAGGTTGGAAGGAGGAAAATAGGAACTTAGACGTGAAAGGCCACGGGTCAAAATGCCACCGACCTCGTCTGTAAGTCTGTAAGTTATGTCTGGGTGAACATCGGATATATTTTGGGCATTGCGTTGGGAACTGATCGGATGTTCACGACGGTATCGTCTTTATCTTGACCCAAAGCCTTCAAGAACTTCACCAGTCGGCTCAGACTTGTTGAGCTGTTGCTCAACACGAATCATCGTAATCATCAGGAAATTGCTGAAAAAGCAACAAAACTGTGAAACGTTGAAACATGTTGAAACAACATGCAACAAGCATCATGACAACATATGACAACCATCATGAAACATCATGAAACGGCTCAATATTCGGTCAGAGTTTCCGCTTGTGCCATGGGGCCATGGGGCCAGTCCCTTCTGGCAACACAGAGCCCACGTACATCGTGAACTTTCGAACTTTCGAACTTCCAGACTGCGTGTGTCACGAAACACATCGAAACACCTAAGGTGTGGAGATGAGCCACACGATGCTCCACCGAGAAACCGACATCGCCACAGAGAATCACCAAATAATTCGATTATTATCAAATGTCAAGGATGCATACAGATCATTGAATCAAATAGGATCATTTCTTGCCGGTAGAGGGTGGAGCCCACCATAAATGCGTGATCAAGCGTCACGCAGTAAAGATGATTGGCGCACATTATACTTGGCAAGATGACATGGAACATAGTTCCACCAGAAGACCACTATTGATATCATTGAGATATCATTGATAATTCATCACTTGTCATTCGTCATGAATCGTCATGAATCGTCATGAATCGTCATGACATAACCCTGACCATATCATCACTATGTTCCACCATCTCCGTACCATGTGCGACAAGACGCTTGGACTGCTTCAGCAGAAGCGCTAAGAGAGACACAGAGAGACTTTGAAAAAGGGTGATGTCACTGATGTCTATTCATACTGCATGATCTCTGCCCAGGGGTTCCAAATGATCCCACTGGCAGACGATCTTGGGAGATCTGTGTCAGAGCTGGAATACGATGGCCCCACTGGCTGCGCTAGCTGAAGGGCCACCGGGATAGGGCCTCAAACGTGACTGTCGCACCCCAAATCTCTCAGTCTCTCTCGGTCTCTCTCGGTCTCTCTCGGTCTCTCTCGGTCTCTCTCGGTCTCTCAAGCAATCTGCTGCACAATCCCAAGCATTTTCAAGCGTTCTCTAGTTGGCAGCTAGTTGCTTCACAACTGTGTTTTGACTGTTATCAATCGTGGATGTTTTGCTTCATCTCAGATCTTCTCAGATCTTCTTGCATCTTTACATCATTCGTTCTTTATCCAACTTTAGATCAAATTCGATAAGCCGCTTAAGCCGCTTAAGCCGCTTAGCCGCTTCCAGTTTGCATCCCAACGGGCCTCGGCCCTTGATAAACACCCGGAAGCGTTCTGGAACCTCAGGATTTCACTGAGGTCACCGATTTCACAAACTTTGCCACGTGGCATAACTTGGCATTGCTTCTGATCCGTTGTGCTCAGCGTTGTGGCATTGCTGGGAGACTATCAACCCGTCATCTTGGCGTCTTGTGCGAGTGACATAGATATGGTATGATATTAGGTCGAAAGCCATTGAACTCCAAAAAATGTCCAGCCGTGAAGGCTATCGCATGCTATCGCCCATTTTTGACCCTACATTCCCTACATAATTTGGGGGCATCTTGGAACCAAACGATGCACACATAAACCATGGATACCCTCTGGTAAACTAACAGTTTGCTATTGAAAATGGTCATTGAAATAGTGGATTTTCCCATGAAAAATGGTGGATCTTTCCATAGTTTTCCATGGTTTTCCCATGAAAAATGGTGATTTTCCATAGTTTTTTGTATGTTTCCCAGAGGGTAAACCATGGCATAACTTGGCATTCCGTCAAGGCACCAGTCGCACCAGTCGCTGAGCCAGCCGAATCTCCAAGGTCAACGGCCCTCCACCGAGCAGGCTGAGGCCTGTCCATTCTCCTCGGTGGGATTTTCCCATTTGGGGAGCAGAAAAACCAAAAAAAAAAACGGGAAAAAAACCATGAAAATTCCATGAAAAAAAACGAGGTTGAAGTATCGGATCTTCAATGGAAAACGGAAGATGTTTGAAAAAAACGAGGATCCACACGAATGTTAGATGTTCAGCATTTTGGAAACTCGTAGCAAGTTTTTGTCCCAAAGAGCTGGGGGGCTCCTGTATCCTCCAAGACCTTGAGTTACAAGTTGGGTGCATCGCACATGTATATGCCTGCGGACCGAAAACCGTTCCCGTAAAACGCGCGTTTTTGAATATCTGGATTTTGGGGTGGGGTGGGGTG
>Ga0126342_10017918_pt1 | contig 12197 bp, 11 predicted proteins | sample Cyp1metagenome_FD_92528 | JGI IMG/M metagenome (GOLD analysis project Ga0126342, IMG submission 92528) | Coral microbial communities from Lord Howe Island, Old Settlement Bay, Australia - Cyphastrea 1 metagenome | ecosystem: Host-associated > Invertebrates > Cnidaria > Coral ... | reverse complement strand
TAATCTTATACGGACACCGGATGAGTTGGGACTTGTGCAGGGGGGGTCCGACGCATGATGAGATAGGACTTGGCCACACCGGGGTATCTTTCACAAGTCCTAAGTCACTCGCTTGAAATATATATAGTTATTCATGCGTGAAATTGTGTGAATGTCAGCTCCACCCACCAAAAACATTGTGCCCTGCCTCTGATGAGGTCGGGACATTGTCCAAAGCCTCGGAATCAAAATGGCAGGAGTGAACGGTGGGAGCTGTGGAATTGCAGTGGCTTCTTACGAGCTCAGCTTGTGCTGGTCTGTGCGCTACTGGTTTATGTTTCAGCCACATGTGCAACTGCTTGTCTCCTTGCTATGTCCGACTGAAACAACCCAGGCTGAGTTGCAGTGACCAGCGTTCTTGTGGTCCCCGTGAGTGTTGGAAACAGTTTCGTCACCGTGACTATCGGTGTCTTGAAGGTGATCTTGTATTCCTGAGTAGGCGCATTCGCTGATATTCGGAATCAATAGTGCTAAAAATCATTAAAAATCAAGCAGCATATGAAGCATTTCAGGTAAAAACAATTTGCAGCGATTGCATCTTGATTCGCCCAGGGTCCATGTCAAACTCGGATCCACCTTGGAACTCTAGACTCTCGCTACAACCCGATGAGGCTTCATTCGGGAGCACGCCTTCAACAAATTGACTTGACGTGCCATTGTGCCATATTGTACCAATTGTACCCAGATCTGCCAAACCCGTCAGCACTGTCAACAACTTCCTGCGTCTTGGAGGCTCATCTTCATCTTGACCTCTGTAACATTCTGTAACGGAATACACAGGACATGCATTCTGCATCCCACTAATGAGGCACCGTGAAGAGCCCGCAAACATCAAAACACTTAAAGAGTGGTCTACGTCAAACGATGTCACACGTGAGACAAGCCGAGCACTTCCACTGAGGTTGATGACACCATGGTAGGGCCACAAAAACAAATCAAGCTGATAGTTGGGAAGTTCAAAACATCAAGAAACGACATGTGAAACAAAGCGGTTTGCGCTTCTGCCAAGTGGCTGGCAGGGAAAGCCCTTGACCCTGAATCTTGACAACCATCGTTCCAGTCGTGTCCCTTATCACATGCAGAACGTCAGCATCATTACAAGAATGTCAAGTGGGAAATGTGCTAATACATACGCTGCTTACATTTTTCCCACCAAGCTACGCTTCAGTGACACTTTCTTTCGTCTGCGGGAAATAGCTCTCTCCACCAAGGGAAATGTTGATATCCACCAGGCTTGTCACGGGGTCCTTTTCCATTTCAAAGGTAACTGTGTCGCCTGCCAAATGCAAGAGAGGGATAACTTGCTGGACTACTCTTTGCACTCCTTGCTTGCTGCATAGAAACACCAAACAAACTCACCAGTCATCTGGCATGGGCATCTCAGTGCAAAGAGGGAGAGAAAAAAAGACAAACAGACGGACGGACAGACGGATGGACGGACAGACAGAGAGAGACACAGACAGAGACAGAGACAGAGACGGAGACAGAGAGGCAGACAGACAGAGAACCGCACGTGCACAGTAGAATAGAATCCCCGAGAAATGCCTGAATCTCTTCCCTTGCGTCTGAAAGTTTAAGGGGCCCAGTGAGCACAAAGCTTACTGCAAAAAGGACTTAGTTTGACAGCGACAAAAACCAAAATGCAGACTAGGCTCCGTTTGACACCGAGATATCAGAGCCAGTGCCCTTCACTTCAGAAGTGGTTAAATCAGCGTGCGTCACTTTGATAGCCGTTACTGCCAGCTTCGTGTCCGTGAACGATACATTCACAACCTCGACATGCTTATCAGTTTGCGTGCGTGTGCCTCTGTGTGTGTGTGTGACATCAACACATCGGATGCATACTCCTTGCGAGCTCATAAGCTCAGGCCATGTACAATCAGGACTTCAGGTCAAACCACACGTGCACACCACATACACAACTGAGACGACGTACTGAGGTACTCAGTTTGTGACATAATTTTTGCAGGCGGTAGCAGAACTGTCATAGTAGTAGTGCGCGTGTGGACACACCGTGAGGTCCATTGACTTTGTCACCATGCTCAGCGCAGCATCGTCCGATAGTTTTGTGTATCTTAGCTCGAAATTCTCGTACTCACTGTTGTGAAAAGTCCTCGGCCGCTGCGGCATTCTCAACAGGTCTGCTACTACATCCACACCGTTCGCAGCAAATATCTACCATGTCTACATAATTCATCATATATAATTCTACATACCATTACATACCAGCATTTCAGGAGTTCCAAAAATTTCCAACGCATTCAAATCCGTGTTGAAAAAACCATTCCGCCAAAATGTGCCAAATGCGGCCAGCAGCAAATTGGCATAATCCGAATAGGGGCTCACCTCCACAGAAATGCTCTGACAATGATCAAAATGACCAACGCCCAACGAGCAAGGTCCAACCGGGTCTCCCGGCAGTGAAGTTCACCGTGATGGTGGCCACCTCCCCCACTGCCATCACAACATTGTTACCTTTACACCGAGACTTGAAAGATCTTGAAAGCGGCCACTCCCTTATGCAAGCATCCAAAACGCCATAAGAATCAGACAGCCCGTATGATTATGCAAAGTCTTCCAAAGAATTATATACATCTGACATCATCTGACTATAATTGACTACATAGAAAACTATATGCACATGATTTGCACATGCTTGTATATTTATTACAATTTGTACAATCTGTACGATACAAATGAATGCAGCAATTATTCTTAGTGCTGCCAGAGCACAAGCACGCTCGTATGTGGAAAGGAGCACGACGATGCCAGTTTCAACTTGCTGAAAGGTTTGCGTCTCCCTGTGGTGCGTCGCGAGGCGAAGGCAGCAAAATTGCAGATGTAAAATATAAAAGCTACTCTCTGAAGGATGTGATGATGGTCTGGCTGAAAATCAAGCACATCAAACTCGCACTTCGAGACTCCTCACAGTCAATATTCATCCAAGTTTCGAAGAAATTGTCGCCTGGCATTGTGAGCTGACTGGAATTGACTGGATGCAGCAAGAGCGGGCCCAGAAATGAGAGCTTTTGCACAATTCATCACAATTCACACTGAAATGGTTTAGGCATTTCGGCATCTGTTGGATTCTTTTGGCCTGCGAGTGGTCACAGAGTGGTCACCGAGTGGTCACATGTGGTCACCTGCCTGCGTGCCATCTGGGCAGTGCGCAACTTTTGCAATAGCCAGAGCGTCGAGATCGGTGCCTGGGTGCCAAGAGGTAAGAAGGGACAGTTAAACCGGTTAAACCGCAAAAAACGGAAAGTGTAAAAACGATTAAAACCGTATAAAAACAACACAATTTAAATGAATCCAAATGAATCCAATCCTGTCATCAAAGTTTTGATAAATTTTGCTTTGGCACTCGTGTCTGTACTGGTGACGAAGCCTTAGGCTCGAGTGAAGCAGGGAAATCAAATTTCTCATCCTTCACACCTTCTACGCCTTCCACGCCTTCCAGATCCGTCGACTTTGCTGTCGAAATGCTTGATACACTGCATTCCGCTACAGATAGCGGCAGCATACTTTTTGGTCATGCTCTGCTGCTCTGCGTCAACTCTTACTATGCCTCTTTCTCTGGATGAATCGTGAAGAGTGGCCTGATGGATGCAAGCCCCTGGTGAAGAAATGCTTGCATCTTACAGTATACTGCCACAGGGTGCCACGGGCAGTGCTGGAAGCCAAGCAACTGTAGGCCTCACAGTCTGAAGGATAGTTCGCACACACCGCTGGCACCCAAGACTTGCTCTGCTTCCAGCCAGCGCAATTAAAGGTGTAGCTGCAGGGCCGAGTCAGTGAAACTCTGCAGACATTGGATGCAGTTGCAGCAGGTGCACAAAGATATATATGTGTGTGTGTGTATCTGAACTACCATATCATCCCATATCAACCACCTACAACTATCATCTCGCTCTCTCACACTCTCCTCCGGTATTCTCTGGTTCTATTCCATGCCAAAGGCCCTCATGACCAAACAAAGATGTTCGATGATTTTCGTATCTTTGGTGCCCTTCGCCTCTTGCTCGGCACCAAAGCAGTGACAGTGATGTCTGTTAGAGTGGCATCGTAGACGAGATACTCGCCTTCAGTCCTGCGGATCTTCTCTGTGCTTTTTGTTGGTAGTGACCAGTAACCTCCAAACAACCCAAGGAAGATCAAGGAAACAAGCCAGGAGTAGCCAGGAGACAATTTAAAGGAATAAAGGAACACCAATTTACGTAAATTGAAAATTTGAAGGATATACAGCAGAGACCTGAATCCTCAAATTTGCGGAAGCAGGAAGTTTGGCAAAGTGTCCTGTTGGCAATGCTGGCATAGATTGGCTCTCTGACAGCTCCAGTGGAGACCCGTCCAGTGACTTCTAAAGCTCCGCTGTCAGGACTCACAGCTGCTACTGTGCCTTAGCAATGATAGCCGGGGACATCCGGGACGTTGGAATCAATTGAACACATGTGATGTCGTATTTGTGTGTGTGTGTGTTTTTTGTTATCGGTTCAATGCGAGCTGTCCGACAGCAGATTTCAAGTTCGACCAGCCCAATTTGGTCAACCCTGAGATGCTTGGCCAAGTCGAAGGCAGCAAAGGCACAATTGATTTGAGACGCCAAATCGTATTGCACCTGAGTCACAAATGTCTCAGATGTCACAGTTAGTCTGCTTGTTTCAAACGCCATTTCTTTGGCTCCGCAGGGAATGCAGCCAGTTAGCTGGAGCCTGTACAGCTATGCATAGCTATGCTATAGACGCAGCGTCGTCATACTCTGTGCAAGAGAGGAACCTGAAAAGTCACTTGAATCCCCTTGTTTGCAACAGCCTGCCACGCTGAAAGGCTGGGGCATGCTGCAACCAGGACTCACCCTTTCTCTGACTGCTGGACAGATTGAAATTTCCGAGTTTCATCCCAACTCAGACTTTTGAACCATTTGCAGTGATAAAACTACAAACTGCCCCAAGCCAGGGCTGCATGCTCCAATAATGCTCCCATCTTAATGCTCCTGAACCGAATTCAGAGTGAGTATTGCGCGAACGGGTGAGGGGTCGATGTAGCTGAAGTTCCACCTCAGTTCTGGAAAGATCTGGAAAGGCTTCCAATGGACTTCGGGACTCGGTGCCACAAAGATCACAAAGCACAGTACGAGTACGGAACATACAATAGACGTCGCTCTATACGCACCAATGTTTGTGAGTGATCAGTCTGATCCGCCTGGCATTTTGCAAGTTTCATTCAAAAGAAACAATTCTGGATGTCCCCCAGCTGACGAACACTGCCGAGACTGCCGTTTAAAGAGGGCATCAGTATATATAGCCGCAATATAGCCATAGTATGCCATAGTTAAAGTTTCCATGGACCAAACCATTTCCAGAGATTTCCACCCGACGCCGATGCCTTTAGGATCCTTTAGGATCCTTTAGGATCCTTTAGGCTTCCATATCCCCAAAGTTGACTAAACCTGGCCATACCTGGCCCAAGCTGAGCAGCCTGAACTCTGGATTTGTCTTTGCCGGAGTGTCTACGGTGACGAAGAGGCCTTGCAGCATCGACGAACGCCCAATGTCATGGCCTAACCAAATATCACAAGCATAACAAAATTAACAAATGATCATACAGTATCCATGTATGATTTACATTGATTCATTTACTGTATGATGATTGCATTGTGTTGTCATACAGTATAGTGTGACCAGCCTTGCTCGCAAGTAATATCGTAATTGCATCCTGGCAAAATCTGGCAAAGTCAAACGATCAAATGCCCGACCTAAAGCCTGGTGTCTGAGATGCATGATGCAGAGCCTGTAGCTGTTGACTTCGTTTGAAACATGTTGAAGCATGTTAAAACCCACAGTTGAGATGTGTGCCAAGTATTGCCAAGTTCTGGCCAGTCCTGGTTTCACAAAATCGTTTCCAGGAAAGTTTGCGATGAGAATACGTGATTGGATGAGGCCAACTGTAGATGTTCCAGAAGGACTTGAGGTAGAGGTCCTCGGCAGCTTCACGTGAAACTTGATCCTCGCAGCCTTTAGCGAAAGAAGTGTCGCACATTGCCGCACCAGGTATATAAAGGCTCTACAAATTTCTGCAAACAAGTTGCTCATTGGCAGCAACACGCCACTGCATGGTTGGGCACCATTCCTCAGTGCATCGGACGACTTCACTGAGGATGGCATGTGAAAAGGTCTCCTGATGCTCAAAGCTTGGAGATCTTTGCCTAATCTTGGGCCAGGATCATTCACGCAACTCTTCTGTCATCAAATCCCACTATGACCATCGCATGACAACATCATGAAGCACATTGTCCGCAGCAAACCACGAGCTGAATATGCATGATACTTCATGATACATCATGATACAATGACAATGATCTATAGTCTATAATGCTCAACAGTCAACATGAGGCAATTTTGTGCTGGGTCTCTTCACCACCCTCTCGCACATTCGTCCTGTTAACCACAAAGGCGTAGCTGGTGTCTGAGGTAATGTATGCATCAACCTGCGGGAGAAATAAAGCAGAAACTGCGTTCACTGCATTCTCAAAAGATGGTTGGGGCATGAGTCGGCATGAGACATAACTTAGATCATCACTCATTCTAGGATACTCCGAGCATCTCAGCTTTCAATCGGCCAACTATCTGCATGCCTCGCTTGCTCAATCTCTGCCCTGAGCTCTAAGAACGAAACATCAAACACACCCTGCCTGCACAGCCAGCAGAACCTGGCTCACTGTTGCGTATTGATCCTCCTCCGGCAACTTCAGCAGAACTGCCTCCGGCCATCCAACATGCCCATCGTCGACTATCAAGAGCGTCTATGACTCTCTATGACTGTCTGGTTTGTTGCAACTTCGTGGTCTCTGCCCCCGCATCAATCTCTACATTACGGGATACCATGTTCATGATTGGGGTCACCTACTGCTCCCGGTGAGGCATTCTTGACTCAGGGGCAGCTGGGGAAACAAACAAAAGTGTAGAGGGCTGCCTAAATTCGTCCCCGACCTTCAACAGTTGGCTACAAGCATCCAAACGAGCCCTCAAATCCCGAGTCTTGGACCCGTCCCCATTGTCCATGTGGCCCCCAAATCCCCAAGGCTGTTCACATAGGATGCATCCCAGGCCATGCTGACGCGTACCGAGCCACTGGAGGCGTAACAAAACGAAGTGTGAAACTTTCCTGAGAAAAACGAAACGAAGCAGAGCGAAATTAGGGAGAAACTGGGGGAAGGATTTGAAAGGAGAGCAAAAGGAGGCACTGTAGTGAATACATAGTAATACAGAATCTGCTTTGAATGGAGGCAATGCATTCTCGCCTCTCACCCTCTCAGGGATCGCCAAGTGCCAAGCCAAGCATCAGATTCAGTCCATGGGCTAGTCATGTCTGAGTCAGTGCAAACCTCGCGGACCTGAAATTTGTAGGTACCTTGGGATGGGATGGATCCCAACAGGCTGAGTACTCATCTTTTCTAATTTCTTATCCTAGCCATTTCGTGACCAGTAGGCCAGCTTGGTCTGGACTAGTCTGCTGGGCCACCCAACCACCTTCGGTGAGGCCTGTAGCCATGCACTCCACTGTGGCACGCGAAGTGAATTTGCCTTAAGAACGATCACTACAGGTCAATGTATATCACCATGAAAGGATTGATTATACAGTTTCGGAGCAATTCTGAAACACGGAGCCTCTGCAGAGTACACAAACATCATGGTTCATGATGATTTTCTTCTACATGTTCTACTCATTCAGTAATAGTGATGCGGACTATGTACACATGACTAAACCATACTGAACCTAGGAACTGCATGAAATCGCAGGACCTGGAGCCAAAGCATGCCAAAACCATCCTTTTTTTATAATGTTTCAAATATTTGTCAACCTTTTTCCTGCATCAATCTGCATCCAAGCAGCTGCTCTCGCATCCGACCATTTCCCTCCAGTTTTCCTCCGTGCCGTTGGCAAAAATCTCCTTTCCCTGAAACTCAAATCCTGAAGGGAGATTCGCTCTGCCTGTGACGCAAACAAGTAAACCAGAAAAGGAATATGAGATCAGCGTTGTCAAAACATCGTCCTGACCAAACGCAGTCGTTGGCGTTGCCAGTGGCAAATTGCAACCTCAGCTGACGGGCCCTGGATACCAAGGCGCGACACTCAAAACTTCCTGGTATTTGTATATTTCAGGCTCAAAACTGTCTCTCCACCAGGCGAAAATTAAATCATACTATTTTGCGAAGTACTGCGAACCTTGTATACATTCGTGGGACTGATCTTTAATGGGTGGTTGGTCGAAATTCCTTTATCCGGGAACGGCCATTCTTCACGAATAAAACAATTTCTTTCGCGAATCTTTCGCGAACTCCATGTTTTCTATCGCGGGACCCATGTTGAGCAACAACTCCTCTTATGAAAATTCATTCAGCACCTGCCAAGTCACACCAAATTATCACGGATAACTTCTTCATAGCCTTGTAATCATGTAGCTAGCATCACGGAATCCCCTTCTCAGGACAGATTGTTATTGATTAGGCGATTTTTTGCAGCGCTTACTGGGCCACTCCCTTCAGAATGCACTTTGACTTTCGCCCAGTCCTTCGCAAAACTTTCGCGGAACTTTCGCGAAAATACCCCTATCCGCGGACCCCGAAAGCTTGGCTGCTGCACTTGGAGCTTGTTTCTTCAGACTTCAGAAAGCAACGCTAGGCAGTACCAGCAGCAGGTGCAAGGATGCACTTCAAGACTATGGTATTTGGCTGTGGCGAAGCCTCACCTTCGGAAGCTTGGCTGCTACCTATGAAGGGAAAGGTAAATGTGCGGTACCATTCTCCTCCCAGACCCCGGGCCCCGGGCAGCAGGAGGTGGTAGCCCTGAACAAGCTGCAATGTATACAATGATAATGATTCATAATATCCAACTTTCGCGAAACTTTTGCGAATAAAAAATTATGTTTCGCGAACTCAAAAAAAAACTTTCGCGAGGATTTCCAACATAACATGCACGGCTTTTGCAATTAAAAATCCTTACAAGGACCTTTAGATCAACCACCAAATATATGGACATCCCAATTACATTGCATTCTTCACAGGGTACAGTACCTTATCCTGCCTCAGAGATCCTCAGAGTACCTTACGTTACATGGAAGTGTGTTGCGTTGTTAGATTGCACTGCATAAATGTTATGAACTACGTTAAATTGCATGCTTCTGGTCCAAAGCAAGTTCTTGAGCCTCAATCGAGTCCGTGATGGTATTGAACAGAATGCTCTTCCCAACATGCATGCAAAGTATGCTTGTCAGGTGCTTGAGCATTGCATGCCGCTGTTCATTGGGCTCTTGTGTTGTGTTTTTTTCGACCTTTCGCATTGTACCCAAAATGATATGCAGTGCTGGACTCGATTTCAAGTGTTACGAATTTCCTCCAAGGCTATTCAAAACTGCCCCTGGTCTAGAGATATGGCTGCAAATGCTTCGCACATCTGCGAAAGGGGAAAACGTTAAAACACGGCAAGCAGCGTAATATCCACAGCACCTTCTGGTGCTGGCCTTGGCTGGAACACTCAAACCAGAAAAACGCTAAAAAAGGGCCTGCCAAAACCTTCCATACTGAGCGAATCTGGGTGTATGGATTGTATCGGATTTTGACATATCGTGCCATATTGTGACATATTGTGACTGCATCACTCTCGGCGTCTTATCAAACTACCAGTGCCGGGGCAAGTGGTGTAGCGCCCAAAAGAAGCAGCCAAGCTCTGGCCTGGATGGAGCGAAGATGGACAAAGGCTGAGCAGCAGGTAGGTCGCCTCACCCGTCATGGCAGTCTCGATCAGTCTCGCTATGACTTCGTTCATGATATAGGGCCATATAGGGGAAAAATCCTTATCCCTGCAGTTCAGCAATTTTTGTTGTCATCTCTCTCTCTCTCTCTCTCGCTCTTGATCTTCACCCATGGAACTGTTGGACCAGGCACATCGAAAGGTTGTTGGTGTCAGGACTTTCTCGAAGCAATACAATAACCCGTCATCATCACCATCGACTTTGGCCACATAGCCAGTGGCGCATTGCGGCGTGCAAGTCTCAGTCTGTCGCAAACTAAAGCAACTGACCCCAGATGACTCTGGAGGATCTTGCTTCTGCACAACAAAGGATACAAAAATGATCAAAAATGCAGCACCAAGCCGAAGCCAAGTCACACTTGAATCTGGAACTTCTCCTCACACGGAGTCATCCCACAATCCAAAACACTAAGTAAATGCATAGTACTCTGCATCTTCCCTTCAAAGAGGCCCCATTGTGATCATTGTGCGCATTTGGAACTGCTTGCTACCAAGGTTGCCAGCTGTGTTGCTCTCTTTACAGGATTGCGCCGTACCTTAAAATGAAGCAGCACATAGCAGCACAAATTCAAGATATTTCAAGACTTTAAGCTGTCTGACGTGGTCTGCAACGGCAAAGACGACGGGTCGAATTTACAGCCTCCCCAAATATCAAATCTTACAGGCTCCGATGTGGATCTATAGCGGATGTAACTTTGGGATACTTTGGGTTGACTCCCCTCTCTCGATCTAATCTAACTCTCTTCCACTCTCTTTCTCTTCCTCTTCCTCTTTCTCGTTCTCTTTTCTCGTTCTCTCTGTCTCTCTCTGTCGACCGAATGGTGGTTCAATAGATAGAACAAAAAAATGAAACGCCTGAAACGCAGTCCCTGGAGATCCGCTGAGGGGCCATCGGCCCTGGTGGCAGAAAAAGCCACTGTGGGCTCTGCACACGGGAGAACATCACAAAGGGTCTCAGTGTCCGATCAGGCTGGGCAAACTGGACATTGACACCAAAATATTCAAAAACGTGACAGTAGGGAAAAAATATATATATATATTGTAAATATATATTTATTTATATTATATATATATATATATATTTATTTATTTATATATATATATATATGTGTGTGTGTGTGCAGGCACGGATGAATAAAATCAGGTGACCTAGAGATCTAGAAACAGATCTAGATGTGGATGTATTGTTTATATTTGCTTTTGTAGTACTATATTAAAGTACGTGGGACTACTTGGGGCCCGTATGCACATGTCATAGTGTTTCGTAGATTGTGGGTTTTACCGATGACGATTTCTTTCCATTAAATGCCTGGTTCTGATGTCCTCCGGCAGCCTCCAGTAACTTAAGCCTAAAATGGGTGTACTAAGATATTATATAGTATTTATTCAACATAATGTTGGGGGAACAACGAGAGCATATTTCAACATAATTACTGCTTCAAATACTGCCTCAACGTGAGAGATTCATACTGCGTGAACCAGTCCGACACGTCCAATATTTCAGGAAAACAACGCACAATAAGATCTAAAAGGAGAGGGATTACAGCCGGACATGGTCGTGTTGGGAGAAAAACGTAGTGAACGAGCAATGTGTATGTATAATATGTACATTTGTAAATATGTATACATATGTACATATATATATATACACATAACGGTCAAACCTGTATAGTACAGTATGACTTGAAAATATCGTACATATGGTGTTCCAGTTATGTAAGGTACATCGTATTATGGGTATATACATGTGTATATATGTGTGTGTAAATAATATTTGCCTGATGTTGTATTGCATTGTATCATGCCAATCGTATGATATTCTTGAGATATGCAATCTTATATGGTGCAATGATATGCTATGATATGCTATGATATGCTATAATATGCTATGATATGCTATGATATGCTATGATATGCTAATAAGTGTTGCGGAATGGATACATGATGCCTCGGAACTGGTTTGCAAATGCAAGTTTCAATTCATCTCGGCATCCTTCGCCTCGCTTTTTTATAAGATGCAGTGTCAACTAATGTATATATGTATATATACTGGTTGGTGGTATATGCCTCGTCCAGGCTTCTGGAACTGCGTAAACCTGAATTAGGTTGGTAAAACTTGTCCATTCCGTGACGAAATTTCGTCGCGGAATTAACAAGTTTCATTTGGGTCATGTTCATCGTCATCATCATCATCAGCATCATCATCATCATCATCATCATCATCAGTATCATCATCACCAGAAACATGTGAGACCAGTTTTTTTCTGTTTCTTCACAGCAGCTGCAAGTCTCGCACAGCTTTGAGGACCTCTCCCTGTGTCTTCCAGGGGTCCTTGTTGCCAATCCAG
>Ga0126342_10017917_pt1 | contig 12198 bp, 9 predicted proteins | sample Cyp1metagenome_FD_92528 | JGI IMG/M metagenome (GOLD analysis project Ga0126342, IMG submission 92528) | Coral microbial communities from Lord Howe Island, Old Settlement Bay, Australia - Cyphastrea 1 metagenome | ecosystem: Host-associated > Invertebrates > Cnidaria > Coral ... | reverse complement strand
TTGCCAAACAATCTGCAGAGTTTGACCTTTGGTTTTGCATTCAACCAAAGCTTGGAGCGAGTGGTTTTGCCAAACACTCTGCAGAGTTTGACCTTCGGCAGAGATTTCAACCAAAGCTTGGAGGGAGTGGCTTTGCCAAACAATCTGCAAAGTTTGACCTTTGGCCATGGATTCAACCAAAGCTTGGAGGGAGTGGCTTTGCCAAACAATCTGCAGAGTTTGACCTTCGGCAGAGATTTCAACCAAAGCTTGGAGCGAGTGGCTTTGCCAAACAATCTGCCGAGTTTGACCTTCGGCACAGATTTCAACCAAAGCTTGGAGGGAGTGGCTTTGCCAAACAATCTGCGGAGTTTGACATTTGGCTGGGAGTTCAACCAAAGCTTGGAGCGAGTGGCTTTGCCAAACAATCTGCAGAGTTTGACCTTCGGCAGAGATTTCAACCAAAGCTTGGAGGGAGTGGCTTTGCCAAACAATCTGCAGAGTTTGACCTTTGGTGATGGATTCAACCAAAGCTTGGAGGGAGTGGCTTTGCCAAACAATCTGCAGAGTTTGACCTTTGGTTTTGCATTCAACCAAAGCTTGGAGCGAGTGGCTTTGCCAAACAATCTGCAGAGTTTGACCTTTGGCAGTGGATTTAACCGAAGTCTAGACCGAGTGAGATCGCCGTTTAATCTTAAGAGTATTTCAGGCGGTGCTGTTTTGGTTGGCAGGTCCTGATTGGCTGAGTTTGTCTTCAGCCCATCGTTTCAAACCATCCAAAAGCCCATGGTTGACAGGAAACCGTGACCAACCACCAAACGAAAACAAGATCCGTTCACCCGAATTTGAAGCCTTTTTTGAGAACCCCAAAAGGAACCATGGCTTAAAAGGTAGCGAAAACAGTCCTTAATGGTCCCAGTCCCAGTCTGGGATGACACCATCCACCAGAACTGCAGGATGCCTTGTGTCGACTTGGCCGACGCCATTGTGCAAACTGCCAGGTGCAGCCGGCTGCCATCGTAAAGCGAATGCATTTATGTATTCCTGTAGCTATTTGTAAGTATGGTTACAATCATGATTGTTCTTGTTATCAGTATTGTTATGATATTTGTTTCACTGGCACCATCATTATTGTTATTCTCATCAGACTTCTGATTGTTGTTTTTTGATATACTGTATTCATTTAAAGCGCGTTTCTATTGCGACTTGAAATGTCAAACGTCCGTCGGCATTCCTACAGTCCCTCAGCATCTCTTTGTGCTGATTTGGGAGATTACCAGCTTACCACAGTGTCTTGCCGAAAGCCAAGGAACATAATTGGATAACCACCAAATTGATCCCAATTGCAATAGGAACATCATTACCAGATAGCATTAATGTGTGTCATCCGGTAATCCAATTAATTGTATTATATGTGCATGATATAAATAATATATCCATTGATCTTCTTATTCTAATATTTTTTTGTATAAAAATAGCATGTACCTTATGATCTTACCCTCTGGTAAATTAACATAGACCCTGGCAGACAGGAATTGGAAGATTAGTTTCCTCTAACAATTGGTGATTTTCAGGGTCGAACTGTTTATTTACCAGAGGGTACTGCATCAATCTTCTTATTCTAATATGTTTTTGGTATGAAAATAGCATGTACCTTATGATCTTACCCTCTGGTAATTTAACATAGCTATGGAAAATCACCATGCTATTAATGGGAAAATCCACTATTTCTATGGCCATTTTCAATAGCTATGTTAGTTTACCAGAGGGTACCTCCAAAATAGGCCATTCCATTTTGGATGTCTTTGGATTGATCCAAACCTGGGAGGCGCACGTTGGAGCGAGCGGTCCGCTGGGTGGAGCGCGAAATTCCGGGCGCAGAGGTGAGCTGTCATGGGGGGCTGTCAGGGTTTTAGCGGTTGTAAAATGGCGACCATCTTCAAAGTTATTTATGGAGGTTTCCTAAGTCATGGGATTTTCATGGATTTTCTTGGGATTTTCATGGATTTTCTTGCCATTTTCAGGGATTTTCATGGCATACCCCAGCTAAATCATCCATTTTAATGGGATAATTCGATGGGATGTTCCATTATAAATTATAAACCAACCATGTTGGGATACCCTCATTTTAGGAAACCCCCATTTGGCATGATCCCCAACGACGAATATCTTCAAGGATTTGAAATCACCCAAGGTGGTGATCGTTTATTCGGAAAAATGAAGTGAGACCATACATACAAAGCATCCGGATGTAAAGGTACCATCATTTGAGGATTTTTTTGATAGACTACAAATATCTACACACCACTATAGGACTTAAATATCATGGTGGCCATGAACCTGCCATGTTTTGGAGATGAAACATGGGGACATGTCAAGAGTCCTGTGATTTTCCCATCAGCTAGATGTGGGATGAACATCCACCAGCTAGATGTGAACAACCAGGATTCTTGAAGATCATGGTTCACCATGGTTCACTGGTACAACTGCCAGTCTTTTTCGCAGCAATTCGTGAGATCAAACCACCGGGCCCCTTTTGGGGGTTTGATGGCAGAGACAATCCCTGTGTCTTGAGGTTCGAAGTGTTCCTATTGTCCCTTTTGCTGGGTGAATAGGTGACCTGTTGGGTTTTGATGGGGGAAGCTTTAGCCATTTGAGGGGAACAATCACTAGAGTTTAATTTGTTTGTTAAACAATCGATTTCGATGCTTCAATGCCATGTTAGCTAGAGTTGACCATTGAAACATCCAAGCCCACTGTAGTTGGAGTTTTCTGGTTTCTACATTTCTACTTGAGACATCGTGTACAGTCACCCTATGGAGACTCACCGGATAGCCCTTGAGTCGATTGATGCCAGGTGCTCTACGGGGACACCGATTCCATGTTCGTCAGATTGCCGAACCGCTCCAAGGAGTCCCGTCCCGTCCCATCCCACTGGGACGATCGGCCACCAAATCACCGGGACCGAATCCCAGATCTTCGCTGGGAATTTACCCTATATGGTAATGACTAACATTCATATAGCTAGACATGATACATGGTGATTTTCCATAGCTATGTTAGTTTACCAGAGGGTAGCCAGGTAGCCAGGAAAAATCAGGTTTCAATCAACAAGAATGTGGATTCATTGCTGATTCACGATGGCTTTCTGATGGTTTCTGTTGGTACACAGTACACAACCTATCTATATAAACGAACTGTTTCATTTAGGGTGGATCTATTTTCGCAGAATACGCTCGCAGATATTTTACCAACAAGCAGAACAGGCGGGGGGCTTCCTGTGGGTAAATTTTGTCTTTTCCAATTTGTTTGATGATGTGATGCAACGACATATATTATCATATATGGTTTTGTTCAGAATGTAATTTCCTGAGTAAATCACCGTGTTTCTGTTGGTCAAATTGCCTGAATGTGTTTCGGTGCGGTCGGTGCGACAATCCGATCGATTATGCAAGGATCCCTCCATTTGTATCCATTTGTGAGAGGCAGGGAATATTATCTATATATCAAAGATAACTTGATCAAACTTGAAAATGGAGCTAGCCGCTTTATGTCGTTTTCTATGCAACAATGGTAAGTTGAATCGCTGCATGGAATCTGCCAAGCTTCTCCGGTCCTGTTCCATCGGTACACGTCAAAGCTGAGCCCTGAAAGGAGCAAGCCTTCGAAGTGGGTGCTGAAATCGCGAAACAGGCAGGGCCCACTGGGTGAACGTAGAGCTTCAGAGTTCGGCAATGTCCCTTGAACACTGTCTTTCCAGAGTTTGCCTGGAGTCACCCTGTAGATCTGTATGGCAGACTTAAATTTGATCATGCAGCATATTTACCTGAAGGTGTGAACCATGGTATCACCATGTATCACCATCCTATCCCACCCAAACGAAGTGGGACCCCCACAGAGGTGACGCGACAGAACCCAAGACCTGTGGAACTGCAGATGGACAAAGTGTATTGGCCGCTTGGCACATCAAAAGAGCTGAGTGAAGCTTGATATCCAGGTAATGATGCGACCTGGTAGTACTACTTTTCATGTAAGGTTTCTCAGTGGATTGAGAAAAGGTTCGTGCAACATCGTGTAACTAACGTTTGTATACTGTAATAACATACAGTTACTGTAATCTTTGAGGTGGGTCACTCAACCTCTGGCTGTTTGGTTATGGTATGAGTCAGATCGTACATTACCAGTACCACTTATTACCCTTCAATCGAACATGGTAGTGGGGAATCCCCATATTTAATAGGATACTGGACAGATATAAGATGATACTGGTATAAGATGACGTCAGAACATTTCATGCACTTTCCATCTCCAGGTTGGATTGCCACAGGGTCCCAAAGTGTTGACAGACTCGATTACCATCATCACTGAAGGCCGTCTGGTGGCCCAAACGATTTTATCGAAGCTGATCCAGTCTAAACATCACATGCTTCAGGACTTGAGGGTCTTGCTAAGCTTCTGAAGGCAAGAGCCATAAGCGGTATGTCTAAACTGTCTATAGCTGTCTTATTTTAAAGGGTATTTGGGATGATGATCCGCAGCGAGATAGGTTGAAATTACTAGATGCTTCTTGAAATTTGAGTCAGCGAAGCTTTCAAAAGCACCAACGCCATGGTAAGCCTGGCAGCTGGGCAGCGCAAGCGCCGACTGATCTGCGCTGCCGGTGTGCTGACGATCCTGTGCGTCGCTCTCCCTGGACTGTGCTTTGCGCAGCCACGGCAAGCGCCGCTAGGGGCTGAACGTGAACGTAGTGGAGAAGCATGGCACGCCAGTGCAGCGGGGATGGTAAACTTCACATTGACTTGTGAAGACAAACGTCTCCTTACGGAGATTTCAAGTGCTGGAAAGGACCGAAACTGGATGGCAGCAAAGTACCTATTTGACACATATACAGGAGATGCTCCGCCAGTGTACTCGGCAGCCTTGCATGCGGCCTTCACATGTCGAGAGTATAGGGAAGGGGCCCGATTATACGAGCAATGCAGGCAAAGATGCAAGTATATCAATGAACCAGTCTATGTGGATGCTCTCAGAATCTTTGGTAAACTAAGAGAAGATGATATGGTGTGCAAAGTCTGGGATGAAGTGCTGCAAAAGTCTGATCTGAATGTTGTGCTTGCATCTGCTCGTATTGCTGCCGCGGCAGATGCAGGTGACCCTGAGACAGCCGAGAAAGTGCTGGATTTGATGGAAAAGAAAGGAATCCCATCAATGTGCTGCATATGTCCTCCGCGATCCGTGCTTGTTGGGGCTGGGGCAAGAATCGTCACAAGGCGGCCACATATTTCTATGATCTGTGCCCGCGATTAGGTGTGAAACCGAATTTGATAGTCTTCACAAATTTGATTGGGGCATACAAGACAGCCCCTCTTGAAGACCTTACTTCCACATATCATGCAATGAGAGGCCTCAATATTACCCCGAATGAAGCCTTCGCTGAGACTTACTTGCTGTCTGTTGTGGCTGAAGACGACGTGATCAAGTCGTACAACCACGAATCCACCGCAAAATTCCTGAGTGGCAGACCTCTTGAGCGTTTGAAGATTGCTAAAGAGGCTCTGTCAAATTTTGAAAGAGATGGAGTGAAACTGACAAGGCTAAGTAGGAATGTCAAGAAGGCACTGGACAAACTCGGCATTTAGAGCTTGCTTGACGGTAGCTTAGACTGTTGTGGCAAGCAGCACGCATCAGCCTAGCCACCGATGTACAAATGTGAGACTCTGAGTGTCGCTTCTGAAGAGCAAAGAGGCGCAGAGTGCGACTTCGTTGCTTCAAGACGGAAAGCAGTGCATGCACAAATTCAAGGCAACATTCATACAGTATTTTTGTTGGCCCAAATCAGTGCAAAACACTCTTTTCCCTTCTGTTGAACGGAAAACAGGCTGCGACTTCGATTCAACTTGAGAATCATTGCGAAAGATGGACTGGTGGCTATTTAATTTCAGGACGCAGCCATTTGCCTCAAGATGATCCTGTCGACAAGTCACACGTCGTGTTTTAAGGTCCTTTCTAGATTTGCTAAAGCAGTAACGGTGGTTGGTCAAAGCTATTGGGGGATGCTTCTTCTTCAAGGTTCCTTAGGTCAGCATTATTGCACTTGAAGCCATGGCAAGTCCCATGGCAATTCCCACAATTGGGCAGCGTAAATGGAATCTCCTCACTCTCTTTGGTGCGCTGACCACAGTTTGCTTCGGTTTCAGTGGGTTTGACTTTGCGCAATCAAGGCAAGAGCCATTGCGCACGGTCCGTGAACGTGCTGGACAAGCACTTTCAGTCAGCGCCAGCGGGGTGGGAAACTTTCCATTGGCTCCTCAAGAGAAAAAACTCATGGGAATCATTTCAAGTGCGGGCAAGGAAGGGAAGTGGACTACAGCAAAGTCCTTATTCTCAAACTACACAGGAGTTGCCCCTCCAGTCTTCTCGGCTGTGTTGCATGCCGCTTTTCGGTGTCGGCAGTATAGGGAAGGTGCCAAAGTATATCAGCAGTGCAGAAAGAGATGCAAGAAGGTTCATGCACCAGTCTATGTGCAGGCTTTGAGAATTTTTGGCAAACTGCGGGAAGATGGTGTGGTCAGGCAAGTTTGGGCTGAAGCATTGGAGGAATGCGAATTTTCTTCAGTTCTAGCATCTGCACGTATTGCTGCCGCAGCAGATGCAGGTGACCCTGAGACAGCCGAGAAAGTGCTGGATTTGATGGAAAAGAAAGAAATCTCTATTGATGTGCACCATATGTCCTCAGCGATCCGTGCTTGTTGGGGCTGGGGCAAGAATCGTCACAAGGCAGCAAAATACTTTTTTGATCTCTGTCCACAAGTGGGCGTGACTCCAAATTTGATAGTCTTCACAAATTTGATTGGGGCATACGATTCAGCCTCCTTGGAGGACATTGCTTCAGCATATCAAGCAATGAAAAAACTGGAGGTCGTGGCAGACCCTGCATTTGCAGAAACGTACTTGGTCTCTGTTTTGTCTAAACCCAAAGATCTCAAGTTGCGAACTCCAGCGTTTGCAGCAAAGTGGTTGAATGACAAATCTGTAGACCGCTTGCGAGCTGCGCAAGAGGGGCTATCAGATTTTGAAAAGGATGGAGTGAAGCTAACTGCATTGAGCAAGACGCTGAAGGATGCCCTCAAGAAGTTGGATTTCTAGATGTTGAATGTCGTTTGCTGCACATATTCCCTTGCCTAGAGCGGGGCCTCTTTAGAATGTTTTCCCTTCAACTTCTCGAAGTTCTTCGGAGTCTCCTTCAGCATGTGTCACATTGTCATTAAATCAGCTTCCAACTCGGTGAAACGGTCACACGGAGTAAAAACGTGCATTCCCCCAGAGGCGAAGCTGGGATACTCCCAACTCCAACCTTTGCCCTTGTCCAGCCAAAACCAAGCATTCTGGCACTTGTTGGTTCCTCGATGTTCCTCGTATTTCAGCAAGCTTCCATTGCATCAACAAATACATCATGATTCTGATCATCATGTTCAATGTTTTATAATGTTTTACAATGATCATAAGTGAACTATATAGCAATGTTTAAGCCAATGCATTATCTTCAATCAATGTTTAACTCAGCATAAAGCGTTGCTGACCCATTAAACATATTGAAACACAACCTGACCAAGGCCTTGTTGCTTGGTCTCCAAGAAACGCCTGGTGCCCTGATGGTGTGACAAGCGGAAGTATATCCAGGTGTTGGTCGTTGGTCTAACCTTAAGGTCACTTTGCTGTCGGTTAAGGGAATCATATCATATCATATCACTTTGCTGAGGGAAACTTAGACTTTTTTCGGAGATCTCATGAGATTTCCTTTCGAGAATTGGGTCGCCCAAAGCTGCACTGAGGTTATGTCGGCCATGCATGGTCATCTCCAGGTGACGCGCGAGCCTCAGTTCGCCAATATGACAGAAGGGGGGCATGCTTAAAGAAGAACAAATTGGCTAACAACATACTTAGGATATCTTAGGATATCTTAGGATAGTCGATTCATTTGTGATTGTGATTTCGACATTTCTATGCTATATACTGTAAATATTTTTCCAAAAAAAAACATGGTGATATCACAGAGCCTGATTTCATTCTCCGCCATTGAATGCTACCAAACAACTGTTGTGTCCATGCTCAGGTGGCTCCCGTCTTTGACGCCAAAGGAATCGAGACGATTCGCATGGGGTCCTAGAAGGAAGTGTCAAATAATATTGGGATTCTGGGACCTATTTTGATTAGTGAACAATTTGCTAGTGCTCAAACTGATGTTTTCACGGAATTGCCGCTTTTGTCGGTCCATTGGTGCCCCTGCACTAGCCCTTCCCATGCTAGTGATCCCAAGGAGGTGATGTGTTGCGACCAAACCTCTCTTATTGGTACTTCTTGTGGGTGTTACTACATACATCTACATACCAGTCCATTAAGAGCTGGAACCATGTTCCATGATGTTCCATGATGTGACTCATATGCCTGTCATTTTTTTTTTGCCGTACACCGTGTAGAATCACCATCTTGGCTGCACATCGCGTGCGGACAAGCTGACAGCTTGCATGCATTCATCGCATTGATACCTGGATGATCCTGGATAATCCTGGATATACTTCATTCATGATTTTGGTCAACCGACTGATTTCCACCATGTTTGCTTTAAGCACCTCCCTCAAATTCCCTCAACATGATTTTAGGATATTTTAGGGCTTTACAAGATCTGCAGACCTGATTTTGGCGCAATTTGCAGGCAGATAAAGTAGTTGATTGATTGTTTCATGGGTAATGATAGATAACATTTATATGAATTTATATGCATTTATCATAATCAGATACAATCAGCATGAATCACCATTAACAAGAGGTACCATTAATGTCCATTAATCTCCTTTTGTGTCTCAGGGCGTGACCAGTGCGCCGCCACGCAGAACTTGCTGCGAGGGGCCTTGGAGGCCGTGGCCCGAACAGCTGAGGATTTTTGACGGGATTTACCAAAAAAATGGTGTACAAAGATCCATGTTTGCGAATTGTTGTTGCTTTAAATGATCTATTTTTTGACCCTTGAATTTAAGTTGAAAGTATAGGAATTGTTCAACTCAAGGTGCTACTCCGGCGCTCCCGGGATCTTTCACACGCCGCAGGTCTTCTTCGAGTCGAAGGGAGACCTCTCAAGGTTGAAGTTTGCACCTCAGGGCTTGGAAGGTGATTTTGAGGGTGACCTTGAGAACAACTCGTTTTCGACCGATGTCTATCCCTTTTTTGGGGGGAACCCACCAACTGTTGGGATTCAAGTAAGAGAGGCAATCAACCAGCAGATGATAGAGATGCTGTTCTTGTAGTTCCAAATGAGTTGAACATGTTTTTTCCATGATTTTCCTGAGGCAATTCATCCGACAGCATGTGGATAGGAGCGGTGAGCTTTCAAATTGTGTCGAATACGCATCAAAACTGCAAGCTGCAAGCTGTAAGGGTTTTGTTGAGGCCAACTTTTGTATTATACTTTAACATACTTGGAAGACTAAGACCTCCAAGTAAGATTCACATTATGATGCCGTTAGCAGTTAGCATGTTGCGCCAATGAATGACAACAGATCTGTAGAGCTTTTGAAGTGCACCTCTCTTGCAGTGTGTTAACAGGGTTGGTCCATCATGCAGACAACCGACTTGCAGATGTGCTAACTGTTCGGCATTTGGGTATGCCATGACTTCCATTTGCCCCGGAAACTGGAGAACCGCCCACCTTGGAAGGATTCGAGAAGGGCGCTTCACTGTCAAGGACTTCATTTTTCATCACGAGGAGCGAAGATCAACCAACGCAGCTGTCCCTGGTTGAGGTGAAAATAGGACCAAGATATGACCAAACTTGTTTGGTTTAGAAACATTGGAAAATCACCGCATTTTCACACATTTTCTCTCATTGGTGTACCCGTTTCTGAATTTTAAAGGACGCCCATGGACACGAGTGTTTGGGTACCAACGTGTTGGCCACAAAACCACCCCTCTTTAGATCAGAGCAAAGCTGATTTTTGTATATATATATATATTTATACAATCAAAATAGTTCCTTCACATTTCCACAACAATCAGTGAGAATCAATAAGAACAGTCCATAGTCAATAGACTACAACAGACTGCTCATTTCATGCCTGATGAATTCATCACAAGCAGCGTCGCCCATCTTCACCGGCGCCAGGTAAGAGCTCCAGACGAATACAAAGGGCAGGGCCCACTTGCGGCGCAGGCATGGCTTGCCACTCTGCAGCTATGGTGATGTCATTCAAAGGGCCATTATTTTGTCCTGGAGAACGTGTCGGGGTTGAGGTGTGATCTGTGGATGTGGGTGTGGAACATCCCCAAGAAATTCGACAATCATCCATGAGATATCACTCCAATTCATTCCATACCAAAATCATCCAAAATTCATCATCGATCGTCGATTCCTGTGGCTTTGACAGCCCTCTGTTGGGTATGATCCACGGCAGGCGGTGCGGCGCAGTGGCTCGACTTGGCCCTCGCCTGGAGAGAGGCCCAAGCCAGGGATAGCACTAGTGTGAAAAACTGCGATTTCACCAAGGGGGTTCCAGAAAACCAAAGAAAATGATGGCCAGAAATGGTGAGGATGGCCAGAAATATCCAGAAATCCACTGTAGAAATGTTTTCTAATGGCAACTGAGTTGATTAGTGCTCGATTTAGACTGTCTAGGGCCCCCAGGGCGTGCATCATCCGTTTGTATCATGGGTGAAGGTGGTGACTGTGGATTTAGGATGGTTGAGCCATGATACCCCACGTATCAGTCAACTCTTGGGTTGTTAATCTAGGGTTGACAAGACAGTACATCAGCACTACCACCTGAATGTGTGCCATTCCGATTCCCCAGACGTTCTTGCATTTGGCCCATGAGTGGTTCTTTAGTAAGGGGGTCAGCAACTCAGTGAGGAGCTTTAGCAGTCAGGATTTTCGGCTTCTGAACTGGGTATAGAAACCTTGAGATGCCTTGATTTGGTTGATTGAAGGGTTTGTTTTAGGTGATCTTGATCGAGGAATATGTCATATCAGTTTATATCTCACAAAGATTTCTAGAAGTCTTGTGGAGGGCACTAGAATCTAAAAGCATCTCCCAACTAGAAGCGGAAACACATCTTATTTACATATATATATATATTATAATATTATATTATATCATATAATATCATATCATATAATATTCGTATTACATTCCTGTAGAATTTTGTATCTCAATCCACAGATCTTGAGGACTCCCAACATCAAAGCTGTGACCCTCTGGGCCAGGTTTTCCTTCGTGGTGGCGCAAGGTCCGCCCTGGGATGTCATGGGTCATGGGTCACTCCCAGTACCGTGGTGAATATCACCCCAACAAATTATTGGGATAAGATGGGATAAGGGTTAGGGTACTTATATGGGTTAGGGTACATCTCATACAATTGTTGAAAGAATAGGGTACATCTTTTATGGGATAAGGGTGTTAAACATGTTTTAACAATGGGATGTTTAATGGTGTTTCGCTTGGGCCTACGTTTTTGTCCCAGCTTAGCCATCCTCAAAATCTTGGATCCTCCAAGCTCCAAGGAGTGACGCTGAGGAGTTTCTTTGGTAGTCCAAGCCTGATAGAATGATAAAGAGATACTTGTCAGACCGGAATCAAATATCTATGAACATATTAATAATACTAAATTGCAAAAGCTGGTAGTAGATTCGTAGATGGAGTTACCAAGTGGTTTAAACATAGGAAAACTTGTGCAACCCTGATATCAACTACTTGGTTCAACCCTGATCACTTAAAACATTGATAAATGGGGTTGTCTGAAAATGGGGTATATCCCCAAATAGCCATTGAAATAGGGACAATGACCATCAACCAATAGATTTAGGGCTACCCTGTTTTCAGACAAACCTATAAATGTTACCAAACATTGTGACCGAATCGTGAACAGGTGAACTTACCAAGTTATCAACTGGTTCAACCCTGATCTGCGCCATGGAGAGTGAAATTCTGCTGGGTTGCGCTTTGACGAGCTCGGTAGGCGACGAATTCTGCGTTCCGACGAATTGGAAGTAGACTATATACCCAGTGAATGCCAGGTATAAGCATATACTATATATATAAGTATATAATCCCCGGCCGGTGATAGCCTATAGAATGGGGATCTTTTACAATTATGAAATGGTTTTCCGGACAGCCATTATATAGGAAGGATGGTTGGGGTGCACTGTGGCCTCCTTTTGCAAGAGTTGGG
>Ga0126342_10017916_pt1 | contig 12198 bp, 12 predicted proteins | sample Cyp1metagenome_FD_92528 | JGI IMG/M metagenome (GOLD analysis project Ga0126342, IMG submission 92528) | Coral microbial communities from Lord Howe Island, Old Settlement Bay, Australia - Cyphastrea 1 metagenome | ecosystem: Host-associated > Invertebrates > Cnidaria > Coral ... | reverse complement strand
TACGTTATCGTTATGTTTGCAGGGTGGAAATGCTACGTTATCGTTATGTTTGCAGGGTGGAAATGCTACGTTATCGTTATGTTTGCAGGGTGGAAATGCTACGTTATCGCTATGTTTGCAGGGCAGGGTGGAAATGCTACGTTATCGTTATGATTGCAGGGTGGAAATGCTACGTTATCGTTATGTTTGCAGGGTGGAAATGCTACGTTATCGTTATGTGCTGACCTGAAGAAATTTTGCTTTCCAGCCGACGGCGAACCAAGCGTCCTGATCGTATATATATATATATATATATATATGTTATATATATATATATGTTTTATATATATATATATATACAACATATATATAAGGAAACTTCAGCCATTTTTGGTGCCAATTCTTGGGTCACCCCCCGCATCCGGAGCAGCCTCCGCAGCCTCAACTTGACCAGCGGAGGCGGCCACGTGCCTCAATCAGAATGGGATGACGTTGCTTACCCTCTGGTAATTTGTTACATAGCTATTGAAAATGACCATTTATAGTGGATTTTCCCATTGAAAATGGTGATTTTCCATAGCTATGTTAAATTACCAGAGGGTACTTTTTGTTGATAATGGGATGATGGATAATATTACTATACCATCATTAATGGGATTATTACTATACCATCATTAATGGCATTATTACATTTTTGTTTGATAATATGTAATAATCGAATCATGCCATTGTATCCATGATGATTGAAATATTGATCATCATTCATGGGATGATTCAAGCAATTATTTCAATCATCGGCAAATGTTTCGTGAAATGGACAGGGGTGGAAACATGGAGATACAACGGAAATTCTTTAATGGTGGATTTTCTGGGGATAGTCTCCTGGCCACCAAGTTGTGGAGACTCTGAAATTGGGGGTGAATCTTCCCAAATTGTGGTTGGGCTGGGCTCTCCATGTTTTTTATTGGGTTTACATGGAGAGCCAACAGCTCCACACCGCTCCCTCCAGCCCTCAATAATCACGATTGGATACGATTGATCATCATAATCAATATAATGATCATATATAATATAATATATCATTAATGGATTATTGACGATTGATCATCAATATAATTATTGCGATGATCATCACTATCACCAAGTCCTAGGATTCCTAGGTCCTGGCCCCGAACTTTCACCAAGTTGCAGAGCAGTTCGACCGTACAAGCCCCTCACTTCCTGGTGGCAGAAAAAGCTGACGGAAAGCACCAATTGTTTTGCCACCCGAGGTATATGAAACATGACAAAATGTGCAACGCAGCTCCAGACAAAATCACAAAAAATTGATAAAAACTGCAGGACACCTTGAGAATTCCACTCAATTTCTCACCAAAATTCATCAAAAGTCCAGCCGACAGCTAGATTTCCAGTCAGGTTCAACCAAACATCTACAAAAAAATGCACCAGCGAAAGGTTGATAAAAAGGCCCAGTGTCTGTGGTCAGGGGATACACCTCCTGGCCCTCATCGCTTTCATTCCGCAGCAGCAGGGAACGAACCACCGCAGCTTTACCCGTCAGAGCCGCTTCGAAGAGCTGTTCCTTGGTCCGAGCATTCGGAAGTTATGGGTTGGGAGCCCTCCCCTTTACTCGGAACAGTAAACCTTAAGATGGAGAAGCTACCTTTTGTGACTTCATCAATTCATGAAGTGCGGAATATATCCAAACGCCACTCAGTTAATACATGTGCCAATGCCATACATTGGTTATGCAAAGAGCATGTAGTAAGGGCCGGCACGAGGCCATGGACTGGGGCCCAAAATATCTCAGCAGCTCTTTATTCGTCGAATTTATAGATGGGTGTGTCTGATGAGAAATACCTATATAAATGGCCATTTCTTGCGAAAAAAATATGATACCCTCTGGTAATTTAACATAGCTATTGAAAATGACCATTTATAGTGGATTTTCCCATTAAAAATTGTGATTTTCCATAGCTATGTTAGTTTACCAGAGAGTAAACCATTGGATTTGTTGGGGTCCCTTCTTTTTGAACCAACTCATATTTTGTGCTGGGCCAGCCACCAAGCCAGCCCGCAAAAAAAGGTCCTGGCCACTTGGTCCGATGGTGAAAAATTGTGATTGGAGCCAGCTGTTGCAGATGTCACCCAGAATATTATGAACATGTAAAATGTCATGGGAATATCATTCGGATCCAATTAATCATGATGCATCATCAAACTATATATATAGATTCCAACTATAATCACATTCACATGCGAATTAGAGAATTTAACCCAGTTATGTCATGTTATATATATGTATATATGTATAGAACCAACAACAATAAGATACTTGGGATGTTTTCCTCAAATCCTGGCTCTAGTCTGACGAGGAACAGTGCTTCGACGATAGTCTTGCCATAACCTCAGCTGACCGCTGAGCGCTGGAAAATTTCTGCCGGGGTGCCCCTCCTCAAATTTGTGCCGCAAAATGATCAGTAAAACATGTGGTGTTCCAGTCAGAATGTCAATATTGCCTGCAAAAACCAGGGGAATCACCAAATCACCAAAAGGGGGTATCCAACCAAAATCTACGAGGATATTCAAAATTGGAGAGAATGGACACAAACATCGTGGAAAAATCACTGGAATTCACCAGGAGTGGTGAATTTGGCGGTGGGTCACTGTGATGATGAACCCCAAAACTGAGGATTTTTACCAAACAAAACGTGGAGCGCCATGATGAGATTTACTGTGAATCCGAAAAAGGCAGCCGGAAATTGTTTGATATCTTCTGGGAATACGTGGCCTTTGCTCACTGGTGGATTGCCATTGCGCTGAATTTTGTGGCAAATTGTGCATGTGTGTGTCAACATTGGAATCAGGCTCACGTCTTCGAAACCCTTTTTCTTTGCACAACTACCAAAACAGTAGGCAAGTGCAAGTTGGATTGTTGCTTCTCACTTCTTTACTGGGAAATCTACAGTAAACAATAGATCTAATGACCACCCAAACATCTGGTTTTCTGCACATTCTCGTGGACCAAGTGGCTTGGCCCAGGGCAGCCGCGAGGTTTCCTGCCACACGTCGAAGAACATGTCCTGAGCATCTTGCATTTCGCCTCAGCTCGACAGCGGTTACGCGGTTAGGCGGCTAGATGGTTAGTCATACTTGCAACACGAAGAAAAATGGTTGAAATATGTTGAAATGATGATGTCCACACCAAAGTTTCTCCATCAACCCTAGCACATATCCATTCCCATCGGAAAGTGAAATCAGCGGGGATCGAAGCAATATAAGCAATTCAGCCCCATGAATTGATTTTTTCGAAAATGGCAAAAGCACGAACAGGCGGGGCTTCCCATGCACACTGCTTGGAGCGTGACAAAATCTGAGGATGTGGCTATTGGTAAAAAGTTCCGAAGTGGATCACAAATGTTGGGCAGTTTTTAACACTAAACCATCCCTTCCACAACATCAATATCTGAGACTGTCATAGTTATATATGCAACTGTCCCTGTCTCCAAGGATGGCTCTACACAAACTAATGATCAGAACGTAACATTATATACATATGTATATATATATATATGTATTATGTAGGTGGACATATATATACATATAATTACATGTATATAAATATATATATATATATTATACTGAAATATTCAATATCAGCCCAAAATGTCTAGTGTTGGATCTCTCTTCATTTTGGGGACTCATAAATTGGAACGCAAAAAAAACACGCCCCGGGGGCCGAATCTTCAGCCGAGACTCCCGTGTCCAGGTTCCTAATTTTCACATGCTCAGAGCCGCCCTCCTGCCCAACCCGACCACAAAACCCTGCTCCGATTTGTTTCTCTGAGAATTGGCAAGAGTCAAATGAAACACCCTTGATGGCAAAAACAGACCTTTCCCCAAAATGTTCTTTGTGAATGACTCCAATCAATTCATTGTCTTGAACAAAACGACCCTCAAAATACCAATGCATGTTGAGGTTCACAACTAATTCACCCCGTTTGAAGTGATCTACTTAATTACCTGACCTAACCGTCATCCCCTACCATTTCAAGTGATCATTGTCGAATCTGCCAAGTCAAATCCTTTGAATGAAAATGCCATGTCTTGATGATGGTTTGAACACTAAAAACATCAGCCAACCATTTCAAGTGATACTCATAGAAATCCTCACAAACGGGGGAAGAAATACTTGAACCTTAAAAATTAAAGGACCGGATAACCCCACAAGTCAACTTCTTCCAATAACGAGCAACAAAAGTTGTAGCGGGACAGGGAAGGAAGGAAAGACAAAGGAGGTGGTGGAGGATCGAGAAGTAAACAAAGTTGTATGTGAAGAGTTATGTGTGATAAAGTTGTGTGTGAAAGATGTGTGTGACACAATTATGTGCGTGACAGATTGTGTACAGTGACACACAACTGAACGATGTAAGTGCTTCCACCGGTCAACAGGGTGACAGATGACCATACGTCGCTCTGCATGGCCCAGAAGCACACTCACACATGCATAGCGACAAAAATTAAAGGATGCAAGTGCTTCTTTCCACGATGGGTCGCAGCTATGCGGCTACAGATTGGAGAGCATCATATGACACATCAAGCTACCACGCAAAACGAAGGTGAAGGTCCCCAAGTGCCACGCCTGCGTGTGAGATGGTGTGACGAAGTTGTGTGTGAAAGAGAGTGTGTGACAAAGTGGTGTGTGAAAGATGGAGTGAGATGGTGTGTGGCAAAGTTGTGTGTGTGTGTGAAAGATGGTGTGTGACTAAGTTGTGTGTGAAAGATGGTGTGTGGCAAAGCTGTGTGTGAAAGATGGTGTGTGACGACGTGAAAGATGGTGTGTGAAAAAGTTGTGCGTTGTGACAAAGTTGTGTGTGAAAGACGGTGGTGTGGGACAGGGCGGTGGAGGCAGCGGCGGGACGGAGGCGGGACGGAGGCGGGACGGAGGCGGGACGGGATACAGAATCAAAAGCAAGAACCCCACACAAAGATGCGGGGAAAAAAACGAAACGAACACTCTATGATTACTGGGACCATGAATCCCCAAGAAAAAATATCATCAATGGATTGACGGAAAAATCTACGGGAAAGTATGGGGGTAAACACCCCCGCTAATATGTCTTTATAGGTTGTCCTGTAGATTTCCCCTTCAACCAAATCCCAGATATGTGAACTCCTCCAGAGACCCCTGCGTCCTCCACCGCACTATCCGGCAGTTGACACCGCGCATGGCAGCCACCACGTCTCGAGGAGATTTTGGAGCCCATGGCAGATGGCGGTTGCGGTTAGGGCGGTTGGGCAAATGCGCGCTTGGAATACCTGGGAACCTGCGAAACTGGGTGAAGTCAGCCAATCTTCTAAGGTTATACGGTTTGATGTTGGAGGATTTTGATGCTTTTCAGTGGTTTTTACAACATCAACAAACATATTCATAGAAGTTTGAGAGTTTCGAGCCGATCTTGGGGAGTGGGGTGCACAAACGTCTCCATCGCCTCCAAATGGGCAGGCTTGGCTATGGTATCGTGCTCCCCCCCGGGTTTACACAAGGTGGTTCCACTGAGCCAAAAAGCATCCAGGCTATGAAGAATGCCATGGGAGTGGCTCAGCATATGGCTACGAAGTCTAAAGTTTCAGAATCGTTATGTTTGGTAATTACGGATATTTGTAAATTCAAATATCATCAAATATCATCAAATATCATCAAATAACATCAAATAACATCAAATATCATCAAATATCTAATATGGGGTTTCCAATTTTGAACCAGAGCCACAAAAATATGTTGAAACCTTTGCACCCTGTTTGGAGATGACTACGTGATCACCAAACAGAAGTGACTTTCAAAATTTCAAAGGTTGGTATCCACTTGCCCCAAGGGCAACCAATGTGTGCTCTGTGGAGCCTTGTTGGGTATGGAGATGTTTGGGAAATCCCCAGGAATTCATCCGAAAAAATGGACGTTCACCATGTTTTCTCCAGTGAACTCTGGCAGAACTCGTAAATTTCACACGGAAGAAACCTGGAAATCAGAGAACAACCCCAAAAAAACAATTGGAGTATCGGAGTCAGTGTCATCTCATCTTCCCGCCAACGCCTGTAAATGTGAGAGCACGCCAATGTCGGTCTTGGATCCAGAGGCATCCCAGGATTCGTCTCCCGACACATTTTATCCTCAAGTGGAACCCCCAAAAAAAATATGTGGATATAGTCCCAGCGCATCAAAATAGGTAGTGAACAACGAACAATCTCCCCAAAGGAAGCTTCCTAAGTCATGGGAGTACCCCCAAATCCTCCAAATTAGACCATTTTAGCGTTGAAAGAAATGGTGATTTGGGGGGATCTCCCACATCCTCCCAGTTTTGCCATGTTTCTCACATCCTGAGTTCCCCCTACGGAGAAACTGGAGATTGAAACGCCTGCGGCAGATGGGGGCCCCAATTTCCAGCCAGAGCACCGGAAATAAAGCCCGGCCTTGGGACTGGAGGTGGCACCTCAATCTGCAAGCCAGATTGAATCTGAATATAGGGGATATCCTCCATTTCTTGTTTTTGTGGATAGGGAACAGGGATGATAAACCATGGGAAAGTAAACTATGTAATTAGCTCCATTTCAGACAAGCCCAGAACCCATCCCAACTGCCTGGGAGGGTTGCGCCGTCAAAGGAAGGGTGGGGAGGCTTGTTGATCCCCCAATGGTGGATTGAAGCCGTTGTCGAAATCTTGGTTTTTGAAGCACAACCATTTTCTCTATTTTTCCACCAGTTGAACATGAAATTTGCCTAGGTATGAAGTATGTGTATATGTATACGTATACGTATACGTATATGTATATGTATATGTATATAGCTATGTATATAGCTGTGTATATAGCTATGTATATAGCTATGTATATAGTTGTGTATTTAATTATGTATAATGTTCTATATATATATATACACACATATGCATGCAGCAAGTATATTCATACATAGACACACATCTCAACCCCATGATATCTCCATTTCCGGTGGTTCTTCCCAAAATGCTAAGATCCTTCAATCAAATTGGCCCCTTGGCCCCTTGGACCAAGTGACCGATGGGACTCAGACTCTTCTCCTCCAACAGCGTATCCTCCTCCTGGGGCAGCGATACTTCAGAGTTTCCAACTTATACCCTTCGCTCATCAAACAAACAATACAAAACACCTTTATAAATGGATGTGGATCAAACCATAGATGTTAGTCTAGTTTAGTATTAACCATTCAATTATTGGGGTACCTAATTTTGACCCATACCCAAATGGTAGTCTTCTACATGACCAACCTCAGTCGCGGTAGTCTATCACAAAGCCACTGAGCTTGTGCTTGGCAGGCGAGCCGCAGGCTCGCTGGCCGATGTGGCAAACATGCGTTAAAAGCTGAAAAGTCTCAGTTTCAGTAGGGTTTCAGACAGGACATTAGGCACTTTTAAGTGGAAGTTCCTTTGCTACGTTTTGGGCACGAAATTTTCGGTGGCGTTTTGCTGTTGCGGATGCGGAAAACCCAAGTCCTACCAATTTATAAAAGTCCTGCCAATCCAATTCATGGGAAAAAAAAAAAGGACACCAAGACCTGGAGTTTTCCAAGTCCTAGAAATTTCTCAAAAACCAAGACCTGGAAATCCAAGTCCTAGAAAAAGAACAAATCCGGGAAATCCAAGTCCTAAAAACAAAGGAAAACCAAAACCTGGAAAACCAAGTTCTGCGAAAAAATGCCCTGGAAGCCCAAGTCAACAGCAACAACAACGACGACGACAACGACAACATGTATACATGTATGTATATAATTGTATATACCCTCTGGTAATTTAACAGTTTGCTATTGAAAATGACCATTAATAGTGGATTTTCCCATTAAAAATGGTGATTTTCCATAGCTACGTTAAATTACCAGAGGGTATATACAGTCCCCCACCCAGTCCCTTGCGCCTGCCAAGCCAGCGGGGTGAGTGACCTCAACGGCCAATTCGATGATCGAAACGATGGCATGACGCGTCATACGACAAAAAACGCTATGTTGATTGGCTGATTTATATGGATTACTGTATATTCATCTTTATAATGATTATGAAACTAGAAGACCAAAATGAAATACTTGACTTCTTGATGTTTTCTGGTTCCTCAACACTTCAAGGAAGCGGAGTTGGGCTGAGTTCGCTGACGCTCGGGCCTGTCGCTGTGAAAGATGGCTCCCCCAAATCGAGTGGCTAAATTTGCCAGCGCGGCAATGGGAATTCCCTTTCGAATGGAGGTTTTAGATGGTTTTAGGAGAAAATCATCTACAAATGGGTAAGTTCTGCAGGGAAAATCCTCAGGTTATTTGAAGACTGCCACACCTCAACCACCTCAACCGACGCAGCTGCGCCGGACCTCAGAATTCCCATTGGATGAGTGGCATTTTGGGGAATCCCCCTAGAAATGTGAGGGTTTATAGCTGGGAAAATCATCTAAAAATGGGGAACCAACTCAAATGATCTAACAATAGTAGCCAGTTGCCTGGGAAACTGGAATCGTTCACTGGTAATCAACCCGTGACAAGTATTTGTGTTCGTCCATTTATAGCCGAAGAGCTTGACCCACGGCATCTTGAGGCTCCAGCAGACATTCCACTCCATGGAATGGGTTTTGTCCAAAAAGCGCCTGAGCCAGAAAGGATTGAAGCAGTGCTCTGGAAAATTGGGTCGGTCACAACAAAAAAATGCAGGCTTCCTCAGAGTTCTTCGACATGAATGGCTTGGTGGCGGCTTGTGCAAGTGGGACCAGTCGATCTAGGTGGAAAGACTGTAAGATCTACTGAACAGAATTTATGTTTATTTGATCCGTTTGATCGTGGAGTAATTGCACAAAAAAATTGATCGAGGCTGCACACCACACCATCATATCACCTCTCGACACCTCTCACGCTACCGGTTGGGCCATGTTGAGGAGTAATCTCATCTTCAGGATCCCTCTTTAAAGTTTCACATTTCATTTAGGGGGTTACTAACAGCTAATCAGTCGATCCCTTCCTGCTTTCATATTAAACACGCCCCCGAAACCATGGGACCAATGGGGGTGTTTAACATGAACAGAGCTTGGGATTAGAAACTCTTTGTCACATGGAGGTTTCCTAAAATGGGGGTACCCCAATTAATCCATTTTTGTAGGGTTTCCCATTTTTCTACCATCCAGCTATTGGGGTACCCCATTTATGAAAATTGAAACCACAATATTGTATCCAACTATAGTCCCATTAACTATTATAACCCATTATAAACCTCCATTTATAATCCCATTTATAGGGATTGTATCCAACTTCTGGTCGAAAAACCCGGAAAAAACAAGGCCATATCTACCTGCCTCAGTGGTGGCATCCTTTCCGGCTTGTTGCGGTGACTTCTCCTGCACCGAAATCGGGAACTGACAGGTAAAACCCGGCCACCGGATCTGATACCATCTTTTCAAACACAAGGGGCTCGCTCCATGTCTTGAGGAAAGGATCGCTAAAATTGGGGGCTGTTCGATCGGTTTTTCGGAAACCGTCAGGGTTTATCGATCCGAGATTGATCATATTGATCCCAGCAAAGGAAATGGGCGTACGACCCATTTTTTACATAAAGGTTTGTATGAATTCCTCCGTGTTTGCTGTAAGTTGTCCTTTTTTTGGCCCATTTTCTGCCGGCATGTCTACCATATCCATAATTTTTACCAAACATTTACCATAAGTCTCCCTTTTGTGTCCCAATTCTTTGCCACTCCCGTTCTTTTTCCACCTGCGAAGCACTGGATTCCGTCGAACCTGTGGACCTCGAGAGTGTAGTGGACGTCGTGGTTTCGGTCGGGTTCTTACCAGCAAAAAATGGTAGGGTCTTAGCAAAAAATGGTGGTTGAAGCGTGGTTTAACCTTTTTTTTGACCACCTTAAAATTGATGCTTTTGATGAACCAAGAAAAACTTGTTTTACGAACAAAAATGTTACTTTTCCGAACATGGGAATGAAACCAGCAAGTATATGTGTATTTTGGATGATTCATGCAGACCACACCTAACTGTTGTATCTTACTCTGTCACTGAGATTCTTTGTGAGTACAGGCTACAAGACTCAGTGGGTGTAGGGCCTCAAACTTGCCGATCTGCAGTGTTTCATTCGTGGTATTGGTGAAATTCGAGAAACATATCTCCTTGAAATGGCTCATGGTTTCAACCGCATTTCACTGATCTGATTTACTGATACTAGAATGTACCGTACATGAGTATGTTTCAACAATATATCAATATATATATATAGACGTTCTTGATACGTTCTTGACAAGTTCTTGATGGGGATGATTGTTTTTTTAAGGGTACCCTCTGGTTATTTAACATAGCCATGGAAAATGGCCCATTTATAGATGATTTTCCCAGCTAGAAACCTCCATTTATCAGGGATTTTCCATGGCTATGTTAAACAACCAGATGGTAGATCATATCCCCCAAAAAAAAAAATCGCCGCCGGAGCGAACCTTGGGGCCTGAGCCTGGAGGGAGCGACCTGACCGATATCCCCCACCATCATCCCCTGGATGACCATGACGATTGGTATCAAAAAGCCCATGCTAAACCGCTACACCCCTGTATCTAAATGATATCTAATGATATCTATCATATAGATATATATATATAATGATATCTATAAAATTAGAATCACATTATAATCACATGTGTTGAAAAAGCTGCTCCGTGAAATTCAGGCAGCTGTCCAAACGCTTCTTCCACCTTCACTTCGTCTTTCCAGAGCAACCTGATCGCGGGGCACCAAAAAGCCGGTCATGATTCGAGCACGACGTAAGCGGGCTTGTCTCAAGAATTGGAAGCCAACACAATATGCTTGACCAATGACTTGACCAACACCTTTTGCTTGATTATCACTTTTGTTCATCCATTTTCATCATTCAAACTGTCAATAATTGAAGATCAATCCCCATTTTGAGACAGGATGGCACAACTCGCCTGCGGCGCTCTCTTTGCGGCCATTCCTCGCTAGTTACCAAGAGATACCAGGTAGGACACTTCTCATTTGGAGAACACAACAGTCCTTTGGGCCGAATCTTCGCAGCACTTTGGCCGCCTTGGCGATTAAAAGGCAGTTCCGGCACCAAAACGGAGAAGTTCTTTGTGCCGTGGCACTACGAGAGTGATGGGTATGGATCAATACCTATTAATACCATTTTTAGGGGGATGAACATCCATTTACCAGCTATTTTGATGTTCACCAGGGGTACAAGGTTTTGACACACTGCCATATGGGGACTGCGATTGTCTGCATGTTGCAAGCTGCAACCTGGATGAATCATTGGCCTTCCAATGTTCTGCCCGGTCCCTTAGGTGCACTGACCATCGTCTGCCGTCCTGGCGCCCAAACCACCCCAAAAACAAAGGGGCGCGTCCCGTCGAAACCGGTAGCAGCTCGGATGTGTCTTCACTTGCAGACCTTCCAAATAAGTGGCTGAAAATCGAAAAAATTCAAACATTCATTTAAAATCCTTTAAATCATATTTTTTCTGGGGAATAATCATTGGAATCATGAAATCATCATTCCCATCAAATTCCCATCAAAATCGACATCTGAAAATCATTGAAATCCACTGAGTGATCCCCGATCCAAAACTGGAAAGATCATCCCCCCCCGATTGGATCAATTTCTCATCACACCTCCGAGGCCGCGCCCAAGCCATCAGTCACAGTCTGGTGCATCACTTTTTTCGGATTTCCCGAGGTCTCGGTCTTGGGAGAAATCTGGTGGAAAATCGAATCTAATCTAAGGGACAAATATGATATTTCAAATATGGTTAATAGTTAATAGATGTTAATAGTTTGTAATCCATACGAGAAGCAAAAGTGCTTCTTGTAATCCAAGATTTAGATATCAGCAAAATGTTCATTGCTTCTGTTGTCACAGGGCCAAATGGCTAGTGAAAGTTTGGCACATGGCATGCCAATGTCCAGTGACAAGCCAAACGAATTACCCAGTATCACTTAAGCTGTGTGTTGGAGGAGTAACCCCACTCGATCAATGCTATATTTTCTTCTAATCCATATGGAGGCATCTGAAAAAACAGTGATTCTGCATGGAGAAACGGGGAGAGAGAGAGAGAGAGACACAGAGAGAGAGAGAGAGAAAAAAAAAAAAAAGGGGGAAAAAAAAAAAAAGAATTTTTGCCCCCCCCCACTTTTCTTTTTTTTTTTTT
>Ga0126342_10017915_pt1 | contig 12198 bp, 11 predicted proteins | sample Cyp1metagenome_FD_92528 | JGI IMG/M metagenome (GOLD analysis project Ga0126342, IMG submission 92528) | Coral microbial communities from Lord Howe Island, Old Settlement Bay, Australia - Cyphastrea 1 metagenome | ecosystem: Host-associated > Invertebrates > Cnidaria > Coral ... | reverse complement strand
ATTACATATGATATATTACATATGATATATGATATATTATATATGATATATTATATATGATATATTACATATGATATATGATATATTATATATGATATATTATATATGATATATTACATATTATATATTATCTATTATATATTTTATATTATATATTATATATTATATAGTATATATTATATACTATATATACACATATATATATACACCATTGTATATATAAAATATTGTACCCATAAACTTGAGTTAGATTGGGTATCGACTATCATCCATTCATACTTAGCTTTGATACCTCTTCTCCTCTTCTAAATGCTTCGAAAGCGGAGCGTTCGAAGGAAGTTGTAAATCTATTGATTTGGTTTTCATAAGGCTAGGTATCCCCAAATGCTGAACTCTTCAGGTTTGTGAATTCGTATGTAAACTTAGTGCTTTTCCAGCTGTGGTGGCCTGCTTTGCTCAGGGAGTCGTCTGGCATTCGCAGCCAACTTGCCAGCAAGGACAGGACCTCTAGTACCCGACAGGCGCCTGGGTTGGGGCCCAGGGGTGCGTTCAACAAGTCACTTTCAGATTTCAACATATTTCAACACTATAGCACCGTGTTTTTTGAATGATGCAACGTCTTTTTCATGATGCCAGACGCTGTAGAGAGATTCGTGGCAGAAAAGATATGGAACGCAGTTTATGGACGTTCCATCACAGAGAAGACATGATACCCACTGTTTGTTGCTGAACGTTTTTTCTTACTGGGGTGTGTCTGAACACGTAAAATCTCCACAAACGGACATTTTCATAGGGCCACAGATTTTCTGATGTTTTCCCCCTACATTTTCAGAGAAACCCATGCATATCACAGCAAGTTGGTCAGTCATATCCCATGCTATCCCCATGAAATCCCATGAAATCCCAATAAATCCCATCATTTCAAAGTCCTGAAGAATGTTTCATGATCATCCCCTGGTGACTCGAAAAACAAATGGGGGCAAAAAAAAAAACAAGCAGCAGCCAATCAAATATCGTTGCTTAACTTGAATTTCCTGATATTTGATCGTATTTGCTGGTTCAAAAAAAAACATTCCTCCTGGTTAAATCCACATTTCTATACTCCCAATTTTTGTTCATCCCGGAGTTCTCTGCGCAGAACTTGGAGGGAGGGGAGCTGATGATGAAACCTCCCGCCGAGAGGCCCGAGAATGGATGAATAATGAATTGACCTCACGATCTGTGACGTCACTGGAAGAATGGTTGGAAGGGGAATCATCTCCAAATGGCCCGACTGAAATCAGATGTTTTAAGGTGAGTGAATTGTTTCAAATTAGCCAGGTTAGTGGATGCAATGAATGAACCCTCTGGTGTCATCAAACGTGGGAAGTCCCCGAACTAACCATGGAGCTTTGCTGGGAAAATCATCGAACTCAATGGTGGATTTTCCAGCATGCCACGAGTACCGGAGGGTATCTAATGCTTGTGAGCGTCTTTGGATACTCGGCGTTCGAGGGCCAAAGTATTCAGCCATATCCAGCCCGTTTCTGGATTTTTACCAACCAATCCATGGAAAATTGGGAAGCCTATTCCATCGCATGGATCCCATGTTTCTCATGGTTAAAAATCGATGGTTCAACCATGGCTGCCATGGCATGAGCTTTTTGCAGGAAGCTCTTCAAGTCGAACAGTTTGCCCAACCTGGAAAAGGCGCCCGAACACCGGGCACGGATGATATGGCCTGGTGCGGAAGATGGTGGGGCAATGCTGAGTTTTTTTCAGCAACTAATCTTGTTTAGATATGAATTTATGAATTGATGTTTGACAGTTACAAATGATAAGGGTGCATTGGTGCATACTTTGGTGATTTGATTTTTGTGGGTTCTCCCTTTTGTTTTGCTAAGTATCCCATTGCAGTTCTCTGAAAAACACGGAAGAGGCAACCGTGCCTTTGGGGTCGCACTGAGTCGCTTGTGATGAATTTGATGAATATTAGGTTCAAGAATGGGCTGCCATTCTGGACCAACTATTTGTTGCTTAGTCGATTTCAAATGTAGCAATTTCATTACGCATATATATATATAAAGGGTGGAAGCTATATCCATATCCAGCAATTTATATAATGGATAGTTGTCATTCCCATTGATTCTCTAATTCTTTCTACCATATTCAGATGAATGTCGATGGATTTCCATTTAATGGCTATTTTTTCCCCATTGATTACCATTAATTGCCATAGTGGACAGCCCGTTTCAGAGCCATCGCAACGCTGCTTTCAAGGACGTGCGGCAGCGGCCGCACACGGCCGAAGGCGTGCGAAGCAACACCCACGGCTCGACCTCTCGAGGAGTTTTGGAGCGCGCTGCTATCTTGTGATACCCTCTGGTTATGTCAAAATAGCTATTGAAAATGGCCATTTATAGTGGATTTTCCCATTAAAAATGGTGATTTTCCATAGCTATGTTAAATTACCCAGAGGGTAACTTGAGAGACAACCATATTATTAACGAATATAGGGAAAACATCGACAGTGGAAGAAGTGGACATGATTCTATGTTGGGATTTGGAGGTGGGTTTTCCATGTTTTTTTTGCTCTGGATTTTCTTCAAACCACGCGTATCCAAATGACCTTTCTACCATGCCATGCCTGTTCTGTTCCAATAGAGTCGTTGGGGCTATTGGAACAGAACAGGCGACGCATCCTCCAGGTGCTTGTCATGGCAATTCTCACCAGGTCATTTTTTGTGACAGCGAGCACAAAACACACATGACATTGGCATGATAAATCACTGGTTTTTCAGGTGCCAGGATGTTCCCATCCAATGTGGTGGGCAAATTTTGGAATCTACACATTTTCGGCTCTAGATGATGCACTTGTACAACTTGTACTTCAATATATACCTGTGATTATGCATTTGCACAAGGCAAGGGCTACCTATGGCTACTTGGCACATCTTGGTACCTCATTGTAGCCAGGATTTCGCACTGGCTCGCTTCAAACGTCGCCAGCAAGAGACCTGTTTACTGCGCAGGTGGGGACAGTGAGAGTGGGAGAGTGGTGCGACGGGGGCTGTGGAGACCTCAAAATGGCAAGGTTAATCGGTAACATCATGCCATTTTGAGGTCTCCATTATGCTGAAGCCATCATGTTACATGTTATTCAATTGAATGGCAATTTCACTGGAAATAACCTATTGAACATGATTGATAATGATTAATCTCAATGAGGATATGATGATTAAGCATCAAATCCTGGGGTAACCTAGTTTCAGACAAACCCACCTGGAGATTGGTACGCCTTTTCAACGAAGAGATCATGCGAAAACCCGCTTGCTAAAATCAGGTAGAATGGACCACTGACTATGAGGGTCAGCCAAGTTGGTATGACATTGACCAGCCAAATGGATGCTCAGTTGGGTCTTGAATTTTGAGCTGTAGAAACAACAAGTAGAGACACATGATGAACCACATTATGAAACACACACACACACACACATATATATATATATATATAATATAAACATATTATAAACCACATGATGAAACATTCATATGAACATTCATGTTTCCGCCGGCTACGCGGTAGCCTGCCGTGGTTTTCACCCCGCTTCCTTCGATCGAAGTTTTCGTCCCAGCGAAGGCGACTTCCTTTAAACATCGGCCGCAGTCTGTGTCAGGAGCTGCGGGAGGGAGGATTGAGCTGTTGGCGGTGTCGGAACTTGGGAATTATATACTGTATATATATATATATACTGTATATATATATATATACTGTATATATATATACTGTATATATATGATATATATATATATATATATATATCATATATATATATTTTAAATATACACATTTGATTACGTTTACACACATATATTATATACATATTATATATAAAAATAATATATATATATAATGCACGTAAATGTATATATCCAAATGGCCATAGGGAAACGATGATATTCCGTTGGAATTGGGGGTATATCCAATTCTAAGACAAACCCAATGTTGGCCTGGGCTTTTCATGGCTTTCGCTGGCAGGCGAGAACAACAAGGGCTCGCATTCGTTGATGTGCTGGCGCGAGACCACAGACGATGTCAGGCCGCGCCGCTTTGTCACGAAGAGTGCAAGGGTCAACGGTCAGATGATAACCAGTAAGTCACCTTTTGAAAAGCACAAGAATATAACCTGGTAGTCAACTGGGTAGTCAACTGGATGATACCAGTTAGTCACTGGTGTGCAAAGACATTTTCAAGTCCAGGATTCAGAATTCATTCCGAGCGTCTCCAAGGTGTTTCCCCTGGCGCCAGAGTTTTAACCTAGTCGATGCCAGGAGCTTCCCCTACCGGGGATTGAAGGGCAGCATGGCACCCCCAGCCTTCGCGCGTAGCATGATGATGCCTGCGATCAGGAAGGCGGGCGGCCACTGAGGAGCCTGACCTGTGGAAGTGTGAGAAAATGGTGCTTTGATGGGTTTTAAATGGGGTTTAACCAACCACAACTAGGGGTAAAAATGGTAAACATATGATAACATGGGATATTTGATGGGATAGTTGCAACTAAGAATATGATAAAGCAACCACACGGTTGTAATAAGGGTTTCAACCGGATATTATATATATATGACATATGGGAGATAACGGGAAATATAAACCACAGTTATGATATTTGGGTGTGTCTGCACATGTTTATTTTTTATTTTTTTTCGATGGTGTTTACCCCCAGTCGTCATGACCATTTTGATAGGGAACATGATAATCAACTAATTTAACAAATGATTTTTTGGGGCATCCTATTTTCGGACAAACCCAGAAGTGATCATGATTGACAACGATTGCTGTGGGGGATGAAGCCATATTATCCATCAAAAGCTATGATACCATATCATGCCTATGGTACCATATTTGGGGGATGAAGATCTCATCAGTTATTTTGATGTGAACAGAAGGTACTAGGGTTTTGACCCATAGCCATGTATGATAATTCCAAGAAACCAAGATGGTAATTGAACTACGGTCTATTTTTGTTGCAGCGGGAATGACTTTGCCATGTTGACTGGGGTGATGTGTAAACTCCAGCATTGGGATTTTCAAGCAACAGAACTGGTGAGAGAAGCCATAGATGATGGGGCAAATCTAAGGTTATGAACCACTTACTAACTTGTGTGCACATCCATGCAGGGGATCAAAGTTGGTTGGTCAAACAAATACTGGGGCGTTACTAGGGTATAGCCTGGGGGGATTCACCAACAGCTACATTTTTGGACACCATGTGAAGTGTTTCAACTTTCAGGAACTTCTGATGGTTTTATTCCGGGATGAGTGGTTGTTGTTAATCTAGTAAGTCCAGTTACCCTCTGGTTATGTCAAAATAGCTATTGAAAATGGCCATAGAAATAGTGAGTTTTCCCATGAAAAATGGTGATTGTCCATAGTTTTTTGTATGTTTACCAGAGGGTAAGTCCAGTTAAGTCTTCCAGCCCCCAACTGACATAAGTTTGTGAGCCCCAGCTTCGGGTGCAGAGCTTCAGTGCTCAGGAGGCAAGGTGCGACGACTTACCAGGTTGCTGGCGTAGCTGCTGGTAATGCCGAACAGGCAGTGAGTGGTTTGGAAGAAATGGAAGAAAAGCCAGAAGAAACACATCAGGTTTTGTGTATCTGTTGGTGAAATTTGGCTGTTCGGGTCAAAACCTTGAACACCCTCTAGTAATTTCACACAGCTATGGAACATCACCGGTTTGAATAGGTCAATCATTACCGTAGCAAATTGTTAAATTACCCCATGCTACCATAGTCTCGGGGATGGATATAGCTACTTTGGTCTCGACTATATCAGGGTTTTGGCTTAGCATGTCTAAATTTGGAAGAGCATGTGATGCTAGGATTGTTGGGAACATCCGCTCGCACCTCACCGTAGATCATGGCTTCCAAACCGAATCACTCCAGTGCTGCGCTGCGGCCACACCGGCTTACCTCGGAGACAGCGGTTTTTTTTGGGACATCTGACGTTTCGTGCGGTTTAAGGGGTCGCAGCACATGGTTTTTCCATGTTTTACCCAATACATTGATCAATGTTTGCCACAATTCATGACAGATATGCTAGATTATGCTAGCGGGTCTAAAGCCGCTAGGATGTTTTTGGCACTCATTTTAGGGGCTAAGAGGGGAAATAGGCCATTTCAAAACTCCATTTGTTCACCCCAAACAACTGTCACCGGTTGTGTTTGAAGGGTAGGCACTTCCCACCTCGACCCTCCCCAGACACAAGTATGAATCATGAGATCATTTTTCTTGCGAGCAAACTGTGCCGTGGACACTGTGGACAGACATCCAACCCTTAAAATCTCTCATATAGTTCATACGTGGTTCACCCAGTGTGAGGATTGGTCACGATCGCCAGTGGCTGACTCCAACTGCTACCGCTTTCGCCCCGTCGGAGTAGGTGACGGTCAGAAATCTCTTGCTGAAAAATAGACGTTTAAACCGTTTAACGTGATAAACTGACGGTAAACCCCAAGCCCTAAACCATCCAAAATGGGGTCGTGTTGACAGGTATTAACTTCTATTTGGGATGATTTAGAATGGGAATATGTGAAGTGTTCATCCTTTTTTATTCTTAATCCTTGAACAGTCGGGATCCAAATCGATTCCTACTTTTTGGGCTTGTTATGTGTGACTTCCGTGTTTCCGATTCAGCCGTGAATAGTTTACATACAAGTATCTTTTTCATTGCTATGTACAGTATCTTCATCAAAGGTGTTTTTTTTTGATTTGGGATGAACACACCAAAGAAGCAAACAGCCATCGAACGGATACCCGATGTGACTTTCCCTTTATTTTGGGCGGGTTGAATGACAGCGATTTATCCACCGAACGATATATTTGAATATTTGCTATTTTTTGCGTATTCTTCTTGAAAAGAACATGTGGGTAACATGTCCAAACGGTTTCTGACCGGTCTTCGGAGAAAGTTCCTTTAAGGAGCAATTCCAGTTGCTTGGCTGAGTCGTTTGATCAGCTGATCAGCTTTGTTGGGGAAAGTCCATGGTTGAAACTGAAGGGGAGCTGACATTTGGCCATGAGGATGGTACCACTCTCGCCCTGTAGGGGTCTGCTGATCTGCTGCACGGCTTTCCTGAGCTTTGCTTAAAGGGTGCATGGGTGAGTTAAGAGTGGGTACCTTGATGTACCTTGGTAGTCGTACTTTTATGTATACCTGTATACCTGTAGCATTCCTGAAATCAGGTCGATAGGTTCAGGATTTCTTTGAAGAGACACTGCGAGTGTCATATTCGTCTTGGCCTTGTCGCTGATGATCAATGGATCAATCCTGATCCATGCTGCTTTCATCAGCTCACCCATTGATATCACTCCTTCGTGCCTACCCCTTTAACATTTATTGTGTAGGCCATTCTTAAAAGAATGGTCGAACTGCAGCTTTAACGACAAGGCAGCTGGCTTTACCTACCGGTGAAGGGCCCTTCACAGCTGTGAACTCCCCGCTAGCCCGCGTGGGATGCCATCAACGCATTCGAAAAAAAGGGGTCTCGACCAGTCGACAGCGTAGGGCCGAGGCAGGCTGGACCACCCACTTGGGGCTTTTGGCGCCCCGGTGGACCGTTCATTCTTGTTGAGATCTTGGATAGCGAGATCTACTGGGGGTTGGCGCACAATACCTAAAACCCTAGAGGTCGCCTTGTTGGACACCCAGTTCAAGTGTGGTCGGTTACAGCCCTATGACTGCTTATGAAGATTCCATTAGGTTTGTTTTATAGTTTAATACTGGTGTCTTGCACCTCCACATTTTCAGGGACCATGGTGAGTAGTTGTTACCCCACACAGAGGTGATATTCAAATGGTTGTAGCTCCATATCTTTGATATACGAATAGAACCCCCCAAAAAGGTAGAAACATAGATTTAAAAAACACATCTAAACATCATATCCTCCCAACAATGGCGGACCTTTTCGTATCGCGGTGACCATTTTCGGTATCGCATTCGCTCCAGTACTCCCATGAGTTGATTGGTCGCCAGGCTCAAATGGATGCCGTGCACGATGTGCTGGACACGAAGGTCAATGAGAAACCATTTGAGGACACCCAAAGCTTCGGCGGACACGGCTTGACCATGCTTGACCCCACCAAGCCTGACAGAAACGCCATCAGATGGGCTTGTTCTGCCAGAACGGGGACTTCGAAATCAAGCATTGGATGAAATTGAGCAGTGACCAAAATGCGGATTGATTAGCGTATTTATAGGGGTTTCTACTACCTTTTTTAGTGGGGATTACTACAAATCACAAGGGAATTCCTATCAACCAACCAATATATAGGCATGATAGAGGATTTTGAACACTGCTCATTCACAACAACTTCGGGAAAATTGCTCCAAGGGGTGCATGGTAAGGGCATAAGAGGATCGGCCAAATTGGGACTAAGATCATTGTTTCGTGAGGTCGATGATGTCCACACAAACAGTACTTTTGAATGCCATTTTCTGCTTCTTCAGACAGCATCAGGTCGGGTAGAGTATTCAAATCTATTTGCAGCTTTGGGGTCCCCAATTCAGAGATGTATGCAATGTGGATTGTACTCAAAACGGTACTCTGGTGCTGGAGACCAACTCCGCCAAAGGTTTGAAGATTTTGAAGCGACATCAATGAGATGTACTTGATTCTTGTTGCCATGGCTAGTGACAAGTTGAGGTTTAGCCCGAGCCCCTGGGCTGCCCCTGGGGCCCCTGAACTGTGACGAGGACTTAAAGCACTGCACTGCATCCTTGACCCGTGGAGTGGTGAAATTCGCTCAGGCGGAGGGAGTGACTTGTGGCAAAATATCAAGCGCGGCATGCTCGAAAATCCACCTGTGAATGAGTCTCAGTGTTATACACATACATAGACACATACATAATATATACACGTATCATATCATGTCATGTCATGTCATATCACATTATATGATTGCAGATTGCATATGAAACATCCCGAGTTATTTATTGGGGTAAGGGCGTGCCATCCAAGTACCTTGCGGTGAACTGAGCGTGTCGTCCTCTGCTTTTTCTGTCCTGCAGGTGGTGGGCGTGTTCCCTGGTCCAAAGTTTGACGATGCAGAGGACCATGGAGTATCATGGGATTCCCAGATTATCATGAGATGATCATCACTTTTCTCAATATCACTGTTTCCAGCACTAAGCAGAACATATTGGACCAGTTTTTTTTTTGGGACGTTTTGGGTTTTCATTCCTTGGTGGCTGCGTTTCCGAGACGGTCCAGCATGGTTATGAAACAACATGCCAGGGTGCTGACCAGGGAGAAGCCGATGTGGAACTCCTGGGCTGGGAGGACAGCCGGATGTGTATTTCATGGTATTTCATGCTATTTCATGGTATTTCTCACGAAGAGTAACATACCCTCTGTGAATCACACGGGAACAATCGAAAATCCTCTATAAATGGAGGATATGAAGGTTTCTAGCTGGGAAAATCGTGGAAAGAAACGGGGGAATACTGGAGGGTAGCTATGGAAATCACCATGTTTATACGTATAATAAGTAAATCATCGAACTAAGTGGGACATTTTCCAAATCATCATGTTTCTAGCTGGGTATATCATCGAACAAAAAGGTAACTATGGGGGATTTTCCAGCCAAGTGACTGATGAAAGAGGGGGTAGCACCAGCCGTATGGGTCCATTATATGGGGTACCAATGAATCCAGAGAATTGGTGATGTCTGTGTGGAACCATCGTCAGATCAAGCCTCCAAAGCAGCAGTTTTTTTTTGAGTTCTACCTCCATGTTGCCAAAATATTGAGCTAGGCATGATTTCGGCAGCTTCTGACTGAAAGCCATATATTTGAGCCAGAGAAAGCCATGGCATTTTTCGGCTACAGCCCATGGTATTTGAGCATCACATGTTTACCCTCTGGTAATTTAACATAGCTATTGAAAATGGCCATTTATAGTGGATTTTCCCATTAATAATGGTGGATCTTTCCATAGCTATGTTAAATTACCAGAGGGTAACCATGGTTACTGACTGAACTTTTGGAATTTTATTTACCCGTTGTCAGTCCGTGAAGTTGCATCCGTCGTCGTTCATGTACGGCCGTTAATGTCTCAGTTTTTGGTGATGCGAATCGTAGCTCTAATTTGAAAATTTCCGGGAAATTCAACAGGGGTTGGTAACCATTATAGACCATATACCATTCATGGTTGGGTGATGTTCAATGGAAAAATTTAATGACCCATGATTTAAACCCACCTTCCAGCTGCGTTGGTCTGAATGGTTTTCTCTCCATTCTTAACACTTCGCACTGGGAAATCGAGTTTTTTTTGCAAAGAGCATCATCTACGGATGGATATTGTCAAGGAGGGATTCTCCCGCGAAACAGCTTGGATTGACAGCCATCTACCAGAGGGTAAGCCCTAGTTGTTGAAAGTTTACAAACCCCCAAACATATATGGGGATAGATTACTGCCAATGTACACCCGTTTATGATGTTCATCAGTGGATTCCTTGGGTTTTGTCCCGTAGCCACACGGCCCCCAACACTTTTTTTATCTTTTTTTATTTCCCAATCTTTCCTCTACAGGGATATCCCTATATTTTGTGGGGAAAATCCATGGTTTCCTGTAAGTGTTCCCATGACACCTCCCACATAAAAAATGGTCAAATCTATGGTAAAATCCATTGAAACTTGGCGCATTTTCAGCTCCCAGGAGTGCGCTGAGAACATGTCCTTCCGTGTGGATAAGGCGTGGCGTCAGCGCTGCTCGCAACGCTTCCGCAACGTGCTGGCGGCTGGTCCTGAACGGCGGGGGCAGCGGTTGTTGCACTTGGGGGTCCTAAAAAACAAGCACAGCATGATGGCTATAAAATACCCTCTGGTAATTTAACATAACTATTGAAAATGGCCATTTATAGTGGATTTTCCCATAAAAATAGTGGTTTTCCATAGCTATGTTAAATTACCAGAGGGTAGATCATTTTGTAGTTGAACCCGGGCTTCTATGGTGGTAGACTCGTCCTTTGGAGATCAGGGCGAATATCGCTTGAATCACTACACGAATCAAAGATTCGATATATGGTCTATATGGGCATTCCCTTGATGCAAAACGCCAGAGCTGATCCGAACGGAATGTATGTTTATATTTTGCGGATGTCAGCCAGTTGCATCAACTCTGCCAGTTTGTCAATGACACGGCTGGGTTGGCATGAACCAATCGTTCTGGAGGTCAGACATCAGAAACTCTGGTTATTCTGCAAGATTCTGCAACTGGCTACGGCCCATGGTGTTAGATGTATGCTGAACTCTGTTAGCCAACGGAACTCAGGACATGATTGCCAAGAAGGCCCGGGATGTTGGGATGTCGCGTGGGTTTTTTGCTCAAAATCCTTGGACTCCCCTTGGGACGGCGAAATTCACCGGATCCGCCACCATGGGACACCTTGGATGAGCCAATCTAAGCCATGTGGATTTGAGATTGGTGCTATATGGGTGTGTCTGAAAATGTTGTGTACCCCCATTTACCCAATGATTTTGCTGATCATTATCCCTACTAAATGGCTAGTTCATTGGGGGTATACCCTATTTTCAGACAAACCCATATCCGGTATATCCATGTATATCCCTCTGAGATCCCATGTTCAATACTGGTCTTTGGCAATCATTTTCAAACACCATAGGCCAATCAAACGTGGCAATGGAACATCCACCATGGAAGATTTTCCGACTACCCTCTGGTAATTTAACATAGCTATTGAAAATGACCATTTATAGTGGATTTTCCCATTGAACATTGTGATTTTCCATAGTTTTGTGTATGTTTACATATGTTTACCAGAGGGTAACACTTCCATTTAACGGGGATGATCAGATTATCCATTGCCAGGGGGATGATGACTGGAGGCTACCCGTCTTTCCGAGCCATAGGCCGACCACAGCGTGCTGCGGCTGCTGCAAATCTCCCAACAACATATCGAGCAGCTGGGCCGGACGCAGAATAGCATGAAACAGCTACATCTTATGAAGGTGGACTTAGCCAGTTCAAGTGTGGTGTTTCAAAAGACATATGTGTTTTCCTCAATATGATGTTTGGGGACTTTAAGGGTTTTCTTAAATATGATGGTTGAAGACTTTACTGTAGGGCTTTCTTAAATATGATGTTTGGGGACTTTAGGGCTTTCTTAAAAATGATGTTTGAGGACTTTAGGGTTTTCTT
>Ga0126342_10017914_pt1 | contig 12199 bp, 7 predicted proteins | sample Cyp1metagenome_FD_92528 | JGI IMG/M metagenome (GOLD analysis project Ga0126342, IMG submission 92528) | Coral microbial communities from Lord Howe Island, Old Settlement Bay, Australia - Cyphastrea 1 metagenome | ecosystem: Host-associated > Invertebrates > Cnidaria > Coral ... | reverse complement strand
GTATCATGTTGTCATTTTCCGTAATCCTCTGGGGGTTGAGAACCATCATTTTATAATGGCTGAGGTTAGGAATTTTGATGCTTTGGTACAAAATGGGTTCTCGACCCCATAGTAGAAATTCAAGCCGGGATGTGTATATCATGGTATACCCAAAGATTGAAATGTTTAGAAAGGGAAAATGATGAGAAACCGACGGAATTGAGGATACCCCTATTCTCCAGCAAACATGCTCATGTTTCAAGAAAAGCTCCACTTTTGCAAAATTCTTCAGGGGAGTGTGTTTTAAATACCCTTACTCTCCAGCAAACTATCATAGATATGAAAAACCTCTACTTTCCCAGTGAAATGGACCACGTATGTTGGATTTGTCCGTTCGTATGGCAAACTTTGGTCCCATGAATATTCCGCGAATATTCCACTACCCAGGTATATCTTCATAATTTCTCAGAAAAATCACCGGTTATGTCAATTTATGTCAATTTCACCCAGAGTCTACGGCGTGTACGGCGTGTACGTCCCGTCCAAAATGAGGACGTTTCAAGCTCCATGATGACACCTCCTTTGGAGAAGGCGGGCTGGTGGGCCGGATTGGCGGCAGCACCGAGAACTCTTGGGCTGCTGTTTCACTGGGGGGGAGGTACCGTTTTCTGGTGGCTTGGAACCATGGAACTTGATGATTTTCCATTCAATTGGGAATAGTAATCCCAACTGACTCATATTTTTCAGAGGGGTAGGTATACCACCAAGCAGTTTTTGTAGATTATCACCGTTTACATTGCTTTGTTCAATTTGATTTGTTACTTTCAAAATGGGAAATCCATTAGTTGGGGGATCAGCAAATCCTACCAACCAGTAGACTGGGATGCGGATGCGACGATGCGACGATGCGACAGCTGAGATGCGGTTACCGGTTTTCCCGGAGAAAATCCAAGAAGTAGTTTTATTAATACTACAATGTGAGGCCCCCTAGATAGCTAAGTTGGTTTATAACTCCAATAACTATGGTTTATCGTACTTATAACTAGTTACTGGGGTTTATAAACCCACTTATAACTGGGGGGCCACATTGTAGGTTTAGAGGAAATATTGTTTAAATCCCATATATCACTATATATAGATGTTGAATATACCCCATATCAATACTACCATCTGGTTATTTAACATAGCCATGGAAAGATCCACCATGCTATTAATAGGTAAGCCATCTATTTCTATGGGCCATCTATACTATGGCGAACTGTTAGTCATAACCAGGGGGTAGCTGAAGAATGATACAAAAAAAGCAACCCAACTATCAGGATCCCTTGTTTCAGCGACTGAAAATCCATGCTCTGCGATTGCAACCACGAAGAACAATGAAGCTATCAGCAGCTTTTTTTCGCATGTATCAAAATCTATAAAACCAAGAAATCCTGCGTCCTGTCGGGTATGTCCAAGCATTGCTCTATCGTGGCGTTGCCTGCCTGCGATGTCGTGGTGAATTCATACCAGATCTAGGTGGATCAACCTTCACATTCGGGGTAGATATATACGACTGGTACCCAGCCGAGAAATCATGTTTGTTGGCAGAATATCAAAGAGTTGCTGATTATCAGGTTGTTTCAAAAAATACCTGCTTGAATCTGCTTGATTGGTGATGTTGAAAATAGGGCATAAAAAACCCTCTGGTAAACAAACATAGCTATGGGAAATCACTATTTGAATAGGTAAATCACCTATTTCTATGGTCCATTTTCAATAGCAAACTATTAGTTTACCATAGGGTACTACCTGGGTCATCCAGGGTCGGGATTATGAACTAACCCCTTTTCGGAGCCGAAAGGGTTTCAGCTTTTGAGTCGACCAAATTTAGAGTATACAGAAAGACTGGTTGATGGTTTGGAACATGACTTTTATGACGTTCCATTCAGTTGGGAATTTCCTCATCCCAACTGACTCATATTTTTCGGGGGGGTAGGGCTCAACCACCAACCAGGAAAGAGTTGTGGAGCGTCACTTGTGATGAACAAATGCCACATCAAGGTTTCCCTTCAAAGAATCTGGAGCATTACTTTTGTCACCATGCGCATGAGAGTGATCCTGCTTGTACTTAATGCCGTTTGGTATAATCGAGACACGTGGCGCAACTGACCAACAGAAAGACTAGAAAGGGCCAGGTACCAACGTATCTTCAACTACATGAAAGCTTCTCGCGACGCCATAATTGATGAGGAAGTCCACATTTGTTTTAAGAGGAAAGTTCTGTAATTACCAATAGGGAAGTGTTGCACGTGGTGAGCAATCTCCACAGAACGGCGATTTATCCCCGTGAAGACCGTGGTATTGTGGTAATATGACCAACTATATTTGAAGAGGCACAACCACCATGATATAGTGATATGATATTTTCATAATTATATAGTGATACCTACAATGACCAACTATGATATGATAATGTAAATGTTCCAATTATGAGGATGTGTTGTTCCACGTTTCACAACCATTTGATTTGTACAATCATGTTTATATCTTTCTTTGTGGATGTGGCATGCCTTTGATGTTCTGCGTCAATGGACGATATCTCATGTACATCCATTTATGGATGTTTTCTCGCAGTTGCACTGTTTTCCATCCAGCCATGTGTGATTTTTCACTGGCTATAAAAAGTATGTGTATATAATAAGACGTGTATAAAAATGTCATACAATGTGGGCCCCCAGTTTTAAGTTGGGTTTATAAAGCCAATGAATACTATAGTTATATCTACCATAAACCATAGTTAAACCATAAGGCAACTTAGCTAACGAACTGGGGGCACCACCTACATAAACCTTAGTTAAACCATAGTTTATACCATGTTATATCTGCTTTTATCTAACCAGAAATGTGTAGTTCATCAACTTATAAACCGCATCGAAAGTGCTTTGACAAACTCCACCTTGCCATAAGATTCTGAGGAACGGACTCCCAATGAATATCAATGAATCATATGGCTTAGTCCAAAATGGGGTGCCCCTAGAATCATTTTGTTGGACACCATATGATCCATATGGTTCATTCGATAGTTAAGTCCAAAATTTATAGCTTCCAAAAAGTAGAATCAGTAGTCGGGTAGTCCAATCAATCCCCCATATTTTTCTTGGTTTTTTGTCATGTGAAGTCTCGTTTTTGTGAAATTCCTCGATGGACTGACCAGGACTCGCTGTATCAACTTCTCCGGTTCTCCTTTGCGGACGGCGTGGACTCGTCCCTTGCTGATTCGGATCACGTGACGTTTAACGTGCCTGAAATGTTGGGGATTCGCCAAAGAAAAGGTGAAATTTGACCAAGAAAAATGGGGGATTTGAGCATCATTTTTTCAAGGAGTGAACTTATTTATCTAGGAAAAATGGTGATATGATGGGTTTTTCTTGCCCCAAATTTCCACAAGTATAAATACAAAGTGCACCTCACTTAGCGAAGTTGCCTGAATAAAGCAGGTCAACTAGGGTTTATGGTAGATATATCTTTAGCATTCTTTAGCTAGATGGGTTTATAAGCAAACTTATGGTGAACACCACCTTGTCGGGATGATGATTAACCAGCCATTTTTCACTGGGGCTTATCCCATGCGGACTTGAAAACTAAGGAACCAAGGAGCCTTGGGACCTGTAAATTGACGGTATATAATGTGTATATATACAGCGTGGGCCCCCTCAGTAATAAGTTGGTTCAAAAAAAAAGTAACTATAGTTATAGGCATCATAAACCATAGTTGTTGAAGTCATAAACCAACTTAGCTATCTAGGGGGCCCCACATTGTACATATGTGTGTATATATGTACATAAATAATGAATATGTACTGGGTCCAGGTTGTAAAATGTGCCGTTTACAAAGATGGCGGTGTGCCTTGTGGAAAGGCCCACATGGGCATCACCTAGGGCATCTTAGGATTTTAACTTATTGATGCATTTGTTTGGCAATTTGCATAGGCACACCTGGTTCATGGGATGCATCCACTATGTTCACCTGGCATATTTCTGTGGCTTTACCCACTATATAGGTGTTTGAAATATAGGCATTTGCCCGGGTCCTTCATTGTGTGGGAGATTCTCTCCCATCCTGCTGTGCCGTGCAGCCAGTCTCCCCTCTGTCTCCCTTACTCGCCCTTTGTCTCCTCTTCTGTCTCCTTGCTCTTGCCTGCAGCTCTTCTGCTCCACCGCTGAAAGCTCTTGAGTTTTACTGTTCTGAAAAGAATGCGAAAGCGTGTGGCTACCAAAGAGTTTGTCAGGAGACTTAGGAGGTCAGTCTCCCAAAATTTGATTTCGGACCTCGTTCGGACCTCGCTCGCACATCGTTCGGACCTCGTTAAAATTGCAGCCAGTCAATGCGATATCTGATCAGACATATGGGGGGGTCCTAAATTATTGCGGACCCCGCCCTATATCATCCAAATTGTGTTCAATCGGTAAGCGAATGGTGAAAAGGGGTGCCCCAACAATTTCAAATAGCATCTATGTAATTTCTAGCTGGAATATGCTCTATGTATAGTCAAATAATATCAAATAGTATCAAATAGTAACATTTCATGACCATGATAATCTGTCTATTACTGTAAATGGGACGCACAGCTGCTGGGAATGTCTTCGCTCCAGGTCTCTCTCCTGTTGACCATCTGCCTTGGGCAGAAAATCCGGCGCTCAAACAGGCAGTTCAACCACAGTGCAACAGAGGCACCAGTTGAACAGACAGCCCCACGCGCATGCGGAAGGGGGGCCGCGGCTCCACGGCCCACGCCCGCCAAAGGGCATGACAGTACCCGCCTGCGACTGCAGGGGGGGCTCTCTGGCATGTTGGCCGGACGACTGTATCACCACTTTTCACACTGGGTGAAGTAGATTGATTGGTAGGTTGGTGGTTTGTAGCCATTGATTATATTGATTCCTGAGTTGCTGGCCTTAATTCCCATGAATGCAAGCAGATGATCTCCCATCGAGACGTATCTTTGGTAAAGGGACATCCCAGTTTCGTAATGGCAAAAAGTTGCAAACCATATAGAGTTGTAAAATTGACCGCGAGAGGTTAATAGGATAAGTCAACCAGTTGAGTTTGCTTTGAACTTTGGCCAGGCAACTAGTCCTTACTAGTCCTTTTTGGTTCAGTGTAGTTGACAGGTTTATCATTCAAAACCCACAATCATGAATAACCCATAATCATTAAGTTGGGTTCATTATTAATATCATTAATAGCATAGAATGCAGACTTCTTTCATCGGGTTTATTTTCAATCCATTGATGGGCCAATCGGACTCTGGCCAAGAGTCGGACCTATGACCATTGACATTGTGGCATGGTCATCAGTTCATAAATTCATGGTAGTTTATATATCCATGAAAAGAATGCAAATGGCATGGAATGAAAAAAACATATACCATCATAGACTATCATAAACCATTGATCATAGTAGGTGTGTGAAATATCCCATGATATTCAAAACGGACGCATCATATGTCCATATAATGTGATTCAGACAATAATAAACCATCCCCAAAATCACCATAAATGGTTGGTATAAACCATTTGAAATGTGGTGTTGTACTATCGTTTTAACCACATTAGTTCATAATATGTGTTGCTTAATTTCATAGCACAAAGGTCACCGGTTATCCCACCACCTGATAGCGGAGAACTCGTGGTGAACATTCGGGTAGCCCTTGTCGAATGTCGCCGTCGAAAAAAGAAACATGGTTTGCTGGAAAATCCACCATATGTTACGCAGGACATTTTCGGGAATGATCCAGAATCACCAGTAATGTCATCATCCCAGCAACCCCCAGCAACCCATCCAGCAACCCTACGTAAAACGCACCAGTAAGTATCGTTTCACTAGCTGGAACCTCCATTGGTGATTTCCCAGGCAACGGTGCGACGCTGATGACTAGCAAAGTTGGTCACATCATGTTTTTTCACCTGCTGTCCATAGCGTATGAGATATACCTATCATCATCTACACATAAGTTGTAGCAATTCCCAAAAAGACTACCAGTGAAGCATATGATTACATTGTTCTTGTTATATTGTTGATTTTCGTTTCTCACACGTATCGATTTCTCCATCTGATGTCTCCTGACTCACCACATTTAGGATCTCGAACATCACGAAAAGCTGGCAGTTGAAGGAGAACTCCGTGAAGATGCTCGGACTCGGTCTTTCAATGGGAGATCTTCAGGATCCAATACATGGAGCTATTGTACCATATGTCAGGCCATATTTTGCTGGGATATTCCCTGAAATTTAGGCCTTATATAGGCCTTATATATGGTGGGAAAATTTAAGTGCAGTTCGTAGGAACGTCCGGCAATGGCTGGAATCCGCAGCATCCGCAGATTGTGCTAGTTCCAGGTTTTGTCACAGATGGAGAGATGGAGGGATTTTCCAGATGATTCAAGATGGGAAAAATATGTAAAAATGATGATATAAAACCAGGTTTTTGGTGGGGATATAATTTGATAAGCAACATGCCATATGATTCATATTTGGGTATGTCTGAATATGGTTGGTATACCCCCCACATTTTCATAGGTACGTGATGATAAGCCATGTCATGGAATGAGGTATCGAATTTTCAGACAACCCAGGTGATGAAGCGTTCCTAGAATAAGAACCCAAGAAATCATTGGTGTCCGTATGGCAAATCGCCAATACCCTCCGCATCCCTCCGCTAGTCAAACATGGCAAGCTGCGAAAACCTCCGAAAAATTGAGGTGAATTTTGCTCGGTGATCTATAAATGACGGATTTTCCGGCAAACCATGTTTGATTACCCTCTGGTAAACTAACACAAAGCTATTGAAAATTGCCATAGAAATAGTGGATTTACCCAGCTATAAAATGGTGGATCTTTCCATAGTTATGTAAACGTTTACCAAAGAATAGCTTGGAATATCTTCTTACATTTAGGTGAATTCTGTGGCAGGATTTTATAGGATCCCAGCGATCCCAGGTCCCATCAGGTGCAAGGAAGTCTTGACATCTCATCCAATCAGTATTAAGGGGATTCTCTGGTAAACGTTTACATAACTATGGAAAATCACCATTTTTAATGGGTAAATCCACTATTTCTATGGCAATTTTCAATAGCTATGTTAGTTTACCAGAGGGTAATGTCCGACCTCACCACAATGATTACCCTAAATGGTAAACAGTCCCAAAAAACGATAGAAAACCACCACCTTTTTTATGGGTACATCAACTATTTCGACGAGGCCATGGCTTCAAGTTCGAAACTGTTAGTCTTTGCCGTTTCGGGTGCTGGGGAAGCCAAAAGACATGACGTTTGTCGATAAATAGTTGGAGATGGGCCGATGCCCACCAGCAACTGGGATTTTCAAGATCCTACAATGGTCATATAAGGCCATACTTTGCGGGGATATTCCCTTGCATAGCCATTACATATGCCTTGTATATGGTAGGTACCTCCAGTATAGGTTCCTGACATGGCCATTGATACTGTGGATGGCTGCGAATTCCTGCACCAGTTGAAAACGGAGGTAAACATCCCATTTTTAATAGGCTTTCAACATGTTTCAACCATCCAAAATTGGTGGTTTATCGGATTTCGAAACCATCCACAGTATTTAGGCAGCTAAAGATGGCCACTCAGCCAGTCACTTCTACATGGGATAAGCGTAGTCCAATCCTTCAGACACCCCGGAGCTACTCTGTTATGGAAAATTCCTTAAAGAGATGATGTTCCCATTGGTAGATTTGCTAGGATAACCAACACTGGTTGGTGGTTGGTGATTTTTTTTCGGGATATTCATGGTGATTTAATGGTGATTAACCCTCTGGTAATGGAATATTAATGGCTGGTTGGTGGTTTGGATCATTTTTTATTTTTCCATATATTGGGAACAATAATCCCAACTGACGAACTCGTATTTTTCAGAGGGGTAGGGCTCAACCACCAACCAGAACAGGAACAATCCAAGATGTACCATTGATGTTCCCAGAACGATGTTCGAAAGTTCCGTATAGGCACAGTTCCTTAACATACTCCGAAACAGGATACTCTTAGATGTGCTGAGTCGTTAAGCAAATCAAAGTAATTACTGCGTCCTTTACCATGAAAAATGATGATCCCTTGAAGGATTATCATGTCCCCCTTCAAACTGTTCACCAAATATAATCCAAATGAATCCCAAAAATTCCGCACTATTTTGCCAATGATTTTCCAGTATCTTCAGATATTCCCCCCATTGTTATATAATTGTCCTATTGTTTTTCCCACATGTTCAGATACTTTCCACTGAACAAAACCAGACCCTAACAGCACCGTCTCAGGATCCTGTTCATGTCCCGTATTTCCAAGTCGGGTCAGGACCACTTTGTGACTTTCTCGCCGTTTTGAGACGCCCTTGTCATGGTGAGGCTTAAAATGCTGGGCGAATCATGTACCGTGGCAGCCAAGAACGAATGGCTGAACTCCAATTATGATCTGGTTGGTGGTTTGGAATAGTTGTTATTTGTCCATTCAGTTGGGAACAATCATCCCAACTGACGAACTCATATTTTTCAGAGGGGTAGGTTGAAACCACCAACCAGTGATGGTCTATTGATTAAGCCACAATCGTAGATGGTTTAATCCATCAGAGATCATAAACCATCCAATGCTGTGGTTAAATTTTTTTGGAGCTCATCCATTTTCTTCCACACCATCCAAAGTTGTCATCTCAAGCCATTATTATAGATAGTTTCTATGGTCAATGACAGTAGTAATATGGTAAATTTCTGTAGTTATTATTTATAGATGGTAAACGATGGTAAACTGTCATAATTCATCTCAAGAAAATCAACCATGGGGGAGGTAATTCGATGTCATCGCAAATAGGCCTATTACTGAACCCAAGAATAAAACTCAATGCGGGATGGTTTATGAAATTCGGTGTACCACATGGGTTTAACCAACAAAATATGGGGACTTCATAGGAATACAAAGGATAATAAGGTATATATATATATATCTATCCAAAGTCTAGCTATTAGTATTTTGGGTTTGTCCAACCGAAGGGGGAAGCCACCAAGAATGTGGGGGTATAGTTATACCCTTTTGGGGGATGTGCTTGATGGAATATAATAGTCATTAGAGCAAACAATATGATATGGACTTCGGCCACGAATTGGTTGACTTACCATCAAAAACGATATTTTGTATTCGTAGCAAACGTGGTGATACAATGTGGATACCCACCAACGATATCCAACGCAAAAAAGGTCAAACGAATCCAGTGCCACGAACTGTAACATTGATCCATTTATCCCTGACCTATCAACCGAAGATAAGTGACCCAATCACAGTTCTACGATGTGCACGTGAACACATGCACTGCACTCGGCTGCTGAGTGATAACTTTTCATCGGACATACCCCAAAAAAGGCAATTGAATGACGAACGTAAGAAGAACACATGGCATTTTTTGTGGTAGCCTATTTTCAGATCAACTCAGGTCTGATCACTGTGGTTTTGAGTGTTGTTCATGTTCCATTTATGATATTTACCCTCTGGTAACTTGTTACAGTTTGCTATTGAAGCCATGGCCCAGTCGAAACAGTTGATTTCCCGATTAAAAATAGTGATTTTCCATATAAATCACCCTTTTCCCATGGTTTTCCCATGGTTTTCCCATCGTTTTTTGGGGCTCTTTGCCGCTACGGCGGTGTGGGGTGTCGTCCCGGCTGACGCGAGACTTGTGCAGGATCTGAGTGTGGGGCCTTCCTTGGCAGAGCATCTTGGATAATAACCATCGAGAAGTGGTTATTTAACATAGCCATGGTATAGATGGCCCATTTATAGATGGTTTACCTATTAAAAATGGTGATTTTCCATGGCTATGTTAAATAGCCAGAGGGTATATATATATAATATTAAATTGCCCATTAAACATGGTGATTTTCCATAGGTACGTTAGTTTACCAGAGGGTAATATGTGGGTTCTTCCAAAGATGTTGGGTGTAACCCACTGATGATACCTTCCAATAAGTGAACATACTTGGTGGCTCACCCCACTTAGTAAGTGGGTTAGTTCACCCCAGTGATTTACATGGGATAAGTAGAGTTAATCCACTCAAAAAACTAGGGTTATAACCCACTTACGATTCGTGGGATGAGCCACCAAGTATATATACATATATAGGTGAAAACATAGACTTATTTATTATATATACGATATGTATACATTGGGTATGGATACGCCGTAGATGAGATGAGTGGGAGGTTCATGAGTTGTTTGTTATTTCTTGTGTTAAGATTGTTGAGTATCTAAGGTGAATCAGCCATGTTTCCAAGATGAAAGTTACGGATCATTGGTGATCATTGGTACCCTCTGGTAATTTGTTACATAGCTATTGAAACCATGGCCATAGAAATAGTGAGTTTTCCCACGAAAAATTAGGTGATTTTCCATATAAATCACCATTTTCCCATGGTTTTCCCATCGTTTTTTTTTTGTCTTACCAGGCCGGGCCGGGTAAGTTTACAGCCAACTCTCTCTCTCTCTCTCTCTCTCTCTCTTGGAGGCTCGCCAGCAATTGCCAGATCAACATCAACGTCTACTTTGACACCCAGGGCACCGTTTCTTGAACGCTTTCACAGGGCGCCAAAGGAGAACGGCGACAGGTGAAGGGAATTGAAGCTCTCGTTCGGTCGATATATATGGACGTTTCCAAAAGGGAGTCCCTAATAGCTGGATGGTTTATAGTGGAAAATCCCAATCAAAAATGGATGATTTGGGGGTACTCCATTTTAGGAAACTTCCATATATGGAGTTGCAGATTTTAAGACCCAGAAAGTTGAATCGTTTTAAACTGAAACTGACCAAACATGTGGGTCCCTTACCTTTTTCATATCCTACTTGTGAAAGTTTGGAGGATTGGCCCCCAGGATCGACTCGTGCATATTTCACGAATGTGCTGGGAAGTCTCTAAATGTCGGGGCTTTCCAGCATTTTTTCAAGATCTTTAAGGGATATGTTTGGATGGGTTGGAACAAAACTCATTTATAGAAGAAAAACACGCAAACAGAAACAACTAAACTGGGGTAACTGGAGCCTCCAGAAGTTCATACCCTTTTAAAGGCAGAGCTTTTGATGGCTTAGCGATGTAAGTGTAGGAGACAGAAGTTGCTAGGGGCAGGTTTCTGTAGGCGCCAACCTTTTAGCCATAGGTGGGGAGAAATCCATAAAAATCCTGTACAACCAGAGAAGTTTTTCGCAGAGAAGCTTTAGATACCTGTCCTGGTTGGTGGTTTCAAACATTTTTGTTTCCATATATTGGGAATCATACTCCCATTGACTCATATTTTTAAGAGTGGTAGGTATACCACCAACCAGTGTCAGACTTGAAGATTGATGGTTGATAGTTGATGGTTTCAAACGTGTTTTTCCATAATATATGGGATGTCATCTTTCCCATTGACGAACTCCATCATTGTTCAAGATGGTTATTGCACCACCAACCAGTTGAACATTGCTCTTCAAGGGGCATCGAATGTTGGTCCTTGATTTTTCCTTTAGATTCGACCCCAACTCCAGGACATCAACAGCAGGATAGTACATAGATCATAGAATTTTTTCATATAGAAATTAAAGGATACCCCCAGAGTTTACCCAAAACATCAGGCCTTGAAGAAGCCTATGTCATGTTTTTGTTGATAGGGGATGATGAATTCCTTGATTCTATGTCCTTGTTGTGGGGCCGATCATCCACAGAGATTGCCATGAGTTTCATGGATGACAGGACCTCATACCCTGTGGCATCCTATGGCCAATACGGTGGATAATGGGTACAGAAATTAAATCTTCCAGGACCACGAAGTGTTGGAGGCTTCCTTTCTTAAGGAATGGAGGAATTCATGCGTGTATATATGCATACACTCATAACATTACATTACATTACATACATGACATACATGACATACGTGAAATACATGACATACATGACATACATGATATCTCGTACGTACGTACATTACATTACATTGCAACATTGCAACATTAATGCATACATACATACATACATACATCCATACATCCATACATCCATACATCCATACATACACACATAACAAACATAACATACATAACATACATAACATACATAACATACATAACATACATAACATACATAACATACATAACATACATAACATACATAACATACATACATACATACATACATACATACAT
>Ga0126342_10017913_pt1 | contig 12199 bp, 11 predicted proteins | sample Cyp1metagenome_FD_92528 | JGI IMG/M metagenome (GOLD analysis project Ga0126342, IMG submission 92528) | Coral microbial communities from Lord Howe Island, Old Settlement Bay, Australia - Cyphastrea 1 metagenome | ecosystem: Host-associated > Invertebrates > Cnidaria > Coral ... | reverse complement strand
CCCTTAGCATCCCTCAGTTGGCAAAACCAAGCTGTCATATCACGCTGCCTTGACCTTGAAGGATTCCGGTGCAAGTATTGCAGCTTTCTGCATACTACATGCCAAAATATGTCAGACAATCAGGAAAAAAATATTCAAAAATATTCCAATGATATGGGAAGCTCAAGGCTGAAAATATTCCAGGTATAGTCCGAGGGGGGGTATCAGATACCCCTCGCCAAAATATTCCAAAATGTTCCAAAAGAAATATTCCTAAAAAAATATTCCAGCACCTAAGGGGTATACCTGGAATATTTATCGTAGGTACCCCCCATTCCTCTAGCAGTTGCACTCAGCGCCGTGTGTCTCAGAAGGCTCTATATGTGCTGGCCCTCTCGATTGCACATATGATAGATATGGATAGATCATGGATCTCAGATGTTTGGCAAAAATGAGAATGGGCCTCGTACATTGAAGATATATTTTTTTTTGAATTTTCCTTTTCCCCTTTCCATCTATTTGTGCCATAACATACAATGCTACAAAGATGATCCTCTCTTCAAGAGCTCCAGTCACTGGCAAATCATATATGCACCTATGCATCTACACTAGCTCTGATCTGGTTCGTGACTTGGGTTCAACATCCCACTTTAAAAGATGGAACGTTAACACAGTTAAAGCTGAAACCATCATTTTTTCATCATACTAGTATTCTAGGTGTTGAACATGAAGCACCTTTGAAACCACCGACCAGTGATTATCGCTAGCTACCACGGCAGTCCTGAACCACTTTCTCGGACGAGTTTTCCAGGGCTTTTCACCTGCCTGAAGAGACCAGACCATGGGCATGGTTCAACAGATTTTTTTGGTCCATTGGTATCCTGCTTTTGACCCATACTCATGAGACAAAAACACAACAGGGACCAACGCATTTAGTTGGGAGGATGTTGGGAAATAAAACCGTGGCAGCAATTTGAAGTGTAATCAAGATTATGAAGTCGGCCAGAACAATCTAAGTTTACAGATTGCCCCCCAAACGTGCAAAGACGAGCCCTCCACTCAGCTTTGACAAAAACACAGGTGCAGTCGCTAGCCCATCCTTTCATGAGCATCTGCACCCCACCCACAACCAAAAAGGCGACCAGTCTCGCCTGGCTGGAATTTTCTGGATCTCGTAAGGCCTGCAGATTTTGAAGGCAACGCTGGGATGACGGTCGTCATGGTTCACCACGAAGACACTCACCATCACCTGGGCATGGGGTTTCTCAGCATGGAGTTACAACATCTGAAATGTCAAACACCAAAAAAATGGGATAGACATGGGTTGAGAAATCCCAAGATAATATGATATAATGATTAATTCTTGTGTTCTATTTTGGGATTGGAGCTTTAGGCCCGGTAGCAGTATGTAGCAGTCCTGCCTTCTCATCTGCATCGGTTGCGCTCCACACATAGCTGGCAGCGTCCTGATCCCATGTGAGAGAAACATGCTCATCGCAGTTGCCCTCAACACGATGAAGATTTTGAGAACACCAAGCAAAGAACGGATCCGTCTGCTTTACAATAGCATACTTGACCTGACAAGCAACCACCAAACATTCATTTGTTGGCCTCTACATCCCCGACAGAACTAAACTTGCGGACTCCTTGGAAATTTGTTCCACCATGTGATACTCAAACTCAACAAAAAGACTTTTCAAAAACAACCTCACCTGAAGGTAGCCACAGGGGATCCTTGACACTTTGAAAAGCTGGTATTTCTCTTTTGGATCCAACAGCTTTGAAACTGGAAAAGCCAAAGCCATCACCGTCTCATCATTGTTCCGCTCGGGATAGGGCGTGAGGTCGATGGGCCCCCCACGATAGTTGTTGGCATTGAACCAGCTTCCCCGCGGTGCGCCGGGTTTCTGCAGCTTGCCATCAAAGAAGTCGTCGTAGCAGTAATTGCCTTTGAGGTAGCCATCATCTTTGATCTGATTGAAATTCTCATGGCTGGTTGCATGGATCCATTCATATACAGGTGGCATGGTCACGCCTGGGGTATGAAAGGGGCCAAGCCGAAGACTTGAGCCAAAAAAACTTGAACGAAAATGCACCATCACTGGCCAGGTGGTTTCAAGCCCCTGAGAAAAGATACGCTTCAACCGGGGATCATCGTCCCAAACACGTGGAAAGCATGCAGGTCTTTAAAGGTGTAGGAGGTCACCCCCTTCCAAAGTCTCCTGCTGGATTCCAAGCAGCAACCCTCACCTGCCAAGTTACCCTCGTGACGGATTGTTTGAACTGGGTGCGCTGCCAAGGATTGGCCACTTAACCGACTTAACCGATGATGAACCCCAAATCTATGGCTTCCAACTATCGGGAAGAGTCAAGCCGCCAAGCCCATCCATATCCGTTATAACATCCGTTAATATCCGTTCAATGCTCACATCCATTGCTGCAGAGTGACGGGACTTCCGGAATCCAAGCGCACGCTTTCGTTGACCACCTTCGAACCAAGCCGAATCGGTCACCAAGTCGAAAACGACAATGGCATCTTGGCTACACTGACACCTATGTTACTTCAACCCATTGATTATATGCTGTTGTATGTATTTATATATGTATATTACTTAACTATATAGATGTATATAATTATATATACAGTATATATACATACAAAACAGTAAAGGCTAATCACCACTCCCTACCCTTTTTCAAGCAGGACATCTAGGAATTACATTGACCACATTTGACCACAGAGATATACACAGATCATCATGCCAGTAGGAGAGCCATTTTTTCTTGTCAAAAAAGGGATGGAAACTATGAACTCAGGTGAAACCACCAACAAAGCACAGCGTTACTTCTCATTTTGTTCGTATTCCACCCACATTTGTATATCAATTCTATCTTTACTGGTCAAATCCTCTGTGCTATTTGCAGCACCAAAGTGGCAATGGACACTTCGTGCCCCAGTCCCTCCAGCTGATTTTCCGTGGAAAAAAGGGGGCTTTTCCATGGCGAGAAATTGGGGCTCTGGCCATGCGGGCAATGCAATCCATCAGGGTCACCTGGTGGATTTTCCATGCGCCGAAGATCGATCCCCTCGTGAACCTTGGAAGCCGCCTCATATGTCAGCAAATAGCTGTTTCAACATGTTTCAACATGTTTCAACATGTTTCAACATGTTTCAACATGTCTCTGGCCATGTTTCAAGCCATACCAAAAAGACTGGCCATGTGGTTCAATGAACATCAATGAAGCCATGCTCCCAGTCTCTGGCTTCCTCATGGTTCCTCCATGCGAGGTCATGGGAAGGTGACTGGGAGATACCCATCAGCCAGAAACCTATGGCTGAAATTCCGATCAAAGGGCTGAATCTCTATATATGTGTATATGGACTATATATAATATTATGGACATATATATATATACATACACATTTGCATTCAGTCTCGAACAAAAAGGACCACCAGTTTTTTCTTATCGAACTATAGTTGCTTGATGTCAGCTAAGTTGGTTCAATTTATAATCTATAACTAGATGAACTTGAGTTATGATGATATCCATGGTTGGATGGAACAAACTTTATCCAACTTTAAGGTTGAAACAAGACCTCGGGGGAGTTCCTGGGGTCATGCCGCCATGCCCTGCTTCCCCCGTCCACACCTTGCGGAAGCGTCGCTTCAGGCTTTGGGCCGCCGCCTTGTGACAGTGCATAAAAATTGTACTAGCCCTCATCAAACATGGCTGGGAAATCCCCTATAAATGGAGATTTTAAATGGACCATCATGATTATTGTCATGTGTGGGAAATGTACTCCTTATTGATTACCATCTGGTTATGACTAACATAGCCCTGGAAGCCATGGCCCATTGAAATAGATGGTTTACCTAGCTATAAAATGGTGGATCTTTCCATGGCTATGTTAAATAACCAGAGGCTAAATAACCATTGTTGTTATAATAACCAACCATGTACAGTAAACCAATGATGAATAACCAGAGGGTTAATAACAACCATGTAAATAACCAGCAATAACCAACAATATTACCCTCTGGTAATTTAACGTAGCTATTGAAAATGGCTATTTATAGTGGATTTTCCCATTAAACATTGTGATTTTCCATAGCTATGTTAAATTACCAGAGGGTAATAACAATGGTTGTTGCTGGTTCATCTTGTTGTGGAGGTCACCTCTGTGCATCACTGGAGATCTCCCATCACTGGGCGATTTGAAGGGATCTTGTTTGGGAAAACCGCGCATTTACCCTCTGGTAAACATACAAAAAACTATGGAAAATCACCATTTTTCATGGGAAAACTCACTATTTCTATGGCCATTTTCAATAGCTATGTTCAATGACCGGAGGGTAACACCATCCAACTGTGGTGACTATGGTCGCCAAAGTTCCTTTAAGAACAAAAACCAGGAGTCCTGGTTTTACAGGACTCACTTCTCCGGTGAATCCCGAGACTTTTTCCTCTGAATGGCCGATAGAAAATTCAGCTCCGAGCCATTCTCTGTTGTTGTGGCGCAAGTTTTCCATCTTTGTCAGTGCCTCAGGACCCAACCCCAAAAAAATGACAACATCTAGACCGTTGATGACAAACAGACTGGATTTTCGCCAAACTCCAAAATCTAAGTAGAGACCCAGTTGGATTCCTGTGAAATAGCCAAGTTCATCCAGTCAGTTTGGGCATATTTCCTGTAGACACATGTTCGCTTGGTGGAAGCATATCTCTGCACGTGGAGGCTGTGAGAATCAAACATATACAGAACCCTTCTATACATTGAGATACCTGGCAAAGGCTTAAACTCACCAAAACCCAACACTTGATGTGTTTCGCTTCCGTATTTCTGCCTGGAAGTGGATTGAATGCAGGTTCAGGGGCTGGTCTATGACATGCGATGATTGTATCATTCTGTATTGCCTGCACATCTTATGCGTCTTGGTGTGGAAATGCATTGAGGTGCCAAATATCTAAACAGCCGCAGTGATCAAAATTAAGCATCCCCAATTGCTTCGCTATTTGTTATACCCCTATTTGGGGCGATGTAAAATGTCTACCGGCTAGTGGGTTGGTTTGGTTTATCATTAGTTACATTATCCAAAATGTGGAGGTTTCCTAAAATGGGGGTACCCCCAAATCATCCATTTTAATCGGTTTTTCCATTATAAACCATCCATTTTAGGGTACCATTTATGGAATCCCCCATGTATCTAAACATCCCCCACGGGTCAACCATCGTATCCCACACCAATGGCGCGTTGAGTTCCAAGTTCCCGACTGATGATGGGCACTGTCATCAGTGGAGTGGAGCAACTCCTGAACACCGATGGCGCGGCGTCTGAAAATGGGGGAACAATTGGCCAGAAATAGCCATTTGGGTGGGACAATATGGGACAAAATGATGACTAATCACTGAAAATTCTGGGCTACACCATTTTCAGACAAAAACTTGGAAGTAATGCTTCTCTCCATTACCAAATCGGTAACTCAAACACCATCAAATTGCTTCAAAAAAGACCGGTTTATGATTGGTTTCGGGGGTTGTTCTACCCAAGCTACTCTTTATATATATGGGGATGGGTCAAAACCCTGGTACCCCTGGTGAACATCAAAATAGCTGGTAAATGGATGTTCATCCCACTAAAAAAATATTTATAGGTATTGACCCATACCCATATATATATAATATATATAGAGGATACTGTGGGATACTATGGGATATTATGGGTGCCCAAGAAACCAGAATTTGGGTAATGGCATCAGTCCATGTCGATCAGAGTCCTGGAGGCGGTTTGAATGATCTCGCGAAGCCGAGGAATACCCAAGGTCACGTTGGCTCCTGGCAAAGAGGTCACACCCATCTTGAGCCATCCGCCCGAGAAAGGATGTTGGCGACAAAGAATCGTTAGTACTTCATAGTGACAGTATCAAGCCAACACGAAAACCACCAAAAAATCACTTTCTGACCAGAAATGGTCTGAACAACACCCACAATTTGAGGGATAAAATCAGTCTTCGCTCCTCTAGGGTGTCAAATCACGGCCTTTTGGTGGTTGAATCAACAGCATAAGCCCCTACTTCCGGGGGTTGATGGCACCTAAGAATTGCCCATCCCCACACCTCCGTGACCAGCCAAGTGGAATGTGTTCAGGGTCATCTGCGTACTGGGTTCACCTAGCCGCTGAGTCCAGGAGTCCAATCAGCTGGGGATCATCCGATAACAAACTGGTTGGTGGTGCAATAACCATCTTTGAAAAAACATGAGTTCCTCAATGGGAAGGATTATCCCATATACGATGGAAGATAAAAGCCATGTTTGAAACCACCAACCAGCAAACACATTCAATTTTGACAGATTTTGATCAATCTTGGGCCATTCGTTGTTATACCATGTTATACCCTTGGGCGCTCAAAATTGGGATGCTATCCACTCATCCGACCAAAGCCTCCCAGGTCAGTTCTAACACTGCAAGTAAAAAACACAACGGTGACAGGGTGAGCACGCGAAAAATCAATTTGCTATAAATATAGTAACATCATGTATATATCTATGATGTAAATGGAATATTGGGATGTTCATCAACCTACAACAATATGGGGTGGTCATCAGGGTGGCAATCTTCCCATCACAGTTGCCAAAATATTGCCAAACAAATCTCAAGAGCGTGGCTAAAAATCTCAATTTTTACAATTTTACTAATGTGTCCAATTGGTCTGTTTTTTCTCAATTTACAATTTTTCCAAATGGTTTCGATTGTTCAGTGTCTTCGATTCTTCCATCTTCAAATAGGGTGCCATCATTCCAACGGATCATCATGGTCCCCATTCAAATGGGCATAACTGGGTGGCTAAATCCACCATTTTCGGACATATCCAAATATCATATATATATATATTTATTTGTTGGTTATACAATGTTATATATCGTGGTTAAATCCCCGTATACCGTATACCCATTATATCGCCATTGCATTTGTTCTCTTGCCATTCAGTCGCGAGCAAAAAGGCAACTCAACAGAATGCAACTCGACGCATTCTGTAATCCCCATTGTATACCCATGAGAATCCCAATGCATCCCAAAAAATAGCCCATTGTGGAAATCATTGTTGGTTAGATCTATCCCATCATTTATATGCCCATTAAATGCCATGGAAAACCCAATATAATCCCCGTGAAATCTCAACGGGTTTCCATGCTCAATGATCTTTCCATTCGTGTGAGTGTACATCAACATCAATCATAAACCATCATAAATCATCATAAATCAACAGTAAATCAACATAATTCAACCACAACTCAACCAAAAACCAACATAACTTAGCATAAATATCATAAATCAACCAATCAACCACATAATCAACCACATAATCAACCACATGATCAACCACATGATCAACCATATCAACCCATATAACCAACCATATATAATCCCATCTAGAATCAACCTTCGCCGAGGCGCCCATACTCTGCGCAGCGATGACCCCAACGGCCTCGCCCGGCTCAGCCAAGGTCTTCCTCCATGGGATCAATGAGAAAACGCTGGGAAACTGCCGGGAAAATGGTGATAAAATGCTGGGAAAATGAGGATTATCTGGAAATTGAAGGGGAACATGCTGGGATGATGTGGAAATTCAATGAAATTCAATGGGACCTCATGGGAAATCGCAAAGGTCTATGGCTGAGAAAATCATCGAACTAAATGATAGACAATTGGGATATCAATATGAATTGGAACCGAAATTGGGATATGACATGATATCGATATATAATTTTAAACACATTGACACGGGAATTAACGTAATATCAATAAAAGTCAATATCTTTGAGCTCCACCCATATCAAGATTGAGACCAACACGGGGAGATGGGGATATGGGTTAACATCAGGCGAGAGAAAGGCGCTGTTCAAATGCACACTATCACTATCATGTCAAGCTGTACATGTAACACGTACACAAACAGATAGATCTCACTCTGTGTCTATGGATCAAAGATTAAAACCCAAATACCCTCTGGTAAACTAACATAGCTATTGAAAATGGCAATTTATAGTGGATTTACCCAGTAAAAATAGTGATTTTCCATAGCTAATGTTAGCTTACCAGAGGGTAACTCAAACATCTCCAGCCGAGGCACTGAAACTTCAACCTCATGGCCTTTTCAAACCGCATGGCCTGCAACGGTGTGGGAAATTGGGGTGCCCGAATCATAAAGGGGTCATACAAACAAACCAACGTCCGGAAAAAGGGACCACGCAGCATAGACAGTCTAAATGAGGACATGAAAGATATTAGCATAGACCATCATAGACCTGACTCGGCCCAAATTGGGATAGAAATGGATAGAACATGAGACAACATGAATGAGCATGATATAGCATGATATCTCAAGTGGCCAGAACGAGAGACTGCTCCTGTTAAATTCTTTCAGACAGTCTCATATTTCAGGTTTTTTCTTCTGCTAGGGCACCAATACACCAGCAAAATTGAGATAATTTTCGTTTGAAACTATACCCAACATAGACCTGCCATGAGTTGTGGATTGGAAGACTACTTTCCTTCACAGCTGACTTTCAGGGTCTATGTCGGGGGCACGGTAATTATACATCACTCCTCCTTTTCTCGCTTCATCTTGCTGCACGAAGCCGCTCAATGAGAACTTAGCAGTGCTGTTAAACTATACCTTCTCCTGGCACGTCTTGGCCCGATCTTTGGGTCGTGGACTTCGAAATGCTGCACCTTCCTGCTTCGAACAAGGCTGGTATCATTGACATCTTTCTTCTCGCACCTGTATTTCTTTGGAAATCCAGGACTCCAACGTGACAATTTAAATGAGTTCAAAGACCACCACCTGGTCTCTGGACTGCCTGAAATGCAGGACAGGTCTGAGACCAGGGATCATGATTAAAAGTTAAACCGATCAACTCATTGTGGAGCAAACCAACCCAGTCAGTGGCCACATCTCGGTTACATCCCCTAAACATCAAAGGTTTCAGTTCTGGGCCAGGGATGGCCATGGCAAAAAATCCCTATGGTACCATCTTTTGGGCCACTGCTCCTGGGTTGGGCCACCGATCCTCGAGACTCCAGGGGGCCCACTTTTTAGGCCACGGCTGGGCTCACCAAATCCCGCGCCTGAGTTGATGTTGACTGTGACAAGAAATTTAAGGGGAATGTCAACATGTCATGTGGAAACCCCAACTCTCTGCAAAAACTTTAACTTCTAGTGGTTATGCATACAATAACAAATTGCAATTACCCTCTGGTTATTAAACATAGCCATGGAAAATCACCATTTTTGATAGGTAAACCATCTATAAATGGGCCATTTTCCATGGCTATGTTAAATAACCAAATGGTATCTCTAAAAAAAACCTAGAAATCCGAAATCCCAGGGAGGAACTACCATGTCAAAGGGTGCTTAATGTGAGATCCTGAATGCGGCAGTCGAACTTGTCGAGCTACACCATAATGCGAACCCAACCCTTATTTTGCAGCTCCTAAAAAATCAAGATGAAACCCGATGTAAAACAATATTTCAACATATTTCAACATATTTCAACATTAAACTCAAAATCCACTTCTGGGGGTTCCATGTTGGATTTCCGGTGGCCGCGCCTCGCAAACCTTTAGCGCTGAAAAATGCGGGGGTCGTAGGTTTTCAAGTTCTCTGCAACGTCCGGTTTGAACCTCGGCTAAGGAAATGGTGCTGGGACAATTCCGGAACCCGCAATGTTTCATCCAACAATGATCAAGAAACCGAGTGGAAATATGCGACTTCATCATTAATCATTCAACCATCCAGTTCTTGAGGTCCATATCCACGTGTTGATTCCATGTCATCGCCAAACAAATCGCTTCAGCTTGGGACAGCCCTGTCCAAAAGAGGCACCATATGCCGCTAAGGGGCTCCATGTTGTTGAAGACATCATCCACACCTCGTACGACTGTTCTCCGCAGAGATAGTTGTCTCGAAGTCCGTATGGAGTCCGAGTGACCATTCAATAGGGATAGAATGAGGATATAACAACCAACATCATATTATCAGACCTTGAAATGCCCCAGAGAAAATAGAAACGTTGCCATTTTACTGGATATAAAATCTCAACCTTTCCATAAATGGGGGTACCCCAATAGCCGGATGTTTCTTTTTTGATGGAACATCCCAACAAAAAATGGATGATTTGGGGGGACCCCCATTTCAGGAAACCTCCATATGATCTACTGTACAATATAATACTGTACCAGTTCAAGGCTATCTTTACATCTCATCCTGATCAAGCCTCATCATATCCACATTCTACACCCACAAAAGTGCTTGATTTTGTACTTTACATTGTCAATCCCTTATAAATCAACCCTAGTTGATGCATGGCAGGGGGGTCCTTGTGGTCCTCCCAAAACCAACGGCCACCAAGCGTCTCATGCCGTTGGCCAGCTCGGTGAGCACCAGCCGCTGGTTCCGCAGTTCCATGACGCAGCGCTCCGTGACGAAGCACACGCGGCGGTGGCCCTGTGAGGCCGACGGGAAGGTGATCTCGTCAATCCTCCGCCATGGCTGGCTGTGGGGAGGTGGGCTATTGATGAGTCCTGGTTGGAAACCAAGTTTTTTGCCCGGCCCAAGGGTTGGGGTTATACAAGAATTACCAAACAAAACAGGGGAGAATCATCATCATCAGAAAAGATTGGATGCTGTCATCATTGGAGAGTTTCATCAATTCCTTGCACCCCAAAACTTTGGAAACTCCAGTTAAGCATCAGAAACTTGAGTTGAGCATCAGAAACGAACCCTTAGCTTAATGAGGCGGTTTTGGATCGTTGTAATACGACTCCCAATTTCGGTTGATTCAATCCCCGTCTTTGCTGGTTGAAAACAAGGTTACGGCCCCTGTGGACGTGCGGCGCTTTCAGCGCTTTTCAAAGTGATGATTCGACAGCCCTTTTGCATCATCATGCGAGACGCCAGAGTCCAACTTTGTCGTGTTTTATTACACAGCTTGCCCAACTGATCCCATAGGGAGTAGCCAGGAGCCAAGACTTCATGCAACCAATGCCATATTAGGCAGTGTCTTATCAGCGCAGCAGTTGTTCCAAGTACATTTAATTTCCTGGAAGAAAGATTTGGAATAAATGACTTCATGTGATCCCAGGTTCGGTCAATGACCTGTGTGCCTGCTACGCGTGAAGAAGATGGTACAACATATCAAGAGTGTCTTAGAAGTTACTTGAAGAATATGTTACACCGTATCAAGGGCGTTACTTGAAGAATATTTTACAACGTATCAAGAGCGTTACTTGAAGAATATTTTACACCGTATCAAGAGCGTCTTGAAAGTTACTTGAAGAAAATGTCACAACGTATCAAGAGCGTCTTGAAAGTTACTTGAAGAAAATGTCACAACGTATCAAGAGCGTCTTGGAAGTTACTTGAAGAAAATGTTACAACGTATCAAGAGCGTCTTGAAAGTTACTTGAAGAACATGTCACAACGTATCAAGAGTGTCTTGAAAGTTACTTGAAGAACATGTTACACCGCATCAAGAGCGTCTTGGAAGTTACTTGAAGAAAATGTCACAACGTATCAAGAGCGTCTTGGAAGTTGATTGCAATGTTGCAACGTCTTGGAAACGCAAACGAAAGAACGTTATTACACCCCCCAACCCACCCCAACACATACAATTTGCAAAAGTGACAACAGTGCCGCCCCTCGAGGGGCGCCGTCACCAAAAAGAACCCATTGAAGAATGGTTACAGTTCCTGCAGATGGGATTACCTCCATTAAGATTCATTTATGTTTCCAAGAAATTCTTTTATCATATCCAACCATATTTCTTCTATAAGCCAATTTTGGTTGTAAACAAATCATTCCTTTAGGAAATATCAACCCATTTTGGCAGGCACGACATGGTAAGACCCATCAAAATCAACTGATCAGGGGTTGGGATCAAACATGGTTTGCTGAAAAACAACATCATTTATCTGGTTGGTGGTTGACCTACCCCTCTGAAAAATGTGAAAGTCAGTTGGGATTATTAAATTACCTTGAAAAATAAACAAGATGAAGCCCACGAACCCGAATGCTCACACGTATGTTAATGCATATGGTACAGATGTCAAAACACATGGTTATGCAGTCACGCACAATACCTTTCTGCAATAGTTTATTTGAACAGTCTTGTGCATGTTTCCCTTGTTACCAGTCTGCAGTGTGGAGTGGAAAGTGT
>Ga0126342_10017912_pt1 | contig 12199 bp, 9 predicted proteins | sample Cyp1metagenome_FD_92528 | JGI IMG/M metagenome (GOLD analysis project Ga0126342, IMG submission 92528) | Coral microbial communities from Lord Howe Island, Old Settlement Bay, Australia - Cyphastrea 1 metagenome | ecosystem: Host-associated > Invertebrates > Cnidaria > Coral ... | reverse complement strand
GTTTACGTTCTAAGTGATAAATGGGCCTAAGTGATATTTTGACGTTCTAAGTGATGAATTTTCCCTACGTTCTAAGTGATGAAATTTTGCTACGTTCTAAGTACGAAAAAAAATGGAAAAAAAATTACGTTCTAAGTGATTGTCCGTCACTATATATATACATATATATATATACATATATATATATACATATATATAGATAGATAGATAGGTACTGTTTGTATATTATGTATATATATATACATGTTATAACCAAGATATCATCGGCAAGGCGGGTTGAACATCACTTCAAACGGTGGTGGATTTGCGGTTAAGATTGCGAAACCCTCCGCAATTCTGGTGTGACCTCTACCAAAGATCTGCGAATTTGTGCTGATTTGCACATCTGCCACACATTTTAGGGGTATCTAATTATGAACCATTAGTATCCATTAGTATGAAGCCTCCAATTTTAGGTATCTGATTATGAAATTTAACGTAGCTATGGAAGCCATGGTCCATTTGGTTATGATGATTTTCCAGAGCCAAAATGAATAGAAGCTAAAAAAATGAAATTCCCAGGTACTACCCTCTGGTAAACTAACAGTTTGCTATTGAAAATTGCCATTTAGTTCGTTGATTGACCCATTAAAAAGGGTGGATCTTTCCATAGTTATTTGGCTGTTTACCAGAGGGTAAATCCTATTAAATCCCATTAGATCCCATTAAACCACCATAAAATTCCGTTAAATCCCATTAAACCATGAGTTTTTCCAGCTACTGGGGTAGATTTGGGGTAGTTCATGGTTCAGATCAATCAGCCACTGGGTTACTGCTTGCTGTGCCAGTGATGAGCCTCGGCCAGGCAGAAGTTCTGGAAGCAGATGATGTTTCGAAGTCGCTGGGACGTTGACTTGGAGAAACCAACTTGGGATATATGGGTATGGATCAATACCTATTAATACCATTTTTAGGGGGATGAACATCCATTTACCAGCTATTTTGATGTGAACTACAGGGGTACAAGGTTTTGACACACTGCCATATCAACCAATCAAGTTGGGATACATTATCCCAACTGGATATCAACTAGAGCAAAACCAAATTGATATATCAACCAACCTTTCAATCTTTTGCTCTCAAATACGGGATATAGAAACATTTTTAAACACATATTTTTTTGCACACAGTTTTTTGAGCAATATGCTTTGTGTTTTTTGTGATCAATGCGGATATATTGACTGAACCAGCTACAGCAAAATTCACCTGTAAACAAATGTGTGCGTCTTACCAATCCATTCCGTCCCATCCCATTCCATCCGACTTACATATGATATGTGTATAATCGACACATGCATACGTAAACTGTATATATATATATATATAAACATACATATACACATACACATACATATTGATCATACACACACATCACAATAGCAATACTTATCATCATCACCATCACCCATCATCATCATCATCATCACCATCAGCATCATCACTGCTATTATTATCATCACTACTACTATTCCACTCATATTAGAGTACTATTAGACATACGTTACTATTATTGGATTACTATTACATTAGTATATTACTGGATTATATTATGACTATTAGAATATACTATGTAATAGTAACTATTAATAGTTCATATATTACATATATTACTATTACATTAGTATAATAGTACATTAGTGATTACTATTATTATATTATATTACTCCGAATATAGTAACTATTATTAGATTACTATTACTATGAGTAACTATTCCACTAATAATAGTAACTCATATAGTAATTATCTATTATATTATTAGTATATATATATACTATTATTATTAGTGATTACTATTATTAGTGATTACTATTATTATATTAGTAACTATTAGTAACTATTACTATTAGTAACTATTCCACTAATAATTAGTAACTATTATATTTATTATCCTACTATTAGTATATATATACTATTATTATTAGTGATTACTATTATTAGATTACTATTACATTAGTATATTACTGGATTATATTATATTAGAATATACTATGTAATAGTAACTATTAATAGTTCATATATTACTATGACATTAGTATAATAGTACATTAGTGATTACTATTATTATATAGTAACTATTATTAGATTACTATTACTATGAGTAACTATTCCACTAATAATAGTAACTAATATAGTAATTATCCTACTATTAGTATATATATATATATACTATTATTATTAGTGATTACTATTATTAGTGATTACTATTATTATATATATATATATATATTATCCTACTATTATATACTATTAGTATATTACTATTGTTACCGTTCTAATCACTGGATTGAACTCCCCCACTGTTGGGATTCACAGGTGAGGCATCGGCGCCCGACTTCAGGGAGGCCACCGTGACCCGCTGTGCCAAACATGGCATTTTTCGGTGTCTGTTTTTTTTTTTATAATAAAATCCTTAAGGAGGTTATACAGTATCAGGGGTATAAAACTTTTTTTTTTTCCGTTTTCCGTGTTTTTTTTTGCATCAACAGCTTGAATGATGCAGCACCATCAAACACAACGGGATTTCATCACTGATGTTTGGTGTCCGCCAGCGTCGAATCAGCACAGTGGATCGCCAGATCATTTCACCACTGGTGATGTTTCACGAAAAACGTCGCCATGGAACATGTTTTTGAAAACAACTTCAAAATGCTGGATGTTTCTCGACTTATGGTGAGCTACAAAAAAAGAACTGTCGCCTAATCTAAATTCCAAAAAGTCATGAGCTGTGATGGTTTTGTTGATTCGCGCTGTGAAAAGATTTGGCTGATTGGTGTCAGAAACCCTATATAAGAATCATTGTTACTAATAATAGTTCATTAGGAATATAATAGTAATAGTGATACCGTAGAATCATGTGATATCACTATGATTAGTATAAAATCTACTTCGAATTTGTCAAGGGCACATCACACACACCCCGCGCGTTCGCCCGCGCCATGCCTGCGGGCCATGGCCGTGGTTACGAAGTGACGGAAGTCGCAGGTTCCGGACATCATGAAATCCCATGAAGCTAAGACAAATGAAATCCCATGGGTTTTGCGGGGATATCCCCTGAAAAATAGCCCTAAAAAATAGGCCAAAAATATATGGTAGGTACCTCCATTTTAGGATCTTGTCATAGATGGGGGCGTTCACTAAGTGGCTTATTGCTGCCACCATTTTGGATGGGTAATAGTGGTCCAGCCAAACATGAATCGTGTTTTGCAACATGATCCCAGAGATTGCAACACTGAGTATGGGATGGTTAGTTTTAGGATGTTTTAGGGTCCTAGGATGTCTTAGGGCTTTACGTTTTAGGCCTTGACGGCGGGGTTTTAGGGTTTAGGACTTAGGCCCTGCGAAGGTCTTTAAGCATGTCAAGGCTTAGTGATTCCCCAGAGGGCGATGGTCGGAGCAGCCATTCACTCCATTGATGTCGTCAAAATCACAAAAAACATATAAGGTTAGTGAAGTATGGCATGATTCAGCCAGATAGTGTTCACATACCTTTTTTTATTTTACACTATATATATATATATTATATATATATGCATCTATCCTCACTGCTAGCAAGTTTCAGCGGTCACATCCTCCATTTGATTTTTGGACAGTGCCATATTGTTTGTGATATATATATATATTGATATATCCAATCATTCCCATGGTGGTCCATGGTGTACACTCACTATGTTGGTTGAAATATAATGATTTTCAAGCTTTCGCCAGTCCCAATCAGAGAATGTTACATCCCATGTTTGACATTACAATTTTGTTGGCTATATGAAACACACCCCAGTGATTATCAAGCCCTATATATCCGCATGTTCCGCAGTTAAGTCTGCGTTTTTATTCCTAAAAATCACAATTACAAAATGGGGTCTTCCCCGCAAATAACTAATTTTAAATGGTAAACATAATTCTTTATGATCCATTGGGTTTTTCCCCCCTAATAAGGCACGTACCAAACGAAGAGGGTGCATTATTTCACCAAAAACAGGGGGTCTCATTTGACCAAAAATAGATCATTTTACCAAATGAGCCATGTAGTGCAACATATCCCTATCCAATCTCATTTAACTGGGTTCATCGACTTCCCTACGGCTTTGAATCAACCCCAATAAGCCAGGTAGTATTTTACTCCGAAATACCCAATCAATCATTTCTCAATCATATCCTTAGATCTTTGATTCAATATCTCTAAAACTCAGATCTTTGCTCCTTTACCCAAGTTCCCATCAAAAATCCATTTTTTCACGATCCACTGCTTGGTGACTTGGTGGTTTCAAACATGGCTTTTATTTTCCATTTCCAAAAATGGGATGTCATCCTTCCCATTGACAGTTGATTTTCCATAAAGGCCATGGTTTGGGCGTGGTGGCACTGCGCGACTTCAAGGCCAATGAGTTCGTCTTCCAGGCGTGGTTGGAACGGACGAAAAAATCACCAGCCGTTGGAATTTTGAGAAAAACATAGCATAGGAAATCAGAATGTCATAGCGAGGTAAATGTAGTGAGGTTGATGATCAATGTCCATATACGTTCTTAATGATAGTTTATGTTGATAGGCACTGATATTATGTCAATGATATATCGCCAAGAGGGATTCAACGAAGCATTTTATAGGGGCATCATACTGTCATAATGATATAGTACTTTCCGTATGTTGTTTTAATGGTTGTTTTTTTCTTTTAATACATTCGAGTTATTCGCAGGTTGATATGGCTATGGACAATTCCCGAAGCTGGAGGTTTTAATGGGAAAGTCACTGAACTGAATGGTATTTTTTTTTCATGCCATGTTTGATGATTCAATTTCCATGTTTGATTGCCAGAGGGTTTTTCATCAGATATATGATTTCTATAGCCAACAATACATATTATATACACATATACATATTATATATATATATATATATCTATACGTATTATATATAATATATATATATATATATATATGTACATATTATATATATGTATATATATGTACATAAGTATAAATATATATATATATATAATATGATGTTATGGTTTTATCCCCAAATAGGGGAGGCTCACTAACGTGGCAAGATCCAGGAGGAAATTCAGCATGAGGCCGGATTTAAGAGGCCACCGAAAGGACTTCACCAGCAGAAATGGTTGCATTAATCAGGATTCAAAAACGGCAAAGAACGGTGGAAAATGAATGTATACCGAACGATTTTTTTTCCATACAGCAACAAATCCCTTTTTGGCAATCTACCACGTGAAGATTTTTGATGAGCTGGCATGTCTTTGGACGTGCTTTTTTCTGTGATTTTTTGACGCAGCATCCATATGAGTCAAGTTCCCAAAGGTAAATCGGGGAGTGCACAGCAAACCAGGTGCTTTAAAAAACCACTGGCCTGGACCTTTGGCGACGAAAGAAACAGTCTGCGCGCATGCACCTGTTTTGACCGCTGGTGTTTGGTTTCCCAGAGCTTGTCCCGGTTGGTGCCCTGTCGTTTGTTACAGTCCTTGCCTACTACGGTTGCTCTGTGAGTGCCTTGTTTTGCTCTTCATGCAAACGCGGGCGGATTTTATTGCATGTATTGGTGAAAACGTTTCTAAGAAACATGGTTTGACCAATCGAGATGTTTGCGTGGCTTGTTGTGACATGTGCGTTGCAAGTGGATTGGCTTCTTTGGCGGATTCTGCTTTGGTCGCCTCGGACTCTAACGCTTCTGTGTGCGCCGACTGGCTTGCCAAGAAGTTGCTCCTTGTCACTGGTCAGGCTTTGTGTTCTCGCCGTGTTCCCCAGCTTCTTTGGACCGTTTTGTTGCACATGTTTCTCCTGTGCTCCGCGTGGTTGTTCCCTAGTGAAAACAGGTGGCGGGGCACCTCGCCACCCGTCGAAAAGCTATGGGCTTGCTCTGCTGTTTGTCGGTCCTTGTTGTGGTTGGCAGGCCAATATCGGTGCCATACTGCAAGGAAAGTAGGCCAACTCATGGAGCCCCGCTTTCGCTGGGTCTTGTGGCGCCAATGCCGACCACGGGAGTGGCCGGCCGCATGTGCTGACGAGCTTCTCCTTTTGCAGTTGCAAGCGGTTTGCCCGCAAGTTGACACTGCTGACCTGTATGGTTGTGGCGGCCAAAACCCTTTTGTCTTGTATGCATGGGCGTCTCGTTGTTCTTACTATGTCGGCATTGCTTCGGTGCAAAGAAAGCCAAAAAAGGCCTCCCCAGGCCCAACCTGTCGCTGGCTTGAACACATGTGTGACTTGATTCGCATTCACACCCTTGAAAGTAACAAGCTGAGATATAAACTGATCAGAAGACTTCGGCCTGAAGACACTTTTTGGCTGGTTTGCAGGGTGGGGCCTGAAGCCCGGATCAGAGCCATGGAAAGCTTTGAAATTGCTACCCGAAGACCCGGGTGTAATGTTCCTATGTGTCACAACCCCAAAGCCACCAAGGTTGTCAGTCCCACCCGTTCTCGCCCTCCAAAGCATGCGAGGAAACCTTCGCCGTTTGTTGGTCCTTTCGATTGTGCTGCAAGCCGTTTGTCTATGGACAAGTTGGCATACAAAATGGGAAGGCCGAAGGCTTCTTTGGTTGTGCATGATGAGGCCAGTAATTTTTCACTTGCTTACTTGGCTTGGGTTCGTAAGTTGTTTGTATTGCATGGCACGTTTGGTCCTTATGACATTTACGACCCTCGCTTGGCTGGTCTGCTTGTGCGTTGGTGTGGTAGCAAGGGTTCTGAACGTGTCGGTTGTGGCCCCGCTGCTATTTGGAAGTCTGTTTCTTTGCTGAAAGGGCGAAGAGCAAGGGCCATGGCGACCCGTAATGGCAGCCGCGAGCTTGTTGCCAGAAACCTCCCCAAAACTTTTGGCGTCACGTTCAAAGTTCCCAGGGAAGCTTGCTTGCGCGTTGTGAAGCGTGCTCTTATCCATGCTGTACGTTTTGACCCCCAATGGAACCATGATGAAAAAACTTGGCTTCTCTCTCGCCTTCGCCTTGCTGGCCCCAGTGAGAAGCATAGTCACTTAGTCGTTTGTGTAACGCCCCTGCGGTCAGCAAACGTACTGGCAGGCGCAGGAACTCGTGGGCATGCCAGGCCGCCAGGCTCTTGCTTGAGTAGTTTTGACAAAGCCAGCAACCCAGCAACCTCGATCGTGTTGAAAAGATTTGGGATGTTCCTTTGCGTCCTTCTGTTCAGGATGACCGGCTTGCAATTTCCGCTTGTGTCCGTCGATGTTGTTCTTGTATGTTCTTGTCTTCGTGTCGACAGTTGGCGTGCGTGCGAAGCTGTTTCCATGGCGGATGAGAGTTTGCAAACCGACCCCTGCTACATGCGTGAGCAACGGGTCTTCAAACAAACTCTCAGCGCTTACGCGTCCTACACTGCTGACATGTCAAGACGACCGGGCGAGGGTTCCGATTGCTTGTTACCAATGGCTTTTGTTGAAATTTGCATGCCTGGCCCCTGCTTGGGAATTGACAACCTTGACCCCTGAGGAGGCAGAAACTTGGTGCCAACGTGTTTTTCACACTTTGATTCCTGACCACCTCAAAAAATTCTTCGGGGTTCACAGAATGTCTCATATTCTTCCCTATGACTATGGTACCTTTAAAGCAACATGTTTTTCCTGCGTAGCAGGCGGTGGGCCATGTTTGCTTGATTCATAGATCATGTTGTTGATGGGCTATATCGCCATTGTATCACCCTTGTATCACCTTTTAGTTCCATGCTTGTCCTATAAGTTCATCCCACCATACCCATGAAAAAGTTGCATGATTTCCCCACGTAATCGTGAACATGTCTGGTTAAATACTGTGGATGGTTGCGAAATCCTGCATCACCAAAAGGGTGGTTGAAACCGAAACAAAATGATGGGATGTTTACCACCTATCAACTGGTGATTCGCATTTCGCTGGCCCATCCACCGTATCGCAACCATCACCAATTTTCCCATCATTCTCCCATCATTGTCCCATCATTCTCCCATCATTCTCCCATCATTCTCCCATCATTCTCCCATCATCTTCGCGTGGCGCTTCGCGTGGGGCCAGGAATGCAGCCTGATGACGGTGAAGACCTACACGCTCCTGAGCGGCGTCCTGGTCCTCCGGCGTGAAAAGGTGCCCGAACTGGTCCTTGGTCGGGGGGTCCCACGGTACATATGTGGATTGAACCAACAGGAGTCCATGGTTGAACCAACAGAGCCCTGGGATTCAAGGCCTGAAAACCAACGGGAATTTTTGTTACAACAAAGATGGTGAGAATGTGATGGGACATTTTGTGGAAGATTGTCAACAATATGGATTCAGCCAACATTATATTGGGATTTCAGCGGAAGAAACGGGATCACACAGGTATAGCCCAAAAAAAAGAGTGAATTTGACCAACAAGAAACGAGGATTTCAGCAAGAAAACAACAGAATATAAGTGAGATAGTCCAAATTAAAATGACCAGTTCGTCATTGTTTTTCAGAGCCTTGATCAACATACACCTCACGGATCAAGATCCACCACCAATTTTCAAAAGCTTTGGGCATAGCTGATTTAAACCAAAACCAGTTGGAATATGTAGTACTTAGATCTATTCTTGGGTTCAACAAGACATTACATAAATTATGTGTATATAAAATTATGTGTGTATATATAATATTATAATATATTATATAATTATATATATATATACACATGCATATACATACACAAATCATATATTTTTTGTAACTTGATATTTCTATTGACATCAATCTTTGCTTCACTCTTTGCTTCAATCTTTGGCGCCTTCCTCACCAGGTGGAGACAAAGTACGACCTCCTCTCCGATGCCGAGCAGCGTCAGTACCGCAGCCTGCACCCCGTGGCCGACGGCGCCGCGGCCGCGGCCGCCTCCGAAACCGACGCCGCGCTGCGGCAGCGTCTGGGGACGAGTTCGGCCGCGGCTCAAGCCGTGGCGGCGTTGAGTGCGCAGGAACATCTGAAAATTTGGGAGTCCTGTGGATTTCATTACTGTAACTTGATTGCCTCTATGTGCTTTGAAGATGTTTGAGGTTGAGTGGTGGAAGTGGTGGAAGTGGTGTTGCAGGAGATTTTTTTTGCCCAAGAATATGAGTGTCGCCAGCTGCGGTGTTTTTCTCCATGACCCAATGCCATAAACAACTATACATGACTGGGGATGGTTTATACAACCCATAAACATGAATTAACAGGGTGTTTTTGGGGATGGTTTAAGGTTAGGTTTACCACATTAGTGTATCTTGTGTATTTTGGGGATGTACCCTGGCCGGGATCAACAGCCGGGACCTTATCATCGACCCTCGGGATCTGAAAAAACCGTCCGAAACGTCGTCCGAGAGGTATGGAAATTCAGAAGTGGAAGGACTTTGATGTGAATTTCAGGTGTAATATACACACACCTGTATTTCCTCTCTCTCTCTATATACATATATATATATATACATATACAATTATATACAGATATCATCATATATCCCATATACGGGATGTTCATCCAAATTCGCCCATCTGCAGCGGGGTTTTCGAGGGGCCATGTCATGCATCAGCACTTTTCCCTCCCAGGTGACTCATCGGATGTGAAACGAAATCAAGTAGCCTGGCCCTGGGGATGTGGAATCAACCCATAGCCATAGCCAGATACCCTCAGGTAAACATACGCATAGCTATGGAAAGATCCACCATGCTATTAATGGGTAAATCCACTATTTCAATGAGCCATTTTCAATAGCTATGTTAAATTACCAGAGGGTATGAGTTATGCCAGTTATGCCAGCTATGCTTACATGTCGCAACAAGAATGGGGAAGAACTGTACAGTGTCATTAGTACAGATTTGCATGATTTAAGTTGGTTGGTTTAAGGTATCATTTTTTCTACCTTAGAATGCAAGCATCAGTGGTTCAAAACAGCTGGACGGTGGTTTCGATTTCAAGATATCCTTTTTGAGGCCGTTGGCAGCACCATGTCCCCATCACCTATTGATTTCTACTGTGTGGTCATTAGAGGGGCGAAAGATGGGGAAGCCGAATTGACCTGGTGGACCCCAGAAACTGCACTGGATTTACCCTCTGGTAAACTAACATAGCTATTGAAAATGGCCATAGAAATAGTGGATTTACCCATTAATAGCATGGTGATTTTTCATAGCTTTTTGATGCTTTTTGTATGTTTACCAGAGGGTAATTTGCTGATGTTTTTTTCACCAGAAATCAATCCACCATCTGAGGAATCTACTTCTTTTTTTGGCGGGGGTGCCCTCTGAAGATCCTTAAGTTACCGAAAGGCTCTATTTTGGCCAAGATTCACGGTTTCTTTGGAACCACCAATTTTAGATTCTTCTCTGCCTTTACCATCTTTACCCATGTAATTTGACGGTTTCCAGCCGGTTTATGAAGTGATGGTGGATCTTTTTCATTGTTTTAGGACAGGATTTTTGATGGAACATGTGAATTTCATGGGAATTTTATAGGAATTTCATGGTTTTAGCATTTGATGATCCTGTAAAATTAAACTTCCGTCCTGATTTCCCCGGATTTCTTGAGCATTTTATAGGTGATTTTCATTGGTGCCCTGAGGTTTTGCATTTGATGATATGCCCGGCCTTTCTGAGCGTTTTCACCGGTGCCTGCTATGCGTATCGATTTCAAGGGCAAATCACCAAGTCCATCTTGGCTGCTGGAGTCCTGTTCTTTGCACCTCGGAGAAAGAAAAGCTTGCATTTCCATATATAAAATATGTACATATTAATGTACTATATATATATATATCATATTATTTATATGTATGATAATATATATATATCAGATTATTTATATGTATGATAATATATATATATACTGTATACATATATATATATATATATTGCATGTTGATTCACCTTAGTAGAATGTGACATATTCCCCTTTCGACCTACAGGGAGCTAGATCCTTGCACCACCTGGTTTTCGACTCGTGATCGGTGGCCGTTTCGAGGCCATTATGGGCCCCATCTGTGCGAGACTGTTCTATTTTGGCTCGCAAGGACTCTTTCTGACTGCTTCCAGGTGACTGATGCTGGCGGATGGTTGCCTTTTGAAGTGTTGCAGCATTTTTTGCCATAGATCATCTACTATGGAAAAATATGGGAACATCATATTATATATATTTATAATTCTTGGATATATGGATAGGAAACCAGAATCAGAAGCCGAACTTCTGAACTTCTTTGACAGCTAAGCTTCACCGGGGATGATAAGAAAAAGTTCTTGTCCGTGGTCTGTCGCAACGTGTTGGAATGGTGACAGCATGTCATATCCCCGGAAACCCACCACTAACAATAGCAACACAATATCTACAGTAGGTTTCTTTGTCCTAGACACCTCCAAAAAAAATATGCACCAGATTCTATACCCTCGAATAAACTAACATATGGAAAATGTTCCATAAAGATAGATGATGTACCTACTAAACATCTGGTGATTTTCCGTGAAAAATCACTCTCCAGGGTGGATCTCCGTTTTTTTCTGTTCGCCGCCAGGTTAAATCACAGCTGCTTGCCCAACTGCCAGGTGCAAATTGAGGCGCGGATGATGAAGATGGGCATATTCAAACACGTGTGAACAAAAGCTACTTCAATATTTCTATATTTATGCTATTCATAAATAGTTTATTGCAAATATAAATAGTATTTCTACTGAATCAACTATCACACACACACACACACATGTATATATATAATCATATATATAATCACATATATATATATACAGTATATATAATCATACATAAACATATATACATAATTATATCTATATAATCATATATAAACAATAATATATATACATAAACATATATACATAATCATGTACACATAATCATGTATATATATATATATATCACATATATATATATATATAATCATATACATATAATCATATGCATTTAATCATATATACATATAATCATATATATATAATCATATATATATAGTCACATATATATATATAATCATGTATATAATCATATATATAATCATATATATAATCATATATATAATCATATATATAATCATATATAATAATCAATATAATCACATATATATAGTATAAACACACATATATATATAACCATGCATATATATATAATCATACATATATATATAATCATACTCATATATATATATATAATCATATATATATAATCACATATATATATAT
>Ga0126342_10017911_pt1 | contig 12199 bp, 8 predicted proteins | sample Cyp1metagenome_FD_92528 | JGI IMG/M metagenome (GOLD analysis project Ga0126342, IMG submission 92528) | Coral microbial communities from Lord Howe Island, Old Settlement Bay, Australia - Cyphastrea 1 metagenome | ecosystem: Host-associated > Invertebrates > Cnidaria > Coral ... | reverse complement strand
ATTATATTATATTATATTTTATTATATTATATTATATTATATTTTATTATATTATATTATATTATATTTTATTATAATATAATATTATATTATATAATATTATATAATATTATATTATATTATATTATATTATAATTATATTGTATTATATTATATTATATTATATTATAAATATATTATATTATATTATATTATATTATATTATAATGATATGATATTATATTATATTATATTATATATATATGCCCCATATATAGTTAGATCCATATTCCCCAGTCGTAGTGGATCTCCCATTGGATAAAAAAAAACAAAAACCTGCCGACTCAGCAAATCCTGCCGTGTCAAAGACCATCACGTGTTGCGCGGCATTGACGAAGGTTGTGCTGCCTTCTGTCCTGAGATCCGGGGCCCCCCGGATCCTGTGGCCAACTGATACGGATAGCCCGGCCAGCAATTGACGTTGGCAACCCTAGGTCAAGAAGGAAAATTGCCACGTGCAATGGGGAAAAAAAGAGAGTGTGACGCCACCAGGTCCCCAAAAATACGGGGTTTTGAGCGTTTTTTTGAATATTTTATGAGCGTGCCTTTCTGGAAAAAAAACATGTTGAAATGATGTTCATGGACGTCAAAGGGAGAACTCTTGATTACAAAGTTAGATTCCAAGAGCGTCGATCATACAAACTCTGGTTGGTGGTTTGGAACATTTTTTATTTTCCATCATATATGGGATAATCCTTACCATTGACTAATATTTTTTTCAAGATGGTTAAAACCATATAGGCAATGCCATCAATCCATTGATTAGTCCAACCAGTCATCCATTGGTCTATCTGCCTATCTGGGACTCGATCCTCTCAACTGTGACCAAAAATTGCAGGTGCCCTCTGGGAGCAACAAACAACGCCCTGGGAAGTTCACATGATCTGGTGGTAGAACATCACTCCATGCTATAGACAACTCATATCTAAGTGACATGTTCATTTTCATTCCCAAATTGGATTACCAGACAGCAACTCATGTGTTGGAATTGCATTGTACGACCAAGAAAAGCCTGCAGCTTCCCCGGCACATAATCTCCTGTCAGAACAAGACGAGGTTCAGCTGTTTGCCGCCATCTTCATGTATATGTCCAAAGAAGTGATATTGAGGCGTGACTCTTTGCACCTTCAGCGACGAGTATACGTGACAATCCCCATGCATCATCATGCATCCCCATGCTATGATTGTTGTTTCAGATGCTGTTGTTAAATTACTGTCTGTCAGAGTTTCACCATCCATTTCACTTTCAGGTTTTGTTTGTGCAATGGTATGTTTGCCAGGAAATTCACCTATGCCAAATTTACAAAGTGTGTGAAGAATCTTTGATTGAAATAGTATGGAAAAAAAACAAAAAAACACATGATTTCAGGGGACCACTATATACTGAGGCTTCACTGTCTTGATCCCACATATCGAATGCATAGCAAATACATCTGGGCAATTGCCTGCAGGAGCAATAAAATGTGAATATATACTATACTTGAACTTGCTTAAGGGCATCATCGATTAATAAATAAAATCATAATAATAATATATATATATAGATTATATCATTATATCTGTATATTAATAAATTAGACACAATCCAGTAGATTGCCCTTAAATGGTGTCATAACCATTGGCCACTAGCACAAAAAAAACACATCATCTTCAGAAACTCCAAGTAGACGACCGCCACGACGGCTTCAAGTAGAACGATGCAAAGTGTGGAATCACTGAGCAACTGATAATATCTGACGATAATATCTGCAGTAGTTCATTTAGATGTTTCAAGTATTGCGATTGCCTATAGCGGATTGCATGCTTTCTCTATCAATAGATCTTCATCAGAGCCAATGGCTACCAAAATGCATTAGACAACAGCTATCCACCCTATCCACCTTGCTCGATCTCTTCAATTCATGACTCAAATGAACAGGGTTCCAAACCCGTAACGTCGTTCCGTGGAATAACATCCAGCTTTAGGATAATGCCCAATATATGAGGCTAGTCTATAAAGTATAACCCCAATACATCCCAGTAAAGGGGATTATAATCCACCCAGCCCCCCAAAAAACAAAGAAACCTCAAGCAACCAGGGGTGTCTTGCAGCCACCCCTCGACGAGTCACGCGCTTCAACAACTCAGGACAGCCAGCATGGATTCCACGCCCAACATTGTCCAGGATACCGGAGGGTGGTCCATGAGTAACCAGGATATCCTCGGCGGAATCAGGGTGACATTCAGCCACGGTGGGGCAACTTTTTGGTGATGACTTGGTGATGACTTGAACAAAATTGGCATGAATCAGGAAACATATGCTGATGATACTCAGCAAAACAAGAAACATAGAAATTCAGGTATTCACTCTGACTCACTGGTAATCCAAGATGGGAATGGGCAGCCCCCCAATTTGTGATGATTTGCTCTGGAAAGGCACCGTGGTTTCTATGTGGAAAGGAAAGCCACTGCCCTGGACATATCATCCCCTCATGAAACCCAGCGGCCAAATCCTCTGGGATGGAGGACCACTTTTCCTCCGCCTCCTTTTGGCCATCCAGCCTCAAAGTTTCGCAAACGATGCATCCAGTACTTTGGGGATGGCATCTCAGCTAGTTAGCTATTGTGGCTAATTACTACAGGATGGTGCCCCCCCAGTTATAAGTTGGTTTATAAACACCATTAACTATACTTATATCTGCCATAAACCATAGTTATGGGAGTTACGGGAGTTATAAACCAACTTATCTAACTATGGGGCACCACCTTGTAATATGTACTAAGGTAAGGGTAAAACAATGCCATAAACCATCCACCAGTCATCACTTAATTTTTGTAGGTGGTATAAACTTACCATGAACCCAGGAAAATGGGTGGTTTATTTATGGCATTGTTTATTCACCACATAAAAAACATATTTGAATACCCGGTTGGATGAACGGAAATCACCAGTTGGATAATGGTTTTCAAACTTCTGAAACCCTACTGGCATGCACATCCAAGTATAGGTCTGCAGTATGTACTCCCGACATTGGGTTGTTAAACGATGATTCAATGATTCACATCTCCTGTTCGAAAGGCATCAAATGTTCACCCATATCCATGGAACAAAGAACTGTCAAGGTAGAAACCAAGCAGTGAACGACCGGCACATCAATGGCCATGGCCATGTGGTGATTCCCCAGATGACCATCCCACTTCATCCCTATGCTACCTCCGGCCAGATCAAGGGGGTCTCCCTTCTTCATGAGAATGAAGAAATCAAACTCCAAGTTTTCTTGGGGAAAAAAGGAATGAACCTTCATGAAAACTATATTAATATATAATAATATATAATAATATATATATATATTATAGACATATATCCCTTGTTCAGCCTAAGAAACTGGAAAACTCCACAAAATTTGGGTGTGAATGGCGACGCATAGACTCCTGGGAGGCTGTCTGGTCATTCACCACCTTGCGAGTGCCTTACAACTAAGTTGCTTGCGGGAAATTATGTCACATTGATCATGAACAGTTCATATCACTCCATGTTACCTATCTTCGGTGAGTCAAAACCCTTGTACCCTCTGGTAATTTAACATAGCTATGGAAAATCACCATTTTTAATGGGAAAATCAACTATACATGACCATGTTCAATAGCTACGTTAGTTTACCGGAGGGTACCCAAATCGACTTTCTTGATCGAAAGCGGGATGATGGGATGTTTATTTGCTAAAACTCTTGGGTCTCGGAGATTGACCCAAGCAGATATGTTTATAGTTTATCAATGTTTATCATAAACCATTACCCATAGGATCCATGTATGGTATATATGCTAACCTTTGGGGGTATATTGATGGTAAATGTTAAATGTTACCATATATAGCATACATGGATCCTATGGGTTATAAATCAATCACTTGATTCAAGGCCAAAAAGAAAAAATGTCCGCAATGTTGAATCATTGCTCTGAAGTTTGAGATTGCCAGATGTCGCCAGAAATTCATCAGATTGGACATACTTGGCGATTCATCCTAGCTAGTATAGCTTATCAGCTATAACTTCCAACATGCTGAAAAGTTTTTCAGCCCATCACAAGTGGGCTAACCCTACTTAGCCCGTAGACAATCTTCTTTAACTCAAATACAACCGTAGTATTCTCCTACCCTTCAGTAATGAAACATGGCTATAGGGAGATCCCCATCGATTTCATCGACATTGAAATGGGAAAACCATATGGAAATCCATGGGAGTTCGAGACTCTAAGACCTTCGATCTCGATCACCTCGTCTTCCAAATATGTCACCTGCAGAAAAATGGCATTAGTGATTAGTGTGGTTGCGTTTGCACTTCGGAATCAGGAGTAAGGATGGAACATGAAGCTTGAAGGGAAAGAAACGAGATTCCACCAAACGGATCCAAACGGATCCAAACATCCGTTCCTTCACATTCGGCAAGTCAGAACCAGTGGATACCCAGCGAGGAGAGAAACAATTTTTCGTTACATGACGCTGGTGACACATCGCCGTTTATCCTGATGATCTTCCTTTACTTTCCAACACATAAACTCGAGTAACTCGATTTCCGTTCCTCCAATAGCAAGCAACCCAAAAACCATGGTTTACTAGGTGAATTATATACATTCTGCACAAAAGAAATGGACGTGTTTAATAGTGTAGGAAAGATTGATCCAAACACTGTTTAATAGTGCACCATTCTGCAACACAACAAACACCAAAAAGACTGATCCAAAGACTTCTGAGGAAAATTCTTGTTTATATAAATGTGTTCCAATTTCCGAAACATAAACTGAACTTCCGGCTTTCCATGAACATATTACTACCCGAAACAAAACAAGGTGTCTGATAAAAAAAAATGAATAAAACAATATAAGACATGTCTGAACACAATTGTAAACTAATTTCCATCACTATCTGCAAATAACACATCCAGTCAGCTTCCGGGTTTCTCGCAATTTGCATCAAGTGACCGCTGGAAGGAACTTGGCGCGTGCGCTTTTGGACGGCTGAGACTCCCATCCTGGTCGTGACAGGGATGGGTCAATGTCCAGGTATGACGGCTATTTTGTTTTTGCACCATGAGAAAGAGGGTTTCATACATATAATTTATCATTGTTTTATCATGTTTATCATATCATAATCGAACATATAATCATATTCCCATCTGGTTTAATTTGTTTGTGTACCAATTGACCTGCCCAAAGTTGTTTTTCCTCGTAGTATCAATGTAGCCACTGCAAAACGGGCATGAATACTTTTGAGGACCTACTGGTTGATAAAAGACTAAAAGAGCTGCAATGACGTCCATTGGGAAAAAGGTACTGTATAATGTCAACCCTGGATTAATAAACCCCAAACGGCTGTTTAATTGGGGGGGAATACCATTTATGTATCATTGGCTGTGACTATTTGGAGGGTACCCCCACAATTAATAAACAATGGTTTATTAATCCGGAGTTGGCACTAGATGACATAGCATTTAAGTCTATTTGCTTATTGGTTATTGGCTATAATGGGATGATTCTCCTGCCAATCTAAAACAGGCAGCCTTTGGTTTGACTAACCCAGTAAGCTTCAACCCTGGACCAACATAGAACGAGCAAAACCTGAAAAGGTTATAGGAATACCAGACGTCGTGGGACAGAATCTACCAGGAAGATTGATGTTTCAAGCGGAGCTAGGTTTAAACTTGACTTAGTACTTCTGAGTTGGCATCAAAGCACTGGGATACGCATTTCCAGTAGAAATACCCTCCTGTAATCAAACATAGTTATGGAAAATCCACCATGTGTAGACGATATTCCAATTAAAACTCCAATTAGACTGGGGATTTCCCAGCTAGCCATGTTTTATTGCCGGATGGTAATTTCAAGCGAAACTGTGCCAAAGTTGGAAGCGTTTGCTGCAGCCTTGAAGAGACACATCCACAACAACCGGACAACACCAACATTGTTGAACTTACCCTTGCGGTACGAAGTGGGCCCCCAACCGATAACTAGTTTAGTCTATAACTCCAATATGTATGTATGTATGTATGTATGTATGTATGTATGTATGTATGTATGTATATATATATTATATATAATATATATATATATATATATCAAACTAAGGTGTATGATACTTATAATACGAGTAGATGGGGTTTACAAGCCACCAACAAACATCACAGGCTCGGGTCCCACATTGTAGGTCATCATTTCCCATGCATTTTACATCCAAAATACCAAGTGTCTGAACGCACGATGTCATTTGGATCATTTGAGATCTGGGCACAAAAAACAATGATCCAGCGAATCCAGCTGCCCCATTGTTAGTCAAGATGGTTGAACCTGAATTACAATGACTAGGCTGCATAAGAGATGTATTCATAGTTCATGGAGTTTATCCAACCATTTTTTAACTTAGGGGACAACCCTGGCCATCCCTGGCCCCATCCGATCTCCACTGTCCCAGGGGCGCTTGTCCATGTTGCCCGAAATGACCAACTTGTGCCGATGAGGAAGCTCCTCGGGTCGAGCCTAGCCTTGCAACGAGTGCAGTGAGCTACCCAACTATTCATCAAACTGTTTGGTTCTATCAATAGAAATTCCTTGCTCTCTTCCCACTTTGTGACTTTGTGTTTCATCCCAACTGTCTTCTTATTTTGCCTTCTTTTATCGGTCTCTTCCTACTTTGTGTTTTTTATTCTGCCCAAAAAAAACATAGTTGGCTATCTAGTTTACCCACCCCCATCAAAACAGTAAGACAACATGACAAAATCCCCAAAAAATGTGCCCCAAAAAATGTGATGGCTATGTTGGTTTTCACAAAACCATAGTGAAATTGGAGTTATGTGGCCCCCAACCTAGCAATTTCATAAGCCCCCGGGGGTCCATAAAAAAATTGTACGAGTACCTCCATGGCAGAACCGCCGCTCCTCGAACCAGGCGTTAACCTCCTGTAACTCTGGGGCAGAGCCACGGTTGGTCATGTCACCGCAGTGGATCAAAATGTCTCCATCGGGCACCTTTGAATTGACGAGGAAAAAAGAAGCGAAAATGGGACCATGCACACATGTATATCCATGTATATCCATGTATATCCATGTATATCATATAATCCATGACATCATGTGTATAGATAACATACATTCATATCTGCATGTTGCAGCAACCCGGTGAAATATGCAATCACTATCAACAACTCATATATATATATATATACATAGTATATAGTTTCAGTCTCAGTGGGGTTACACATCATACATGGGTTCACACACATGCTCAATCACTCATTGACAGCTTTCTGTCATCATCGCAACAACTGCTTGAACATAAAAGATCATTAAAGCACATGGAAGAACAAGTTGGAACCATGGTCAATCTTTGATAGTCAACAAAAATGATGAACATGTTATCATTTGCTGTTTATTCAGTGATTTTCCATTTGGCAGTGTGTCAAAACCTTGTACCCCTGGTGAACATCAAAATAGCTGGTAAATGGATGTTCATCCCCCTAAAAATGGTATTAATAGGTATTGATCCATACCCATTTATACCAACTAAAAAAAGGATTTGTTTCTACCCATCCAGTAATGGAAACCAGTCTGCATTCCAGGACTTGAGATACCTCGAGCTTCTGATGTTGGTTGTGGGTGTCGCTCACCACCACCACACGTAAGGCCATTGCGTCCACTTCAAAGAGGATTTGTGGTCACCCTAAGGACAATTTGCTAGCCATTGGCAAGTTGGAATCGAGTTCCCTGACTAGTGGTTCTTTCACATTTTTTTGTAAACATTGAGGGCGTTAAGCTTGACAAGAAGTGGAGACTTTAAGTTGTGGGCCAGGCACGATCAAACGTCATGGAAATACCTGACTCGGATCTTGATTCTTGAATTAATTCAGGTGAAAAAAATGACACGACTGACTGTGAAAACACACATGTTTTTCCCAGAGGTTTTCACTCCAAAACCATGGACTGCCTGACCAAAATGATGTGAATGCTGTTCCAACACAACTTGAAAAATGCAGCAAACATCAACAGAAATATGGTTTTGAGCCACAATTCCAGGGCTTGGGACGTCGGTTGCACAATGAAACGGACCTCCAAGTCACCATGAGTTTCAACACTATGGTCATCCATGACGACTGGATGAGGACTGGGGGTACCACCATGACTTAGGAAACCTAAAAAAAATGTAGCAACTTACATTTTGACTATTGACTATTCTTGACTTGCGATGTTGAAAGTACCAACAAATGCATCAGGCAATTAAAAGTAAGTGTATTATCCCAAGTTTGAGACCTGAAATGTCATTTCCCTTCAATGATAGTGGTTTATCTAAAGCCCTAATGATACAACCTGGTGCCCCATAGTTGGCTAAGTTGGTTGATAAGTCCAATATCTAGGGTTGATTAGGGGGTTATATATATATAGCTAATAGGGATTGTAACATAACTATGGAAAATCACCATGTTTAATGAGAAAATTCACTATACATGGCCATTTGAAAAATAGCTATGTTAAATGATTAGAGGGTGTACCACCTTGTATATGATTACCCCAAAATCCCAAGCAGATCCTCAAAAGGCCAGGGTGCCCAACGTGGGCAGTCCTAGCATCTGAGACAAGGCGGAGAGTTGTTGCGAGGACCTGGGCAGTGCCAAGAGGACCGCCCATGCGTTTTCATATCAAATCTAATATAGATATTATAATATATCCCCATGGGTCCAAGTACCTTCTTAGGAAGTGTTTGGGGTATAATTTACTATGATTTGGAGGCTTAAGTACCTTCTCAGACAGTGTTTGGATCCATAGGGTATAATATATTATAATAGTAATATCAAAACATATCAAATCTACACAGGTAAATTATCATATCCAACATATTACATTATTACTACACTTGCTTGCACAACTAGCTATAGTATATTATAAAATACATGTATTTTAAGGTTTATGACTCATATGACCTTCACCTTCGGCTTGTAACGTTGGAATACAGGGATCGTGGTGAATAACATTCCTGGCAAGGCCAGTTCATCCTCCCTTAATCTTTCCCAGTAATGCTCCATGGTGCTGGAAGATTTTGAGTACTACAAATTTACCTCAAACATATGGGCCAAGATTGTAGGTAAATATAATTCCCATACCATGGAGCGGGTTTGGCACCATGGAGCAGCTATCACCTCCATCGGCTGAGGTCCGTGGTCGCTGACAGTCGTTGCAGTAGACCACCAATGTACTGACCACACATCTGCTCTTTAGTTTGCTTCAACTACAACCAGTACCGTCAGCAACAGGCTCTTGGATGGGCAAAGCATGTGCTCGCGGCTCGCTGTTCTTTCAGCATGTTGGGATGCCGGTGATGCTGATGCTCAACTTGCCGCTTCTTTCAACTCCCGGACGCTTCAATCTTCTGAGAAATGGCTTGGACAGGTCCGGCCGCTCGGCAGAGCCATGAAAATGAACTCCGGTCAACACTGTGCTCGGGATGGCTGAACCCGCGGGTCAAGCAGCATACTCAACTTGGCTCGGGGCAAACGGCCCTGCATTTTTTGGATGTGAAACAAGTGGCACACGGCCACACTAGGCTTGGCTTCCACCTGTGCCAACCATGCTTGCTTACATGGCAAACGTTTGAACATGTGATGGATCAATGGGATATGGAGATCATTAATGGGTTGAATCCCCAATGTGGGAAACTGAGCAGACCGTTCTTAAAACGTAGCGCTGGAATATTGCTGGCGTTATCTTTTGTGCTGTACCCCAGACTCATCCAATTTTGCCATCTTTCAGTATTGAATTATGCAATTTTGGTGGTCCCAATCTTAACACGCCACCACACAATCTTTTGGCTGGATAGATATATATATATAATACACACTCTTTCGAATCATGCACCCACACAATTTCAGCAGCACAGCGCAGTCACCATCTTCCAAGCGACATCTTCTCCAGATGCATCTCATTCTTGAAGATGCTCGCGAACCTGGCTAGAAGAAAATTTGGGCCAATTTGCGGAGAAGAAACTTCACACAACAACCACAACCACAACCACAAACCACAACCACAACGACAACGACAACGACAACGAGTACAACTACGAGTACGACTACGACTACAACTACAACTACTGCAACAACATGGCCAGGAGTGTTTTTTTGAGATCTCACTTCCAAACACTCGAGATATTTCTTAAAAGATCTTGAAGGGACAGAATTTCTCACACATCTCTTCTGATTTGTTCTGCTCCTAAACAGGACGGAGGTCCAAACATTTCCAGTGCATGAGTGTACTTCACAGATGTCACAAAAGAGGTATCCAAACAAATCTAGTTGGTGGTTTAAATTTTCAACCCCAGTGCAAAATATTATAATTATATATAGTCAGTTCAAATTAAAACATGTTTAAAATCACCAACTAAACATTTATTCACACGACACACTTGCACTTCATGGGCCAATATGCTTTGCACATAGAAACATGTGGCAAACAAGCCGAGCTTCTACGATTGTGCATGAACATTCCCGAAGTGCTGAAGTCGCATGCAGCAAACCAATTTCTGTTGTCTTGTTTCCGTTGTTGGAATGAGTGCACTATTTAACTCAAATTACCTTCCTAAATTCACATAGGAACCGGCAAACAGTCGATCACATTAAGGTTTGATCCACCAAACGTACTTGCTACCCGTTGTTCGTTTTGTTGTTCAATGCCCAGGTAGAAATGGGTCAGCTGGGTCAGCACTTATCATCCCAAAAATTCACAGAGTGGTCTACTAGGGATGACATATACCCATGACATCCCATGACCCATGCATGACACATATACCGACATGAATGGGTCTTGTTTGATGTACATGGTAAATATTCTATATATTCTATGGAGGATATCTGGGCCTTCAACTTTTGCTGCTGTAAATTCATCACACTTTTCCACTCTATTTACATGCATAATGCTTCTTCTACATCCCATAAGTATTCTATAAATCTCCCATGATATTCCATGCATCCAGTTTCATGCAGATGTTCTTTGCTGAGATTGTCACCTGAGGATCTCTTTCAGCGTGGGATATTCTTTGCCTGCCGAGACCGGTGCCCTCCAAGATAGGCACGTGGTTCTGGATGGATTTCAATGGACAATTATGTGTAAATGATCATTTCATGGAACATTATGTGTATATATTTACATAATTCTAATTGAACAGCCACCTTTCGATGAATAATTATAGGCACAAAAGAAAACGGCGATTGAACCTAATGAATAGTGGATATTGGTATCTTCACACGAAGATTAAGGTACTGTATGTCCTCAATGAGGGCCATCTAGTCATGGGAAGATTGTGATTCTCTCTGTTCCCCTCGGAGAAAGCATCTACAATGTGCCCCCCCCCCCAGTGATGTTTGTTGGTTGAAATAACCCCAGTAACTTTGGTTAAAAGTACCATAAACTATAGTTATTGGAGTTACAAACCAACTTTGTAGTGTGCGATTTCTTGGGGATGTTCCCCTAAATCCTCAGCATCGGAAATGGGTGCTCTGTTGGCCACTGAAGTCGATATACTTTGTGCAAACAAATTCAACTAGAAAGATGCCTTAACTGGATATATAGTCAGACTCAACATATATTACTTAGTAATAATGTAATGGTAATATATATATATATACATAGAGAGAGAGTACAACTTTGAAATGCTTCACTATTCCATTGTCATTTTAGACTACCGGAGGCAAATGAAATTCTGCTCACCAACGTTTCCCTAGAACCCCCCGTCAAATCTGGATAAGTCAGAGTGATTCACCAATCTGAACTGTACCCAGACACCATCATTCCAGTGAAGGCGACGTAGGTCGTTGGAATCTACCATATTTATCAATGCCATTCCCATCTTTTGATGATTATATAAAACTCCAATGATGACATCAATATTGCTTCAATCTCCTTTAGATATATGATGATATATAATATACGTATTTATATGGCATCAATTAATGTCTGATCTCTTCAGATATCTGAACCACTATGATATTATCACTATACTATTGTGACCTAAAATAATATAATAGTGATACAGTCACCGACAGAATTATGGAAAAAAATAAAACGTTTCAATTTACAGGCGCCGCCTGTCTATGATAGAAAAGTTACGAACCTTTTTTTTTTCCATAATTATTTTTTCCATAATTATTTTT
>Ga0126342_10017910_pt1 | contig 12200 bp, 6 predicted proteins | sample Cyp1metagenome_FD_92528 | JGI IMG/M metagenome (GOLD analysis project Ga0126342, IMG submission 92528) | Coral microbial communities from Lord Howe Island, Old Settlement Bay, Australia - Cyphastrea 1 metagenome | ecosystem: Host-associated > Invertebrates > Cnidaria > Coral ... | reverse complement strand
CTTGTCACATGATGTATTGCTATGTATTTCTTGGTAACTACAGGGAGGTCCCAAAGCAAATAAATTCAAATAAAGTCAAATAAATTCAGATACAATCAAATAAATGATTGAATATGGAAAAAATGTTTTTAATTCAAAAAATATGTTGTAATCTGATGCTGGTGGCCAAAAACCTTGTTGTGGGAATCCACTAGCAATCCAACCCACCTTTTGGTTTCAATGATAGTTAATATATTGTTAACTAACGGTGATCAAAATAGTGCAATATCCCAGTTTTAAAATAGTAGTCATTTAACTAACTTTCACGGTAAGTGCAATTCATGATTAACAGTGGCTAACAGACAATCAAAAACAATGTTGATTAATGGAATGATCTGAGAATGATTGAATGGGATATCAATGGGGATAAACCATGGTTGACTGCGTTAACAATGGCTTAATTATGGGTACTAACGGTTTTTAGGATGGATGCTGTTGCAAAGGTTGATTTTATTCGACCTTCATTGCATCGATTGTGATCCATACCCAAAAAAAAATGTTCAGTGATGTCATATGATGTGAAATCTTTGGTGAAGACAGAAGGGAGTGATCACTCAATACGTGTAAAAGTTTCTTGGTCCTTAAATCCCACGAAATCATTTAAATCACCACCATGCAATGACTCCTTGTTCGTCGGAGCTCTGCAATCGACCTCGACATCTTCACCTTGCCGTCAGGCGAAGGTTGAAGAGGAACAATCCATCGACGAGGAGAGGCAGCCCCAATGGCTGGTTTCAACCTGAAGTTCTTTATGGATGGTGGATTGGAACATGAATTTTATGTTTCCATATAATGATTGGGAATGTCATCATCCCAACTGACTAATATATTTTTCAGAGGGGTAGGTATGACAAACTCATATTTTTCAGAGGGGTAGGTATACCACCAACCAGTTATGGATGGTGGATTGTGTTGGGCCAAGTCTGACCAACTTTTTTTTTGGTACTTCATGCCAGCTCTATTTGCTGAGTCCTCCAGGGTGATGCGTTAGGAAAGGACATTTACAGACACAGACACATATAATTTCACATTCATATTGATATATTAATATATGTATATAACATGTATTTAAATGTATTTAACTTAAATGATAGCATCCTGTGAGGTATTGGGCTCATTCAAATTTGGTCACATTTATTTTCGTTCCCCTCCATGTTTGATTCCCGATAATCGAGATCAATTAGCTACGCAAATCCAGAGAAAAATCATGGCTCTACACTGGTAGGGTATACCCCCAATTGGGGGACTAAACCAGGGGTTAGACACCCCCATATGTTTGCATTTTTTTTGGATGGACACACATTTATGAATGAATAAAAGACAAACTGTGGAACACTTATAGTAACCCATACCAACACCCAAGCAGATCGAAAAGTAAGCTCCTGTGAACAAGTGATAAGTGACTTTTTCCAGCCATAGTTGTTACTAGTTACTTCACAGGTATCAATAATTACTTAATTATTACTTGCCCCATAGCCATAGTTATTAGTCGTGACTTTCCCACCATATTTTTTTCTGATTTTTTCGGGGCTTGCCCTATGGTAAAGCCACATGTCTGCAGGACGCGGGTGAAAGTGAAACCCCTCGAGTCGTGAAGGTGTGGTATAATTGCTGGGGTTTGCGCATTTGGTGCGGCTATCATAACAGATAGACATTTTTTTTGGATCACACATGGATTTACAATGATTTGGATGTGGACAGATTAAATACTGGTTGGTGGTTTCAAACATGGCTTTTATTTTCCATTTATATATATGGGATGTCATCCTTCCCATTGACGAACTCCATCATTTTTCAGAGGGGTAGGTCAACCACCAAACAGTCATTATTAACAATCATTAATCATCATTAACCATCATTAAATCATCATTAAACACCATTAAATGTGTTTCTTTATGGCCACTCCAGATGCGCGGCGCGGGTAATCGCGAGGCCACGGAGCATTGGATGGCCATCATGAAACCGGCGCATTGGCAGGTCTCGGTGGATGCCAAAGAGGTGCCGCAGCGATGGCCGAGCGATGGGATGGCGGAAGGGGGCAAAGATGTGTGGAAAAAAAATAGTTGGTTGATATAAGATACTTTTCAATATATCTATATATGCATGCACTTCCCATATATATATATATATGTTTATCTATTTTATTATGATTTTATTTGTTTATTATCTATTATTCTTATTTATTTCTGTGGTTCGTGTGTCAGTTGTTTTCTATGCAACTTTCACTCCCGGATTTGCAAGGAAAGATGCAACATCAGCCAACATCACCAGGTCCTCAGGTGAGTATTTGAACACACGCCGAGGCGTCCAGGATGGCCAATGCATCACCCTTTGAGGAAGACGAGGATAACGAGGAGGAGCCGGAAAAACCCAAGGTTCAGGCCGTGGCATGATCAAGCTATGTCAAGCTATGTCAAGCTGCTGTGAAATGGGGTATGGTACTCTAGTTTTTTCAAGACCGGTGAAGGTGATCCACGTTTGAATGGGATCGGAAGTTCTTGATGCAGGGAAGCGGGTGATGCACACATGATGTTTTGGAGGTTAAGAGTCTTAAGAATGAATATAGTGAAACAATGCCCCTCGAACTGTGACAAATGACACGGTGATTTTTGAGTGGGTGCACATGCCCTTCACACAGAAAATTTTAAATATTTTGAATACTCTAGCATTTGCCATGCGGAGTTCATTTCACCAATGCCCAACAGGCCTGGATCCACAAACACATGTCGCAGAAGTATCCGTTTCTTGGCGATGTGAGGAGCTTGTGGATTTTCAGTTTTTCTATTCAATTTGTTTTGAGCATTGGAAACCTTTGCATTTGCAGTACCTATTTCTTTATGATGCCATTGTTTGGAGGATGATAGATGATAGTCCGCTGTCGTCGTCTGACCGAAATAGATGAGACCCGGGGAGATATCCGGGTTGGATTTGAAGCCAAGTAGGGTGGTTGTAGCGCGTATCATTAAATCGCTAAGTAACGTACCAACTTGGCACTGGGAGGACACAGTTATTCCACTGCCGAGCTAGAAAAGGTCTTACAAATTGGTTTATAGTTAGATTAACTGGCATTAATTGGGGATAACTACCATAGTTATATATACAGTATATAGGTTAACTATGGTTAACTGGCATTGATGGGGATAACTGGATAACTACCGACACTGGCTCAGGATCTGCACCGACGCCACGGAAGCCTTTGGACTCTTACATCGCCTTGATGCGCAGCGCCTTGGTCGCTTTGGTTTTGCTGGGGAAACCATGGGTTTTCCATACGTTACTTGACCCCAGTGTATGTATAGTTGTTGCATTTATGCATGTATGTATATATATATTTATACTGTATATATACACATGTGTTTATATCTATATGTAACTGTTTATGTGCATACATATCACACACATCATATATATATAATGTCTGTGTGTGTTGCCGTATGCATAGCACTGGAAAAATATGGAGATGGGTGATAAAGCACCAAACAACAGTTCTTCAAATATAATTTCAGTTGGAAGCAATAGCAACATCTAAGACATAATGTTTCTCATGGTTATGTAATCATTTCAGATTGTTTGTTGTTTGGTTTGATAGAACGGAGTGACTTCACTAGTCGAAACAGCTATCAGTGAGGGTTGGTGAGTGAAAACACACATGAGTCAAGCAGCAAAGAAACCACAAGTTTTGGCTCGATGAACTTTGCAGATCACTTCTTCTCGGCAGAACTCCTTCCTCCCAATGAAGAATGCCCTATTGAAAACCAGTTTGTATGGCAGTTCGCCAGTTGTATCTTATTCACCTTTAGCTCTGCTGAACTCCTTGAGAAGGCGATGCAGAGAGAGAGAGAGAGAAAGAGGATATAGTTTGCTCAGATGTTTTCTTGAAGATCCACCATTTGCCTGGCGTCCTAGGACCAGTGGCGTCCTTGTTTGCGCCAGGAGCTATGAAGGTACAGCCCAGTCCGACGTTGGATGCCTTGGATGGCCCCCTTTGTAAACCCAATGGTCGGCCATCCCTAGATTGGCCATGGGTGCAAGCCATCCCGAATGGTGTAAAGTGGTACTGGGATGAACCCCACATTAGCCAAGGGCCCCGGGCTTAATCACGTGTTGTTACCCCATAGCCAGGTGCCAAACTCTTGGTGAATTGCTTTGAGGGAAACTTTTAGCTGGAAACCAACCATTTTCCCATGAAATACAGGGGTTTCCTGTTTGTTCCCTTACACCAATCCAATGTCGTTAATATTCACCATCAGCATTTACTGGAATTGTGGGGCCCGGTAGTTATGGTAGTTGTTTCATGTTGTTTCTTAAACTCTTTAATATTCTAGTTTTATCACCTATAAACATACCATTCGGGCAACAACATTTAGCTATCATTTGCAAAGCCCACCTTGAATCTCCGTGGCGGTGACACACTTCTGAGGCTCCTCATGGCTCCTCATGTAACAGGGAATTTGGATACCCATAGCATCCCATAGCTACACTTAGCTCATCAACCACCTTGAAAAAACTGTTAACATAGTTTAACCGTTTAACCAACAAAAACAATGGATATATACTATGGTTATCGCTATATTTGTTATATTTATATAATATATGCCAATAGATCTTAACCATGGATAATACTATTAAACCAAGCCATTGTCAACAGGTGCCTATTGGTTGCGGCTCCAGTGGTGTCAATATGCGGTGGATAAGGAGCTGCCTGGCATCAGGACGCTGTTGGGAAGCTTCATTGTGATTGGAGGGAGGGGTTTATTGGTTTTATTGCAGTTTCATGTTGATTGGAGGGGGATTTGATGGGTTTTATCGGAGTTTCATGGTGGTTGGAGAAGATTTGATGGGTTTTATTGGAGTTTCATGGTGGTTGGAGTGGGATTTGATGGGTTTTAAGGGAGTTTCATGGTGATTGGAGGGGGATTTGATTGGTTTTATGGGAGTTTCATGGTGATTTAATCGGTTTAATGGAAATTTAACGGGGTTGAAGGGGACGTAATGGGTATTGAATGTTTGATTGGTGGGATAAACCAGCCAGGTGACTCCCCCAACATGGGTGGGCTTAGTTACAACGAATCTTAACCACCAATAACCACGAGACAACTGCGACTCTTAACCATGCATTCTCTTGGTGGAGTCACCCATAAAGGCCATTGGTTACCTGGTGGGTTGGGGCCCGGTCCGCTGAAAAAAAATGGGTTTCACCGTTTCACCTTTGGAGGATCACCTGAGGAATCCGCAACTGGTTGGAAGTTGCGGCCATACTTTTCCCACCCAGGAATTTAGGATACTTATGAAACAGGTTTATTGATTAGTTGCTAAGGTAGAAGAGGGTTAGCCATAGACTAATTTGTTATAATTGACTGCAAGGGGCCCGGTATTGTAAGATGATAGCAGCAATTCAACGCACGGAAAAGAAATCATCATACCTACATTTACCATTTAAGGGGTTGCTACAAGACCATCAAAATTTGCGGGTGCATGATTGGGTGTGCAACGTTCAATGGACTTTATATATGCCAGATAAATGTCAAATCAGTGCGATCTTGATACCAGAAAGCTATACCATCTACAGTAGCGATTTTGAATCAGGCCAGTAGTTTGTTTTTTCCCCCAAAGACTAGCCGTAAAGAAGTGCAAGAACATGTTTGCCATCAACTTTCAGGATGAGTTCCGAAAATAGGGCACCCTAAAATGTACTCATTGACCAGTTGGCCATCCCTTTCACCAATGAAGTGGCCATATTTGGGTTGCCCCAAGCTACCACCCATTCGGACATCAAAGGGCGTGCATAGTCGGCGTTGGATTGAGATTGCTCAGTTGACCCAATGACTGTACATACCTTGACCTGAACCCGCCATTGATTTGTAGGAGGTGGGGGCCCCCTATATAAACAGCTAGATTGGTGAACACAAACATTACTTAGGATGACGTTTGGGTTCATGGAGAATATGATATGATATGATATGATGCAACTTGATGCAACTTGTATTTATGGTATTTATGGGAGTTAGAATCAGTTAGAAACCCAACAAACATAACAAACATAGTTGGACTCACCTTTTTCGGACGCACTGGCTTTTTGTTGTGGCTCCGAAACATCTTTTTTGCCAGGCCGCCAGGCTTGTTTGCCATCCGTTGAAATCTCCCAGTTGTTCACAGGGTAAGAAATGTAAGAATGACAGACCATGCATCCTGTGGGGAAACCTTTGGTTCATGGATTGGATATGATTGGATATGATTGGATGATGTAAAAATCCACTCACTTTGGAGGTTGTTTTTTTGAAGTTGTTAGACGTCCAGGTTTCTCCGGGATCATTCCAGTTTCCGCCCAGCTGCCCAGGTATGTTTGTGTGGTGCATGGCTGGGTGGATCGCAGTGAACGAGAGATTCACAAACGCATCCGATGCTTGGTGAAGCCATGGTGGATCTTTCTGGGCCTACAGCAGCCCCAATTATAAGGCGCCAAGACATAGGAGTTTAGTACTCACTGCATTCGTGTGCGTGTGGATACCCTCTGGTAAACTAACATAGCTATTGAAAATTGCTATTTATAGTGAGTTTTCCCATTAAACATTGTGATTTTCCATAGTTTTGTTAGTTTACCAGAGGGTATCCGAACTATATACGTTGGAATTATTGGGTTTGAATCACTCGTTGCACGTAAAACTCTCCATTGCAATTCAGAAACAGTCTTCGATCTACCCGAGGAACCATCCCACTAACTACCATTTTCGAATCTACAGGTTAGAATGCTGAATAGTGTTTAGCTATACACTTTCCGTTCCGGTAATCTACTGTAACATAGTCATGGAAAGTGGCCATGCTGCATGCTTGATAGGTAAATCATCTACATGTAGGTAATTTTCTGTGACCATGTTGAATTACCACAGGGAATCACAGGGTAATGTGTGTGGGTTTATTTGCTTCAATGTTTTAGATCGACTTACCACCATATCCCAACAATAGATGAACTTTCAGCAGTGGAAGAGAAAACCACCAAAGAAAACCAAGGAGACAAGGAGTAATGCCAAGCAATTTGTTTGTAAATTCGGAGTTTCATCCCATCATTATTAGATAAAGTATGGTGCATTCATGTCTATGTCTATTCCACTTTTTTCTGGCTTTCAGTTGGATGGACTGTGGCCAACTTCGATACTGATTTTCTTGATATAGGTGAGTAGACATGACACGGCCCACTGGTCTCTAGCAGGTGGTTCGTACATCAACAAACCATGCCTCATATCCAGCTTTTACCTGACATCGATTTTTTTGTGGTAGAGGTTTCTTCTAGATTTCCGATTTTCGGATGTCAAACCTGAAATGGTTGCCGATGAAACCTTCACACTTTTTATGGCGAAATCAAATCCACATCTTTTCTGCTTGGTGGTTTGGAACAGTTTTTATTTTTCAATTGGGAATGTCATCATCCGAACTGAACTGACGAAGTCCATCATTTTCCAGAGGGGTATGTTGAAACCACCAACCAGTTTTTGCTACTTTCTAACCATTAACCATAGATAATCATCAACCATTAACCATAGATTCCATCATTTCCAGAGTCAACCACCAACCAGTTTTTGTTGATTCATCCGGAGATCTGCAGTTTTGGTTCATCGCTGGGCCGACCTCCCCAGCGGCCCGTGCGTCCGGTCCCCCGGGCGGTGCGGCTCGGTCCAAAACGCCATGGCCAAAGCACAGGCGCCTGGAAATCCCCATGTGATGGCAAAACGCTCAAAATCAGCGCTTAAAATGCATTTGGAAAAACCAGAAATGGCAGGGTTTTCAGTTTTCAGAACAAGTTACAAAAATGATTGTGAAAAAAACATGGGTAGTGTCAGGTCAATGTTCAAACTAGCTTTGTGATGTTTGCTTGGGTGTCAATAGTTTAAACTTAAAGTTGGAACTCGACATGGAGCTTACCCTCTCTTTTGCATGGAAGGTTCTGTAGAGGCACTGTTTCACCGGGGGCTGGGTTGTGGTAGTTTCACCGTAGCACAAACCGTTGTGCAGTTTCAGAGGACTTTAATGGGTGTTTTGTTTGAAAACATGTAACTTGTGTTCTATGTTAGTGCCATATTGGGCAATGTTGATCAATCCATGATTTTTGGAGATCAGTGGATGACCATAATCCACAATCTGGCATTCATGATACCATTTTGGTATTTTTTTTACATTGGTCAGTCCATATGCATCATATGCCCATATAATCCATAAGACATTAGGGGATGATTAAGGGCATAACATATATACATATAATTATTATATATATATGCATAATACCAGAACTTCTGACCATGACACATATGCTGTGAGTTTCGACACGTTGACACGTTTCAGGTGAGTTTGGCGGTGATGGGCCCTTCTCAGTGACCCAGCTGTCTTCTTTGTGCATCACCAGGATCTCATGGGTAGCACATGGGCCACTATGAAAATTCCCGATATAAAGTCCAGGTGTTTCGTTTTGGACCTGGTTTCAGTTTTTGAAGAAACAACATGATGGAAAAAAACATCATGGTTTCCCCGCCGGTTTTCACGAAACCAACTCAGTCGGACCCTAGTCATATCATATCCCTCTCATATTAGATCCAAGCCCCAGAAACTGATGCTTTGGATGCTTTGGGGTGGGGGAGTGCTTTGGTTTGAGACAGGATATTTTGGGCAGTTGAGCCAATAGCTATGCAATTATGTAGAGCAGCAAAAAGGCCTAGTTTGTAGTTGGAAGAAGCATGAAGAAGCAGTTCTTTTTGACACATAAAGCTTGTTTGTGGTGTTCCAAACTGGAAAGATGGAAGGACATCACCAACACATCACATCATCACACATCCCATGTAGTGTCATGTTGTATCACCCCAGCTAGCTTCAATATGCCATATTTGTGAAGGCTGCATTGTAGTCATATCAGCTATAACCCCCTCAAATCTCGCTTATATCACACTTTGGGCTAGCTCATCCCAGTTTCTGTCTAATGGAAATTCATTGATTGATTTGCTAACTTCCCTGCTTGGGCCTCAAAGTTTAACATGGAACGCCATGAAATCCAAAAAATGGGCTCCCAAACATCCTGAAAACACTGGATAAAACGGCCCAACGGTTGAGTTCCATGTGAAATCTCGGGCTCTGCGGGTGAATTTGGCCGGTGTCACTTCCCCAAATCTGACCAATGAGGTCCGGGAAGACCACAGTTCTTGGAAAACTGAGCGCTTCCCTGGATGCATTTGATCCAGAAGCACATCGGCAGGTCCAGGTGCTGCTTGATGAGCTGGTGCTTCCGAAAGTGGTGGACCCAGGAAAACACCCCCAAGTTATTGGTAGTTTAGTGGTGGATCATGATATCAATAATGATCAATTGATATGTCCAGTGGATTCCAGTGACCCCAAGTTTTTTTCAGTTTGTTGATGGAACATCAATGTTTATCAATGGTTTTTGTTGGGGTCCCCTAGTTTTAAGAAACAGTCATATATGCTTGGGTAAGCAGCCATGTTATTCCTATTGAATTGGTAGCCGATAGAGTGAAATATCTATATATGTGTGGGATGTTTGTGCTTCCCAACATTCGTACCCCTCTGAATGAATCTTAAAATGGCTAACCTCCTGACAAATCGAGACCTCCCAAGCGATTCCTTTTCTCTTTCCGTAGGTAAACATAAGTAAACATACCATACTCTATCCATACTCTATCCATACTCTCATTTTTTGGGAATCGTATGGGCTGTACAAGGTGGTGTCCCATACCTTGCCAAGTTTGTTTACAACATTTTCCAACTGCCTGATTTCTCTTGTTTGTGGGCAATATGTATATATATATATATTTATTTATGTAACATATAAAATAATAATTAATACATAATGTAATTTAATATAATATAATTTAATATCGTATAATTTAATCAAATATTATTTAATAAAATATACTATACCATAGAACGAAATCATGTAATATAATAATAATAATAATATATATATATATATCGGTACAATTTTATGTCTCTAGAGTTGAGGTTAGTTAAGGGGTTATAAACATTTATAAACCAGATCTATAGTTAGTTCGGTGAATTATAAACCTCATCTATAGTTGGTTCACTTAGTTAACGGGTGATAAACTTTATGAAAAACACCGTTCTCTGGAGCCTTGGGTCTTGGGCCAGGACTTGGCATGGGAACTGGGACGTCCTGCCTACGCGCACGGCTGGATGTTGGACCGCTTGCAAGACGAGAGAGCCTTGGCGCGGTCAACTGCTGGCAGAAAGCCATGACTTGTATTTTTTGTAGCTGCTTTTTGAAGATAAACTATAGATAACTATAGAATATTCTAACTAATTGAGGTTGGTTTATTGAACTAGTCAGAATTGGAGGACTGATATATATATATATATATATATATATATTATATATACATATATATATATACATATATGTAGATTTATTTATATACTGCTGTGTGCATATATATGCATATATAGGTGTTTTTTTAATATATAAAACTGGTGAATATCAATCGTATACTTGGGTTGTATAAACACGTGCGAACCATCCTTTTACTTGGGTTACCCACCTTCCGGACTTTGTGTGGCCGTGGGGTTCCATAATTTTTGGGGATTCTTGTTCAGGGCCAGCCAGCAAAAGATATGGACCATTGCCGTCTGCCCATTTTTAGATGAATTACCGATATGACTATTAAATTACCAGAGGGTAATTCATCTAAGAATGGGCAAGTGTTAAGAATTGTTCCCATTCATAGCTATGTTAAACTACCAGAGGGTCCTAGCTTGCTAATAGCCCTGGGTAAGTGTTAAGAATCTTAAGAATTGTTCCCATTTTTGGGAGATGATCCTTTTGAAGCTACCCTCTGGTTATTTAACATAGCGAAAACCCACCATTCTGAATAGGAAAATACTGGTAAATCATCCATAAATGGATCATCTATACCATAGCTATGGCAATTTATAGTTGATTTTCCCATTAAAAAAATGTTGATTTTCCATAGCTATGTTAGTTTATCAGAGGCTAACCTTGCGGTCAGTGCTGTTCTGCCAAGTCTGACGAAGGAGAATTGGGCTCTACTGTGCTGTCGAGCATGCAGAGGTTTGAATCCTCCAACTGTTCATATTGCGCCTTCGATACCCCTGGACGCCAGGAGATTCCGGTCATGGACCCGGGACATATGGGAAATTCAACGGGCCATCTATGACCATGTCCTTGTTCTTTGTCGAGAACAATTCAGTAAAACTCCCCACATCTTAGGGCAACATTTGCAGTTTCGTGGGTGTTTTGGTGGTGTTTTGATGGACTCTTGGGCAAAAACATCCCAACATGACCTGGTTCATGGCTTAAAATAATTCAAAAATATATTCAAAGATGTTTTTCCATGATCATCTGATCTACCCCAAGATTTGTTTCCCTGGCGAAGATGTTTTTCAGATTGGAGGTCATCATGGCGTGATTTCTGGGATGATGATTGGATCTTCGAATTGGGACATCTCTGGAAATCTCTGAGTTTGATGGCGTGATCTCTGGATCAATGATTCCTGGGATGATGATTGGGAAGTCTCTGGAAATCTCCGATTTTGAAACGACAGATGTTCGATGAACATCTTCACAGATCCAGAGTCCATCCCTGGGTGTTCGCCAGGACCTCGCTCGAAACTACTTGAGCGTGATGTCCTTGGCAGATGTGGCCGTGCTGGTGGTGTCAGCTGCACAAGGACGAAGAGCAGTGATGGTTGTTTCATGTTGTTTCTCTTTGGGGAAAACACTGAAGGAGGTGTTCTCATTGATGTTTGTGACCCATGAAACTGCGGTTCGTACTGGTTACTGCTACATATCAAGCCTAAGTGCATAGCCTCCTGACAAGCCTGTCGCTGGGGATGAGTCGTCATGCGGCATGCAGGATTGAAACACCCTTTCCAATACACCTGTCCAACACTGAAAAAGGGCTGGAAATATCATGTTTGCAGTTGGAATGTGTGTCGTTTGGTTGGATTGATGATGCAGTTGCAGCATGATTTGGGGCTCCTGATCTCCAGTTTCTCATCCCAGTGGAGTGGCAATACTTCCCTCATTTCACAGATGGCCCTCACCAGTAGAACCATTACTTGGAGGATCATCACACTTAGCAACTATGTTATAAGCTAGTTATATATATATATATATGATCACCCCCGTG
>Ga0126342_10017909_pt1 | contig 12200 bp, 12 predicted proteins | sample Cyp1metagenome_FD_92528 | JGI IMG/M metagenome (GOLD analysis project Ga0126342, IMG submission 92528) | Coral microbial communities from Lord Howe Island, Old Settlement Bay, Australia - Cyphastrea 1 metagenome | ecosystem: Host-associated > Invertebrates > Cnidaria > Coral ... | reverse complement strand
ACTCGTTATATTTGCAAGGCTTTGCGCAGTGCTCATCAGGTATCTCTCCGAGGTTCTGTTTCCCACGGCAGGAGACTGTTTGCAAATATATCGAAAGCCACATCAGACACACCAGCCACTTTGCTGACCCACTCCAGTGCGATTGGCTGGGGGCGAGAACTTCTGATTTTGTGATTCGCGATTGGAAACAGGTGTGCCAACGGTTAAAGTTGGATCGCAAGGCATGGAAACAACAACTTCAGACATAAACTTTGCAATCTCCTTCACTTTGTCCACCTCCCATCTACATCAGGATACCTTTTCACATCTCAGGTAGTGCTGCTTTCGCCGAATCCGGCTGGGGCAGACCTATTGATGAAGCGGAAAGAAAAAAGCCTTATTTCAGGTGAGTGATTTTTGGTAATTTACCCAGATCATTGAAACATCCGTGTTGTTTTTTTTTTCCACTGTCGGAACTGCTATTTTTGCTGGCTTGTGGCTGCATCCATGCAGTCTCATAGGATATCACGTTCCATTGTTTCCCGTATTTTTCAATATATATATATACATATATATATACACACATATTATATATATATATATATATTCATATTATATATATACACATATATATAGATACATATATATATATATACATATTCATATATATATATATATTCCAAATATGCCCTCATTTAAAGAATATTTCCACACTTTTGTTCACTGTAAATTTCTCATGTGTTTTCCATATTTGTCATATGCCCACCACCATGTGTTTCCAATATTTGTCTATTTTTCCAACATGTTCTTTGTTTTCCGAACATCGTTGTCTGCATGTTTTTTTTCTCAATATGTTACTGTTCCCCCATATCTTTTCCCTATACTTCCCATATGTTTCCATATGTTGTCCCTTATGTTTCCACATGTTAATGGTTCCCATATCTTTCTAGAAATGTTTCCCTCATGTTGTGACGTGGATTTCCTGGCGCCCAAGTGGGCTCAAGGTCAACGTGGGCGGGCCCTTCAACGCCTCCCCAGCCAAGTCTACTCTGGATCCGCCGGCAGCAACTGGAACTGTGGGTTGGAGGGGTTGGAGGGGTTGGAAGGGTTGGAGGGGTTGGAGGGGTTGGAGGGGTTGGAGGGGTTGGTGGGGTTGGAGGGGTTGAAGGATGGAGCAAGCAGCGTCTTTTGCTGGTTGACTGGTGATTTTCCATTCAAACAACTAAAGGATTTTTTTATGATTCAACTACCTATCCAGTTGGTTGGGGATTAAACAATGATCAATGGCTGTTTGAAGATATTCCCTAGTTCTACATGGTTAGTAATGATTCATCATGGTCAGTTTCATGTAATGAATAATTTAATGAATGGTGATTGATGTTGCCGCCCTCCGGTAATCAAACGTGACTGGCTGGAAAATCCCGCATTTAGTGCGATGATTTTATCATTATAACCTTGTAACTTCCAGCTATAGCGGATTTTCAATTGACCCGTTTGATTACCAGAGGGTACCGGCTTCTACCTGACGAATTTTGGAGGAAATTGTTGGGCCTGTTAGTCGATGTGAAAATCAAGGGTGGTTTTTGAACATGCCCATAGTTGATTAAATGCACGCTTACATGTATACATGTGTGCACATGTAGCGTTATTAACTGGATCATCATCCCATTACCAAGACTCGGAGTACACACACACACACAGACACACACACACATATATATATATATATATATATATATAACATACACACAAATATACATATATATATACATATATGTATTAGATATAAAATGATAAATGTTGACTATAGTGATAAAATATATAATAATGCACATACCCTACGGATCCCAGTACCTTCGGAAGTACGGCTGGGGTATGATTTGGGTTGTCTACTGTAGTTCCTATCTCGAGAACGAATTACTTGGATCCACAAGTTATAAATGATATGATGTTTGCTAGTATCAGTATGACAAAACATTTGCTCATACATATAGACATAGAGGACCCAATAGAGATATATAGATATAATCCATGTAATTCCTTTGGCACATAACATGCAGATGTATAGTTGCATGGTTCTCATATATATATAAGCTATCATCTTACATGTAGATTTATCAATGATATGTGTTTTTCTTTTTTAAATATATATATATATACACATTTATTTGATTATTTATTTGGTTTTACGTATGCATAAGATTATATGGCGATAATTGTATGTCCAAGAAAATATAAACCAAGTTATTTGCGTCAACTTAGCTATCGTTTTGGGGCCTGACATTGTATATATATATATATATGTTTTGTTTTTTTTTTACACCGTCCATTTTTATAAATACATGTATGTGTATATATATATGTATACACATACATGATCCAAATATATTACATGAATGTTCCTATTCTTATTACTGTTTTATCATTACTATCAGATTAATATCAATGATTTTTGTTTGTAGCTGTTATAGAACTTATATGTATATGGAAATGAATATATATATATATATCACTGCTGTTGTATTTGAGTCAACTCATGAAAAACGACCAGCGGCCCATAACTTCAGGTGATCCACGACCAGTTCTTAGCCACAACCACCTCCAGCGGCACCGTTTGGAGGGCCTTTGGGATGCTTTTCACCGATGGGGAAGTGATGTTTACCCGAAATGGTGATGATGTGTAGGGAAATGGTGATGAAATGGTGGTTTTATAATGTTTTTCATTGGGATTAATATGGTTGACCCTCTGGCTATTTAGCATAGCTATGGATGGAAGAAATCCTGCACTTGATAGATGGTAAACATCCCATTATTTATAGGGTTTCAACCATCCTTTTGGTGGTGCAGGATTTCGCAACCATCCACAGCGGCTATGGAAAATTGTCATTTTTAGAGGATTTATATGGATTTGTGATGCTTTACCCATCAAATTTAAACTGGTGATTTTGCATAGCTACGTTAAATAACCAAACGGTAAGTGATGTTTAATGGGTTTTAGATGGAAATTTGGTTCACCAAAAATGAGGAATTTTAGTGACGTTTCATGGAATTGTTAATTTGTTTGAGATAGAAATTCATGGGCTTTGAATGGGTTTGAAATGATTTTTTTTAACCATGAACTATAGTAAAACTATAGGGATGCATAGCGAAATTCAATGGGATTGTTCACAGGATTAAACATGATTCGAATGGAGGTTAACGGACAAAAACGGCTATGATACCCTCTGGTCATGACCAACAGTTTGCGATCCAAAACGGCTGATGAATTGGATGAATCACCTATTAAATTTAGTGATTTCCACATATAGTTTTGTGAAATTACCAAAGGCTAATGATGAGTATAACACTTCTGTTTTTAGAGCTAACGTTGGATGATTTTGAAATTTTGGTCAGGCATGTAGTGGTTGACAATTTGTACAATTATGTGATAAACCCCAAAATACATCAACTTTGGATGGCACACACGCGCCCATCTTTGGTAAGATTCTGGATTCAAAAAAAAGGAAGAGTGAACACCATCAAAGTTTAGACATTTTCCATCTATGGAACATCTATTTGTATGGAAGATCTTTGAAATGCATGATTGATTACTGGGTTACTTTATTACACCATACCTGGTTTTGATCAAGCAAGTCCAAGGAGCGAAGAAGATGCTCAGACACGCTACCGTCGCTCAGCGCGATCTTGGTCAACCTACCCTCCAGTAATCAAACAAGGCTATTAAGGGAAATCACCTATAAACGGCGGGATTTATCGGGAAAATCAACTTAAAATGGTGATGCTAAGTATCCAGCAAAACAAATGGCTGGATTTAAGGGCAACTCTTTCCAGCCTTATTGCAGCACATTTATCGTTGAATCCTTGTGAGCTGGTTGTATTTTGTTGAGTCTTGCAGGTACTAATGTAACAAACTAATGCCATAAACCATCCCCAACAGAGGTTAATTATTCGGTATGCTCTCATTTGGGATGGTGTAAAATGACTCCAAATGGTTGGTTAATGGGACGGTCTCTTTAGAGAGGGTTTATCCACGATATACATCCCCAACCTTGGATTAGCACTTTAAATAACCAGCAAAGGATGATCTGTTGTGGCCTATCAAAGATTGACCATGTATATTTGTTTATGTATGTATATATTATATGTATCTTGTCTATTTTCAATCTGTATAGTGTTATGAATTTCACACCTCAGCGCACAATCATGTGCAAGATCCGTTTCTTTGCGCATGCATATGTTTGCATATGTGTATATATTGGTGTGTATATATATATTATATGTGTGTCTGTTTTGTTTAAATCTCGAACATTGTTTCTGCACATAGACGCGCGCATACAAACATATAATATTGTTTATTCATATATACATATTAAAGAACTATATAATCCTACTAAAAAATGTGCTAATGCGAAAATCATCAAACTAAGTGGGGAATTGTCCTGGATACTAAGGGATATTAAGTTCATCTTCTACAATAGATATTGATGGTCATTCATGGATATGGATATTGCCCGGATGTGGAGTTTATGTGGAGGGACTACCCACCATTTGTAGATCATTTTCCTAGGAAAAGCCATGGGTTTTCCACATTTTTTCCGGGTTTGGATCTCAGGAATGGAAGATCCAATCCGACAGCTACCCACCTTGACGGAGCCCAGGGAGTTACGTTTGGAGGCGACGATCCGATCCATGGAGACGACAGGGCGTACTGGTACTTCGTGAACCAGTTAGTAAATGGATTATTTCATTGGGATATATTGGTATATATTGGGATAATTAACTTAATTGGGATTGTTTGGGGGTTATATCATATATCCCCAGTTACTAAGCAGGAATCGCTAATCCCAAGGCCTGGTGTACCGTTTGGCAAACTAACAGAACCAAAGAGATTTTCCATAGCGAACTGTTAGTCTATCACAGGGTAAACAAATCCCAAAAAACAGTAGTTCAGATACCCTCTGGTGAACTAACATAGCAATGGAAAATGGCCATTTATAGTGGATTTTCCCATTAAGAATGGTGATTTTCCATTGCTATGTTAGTTCACCAGAGGGTATATGTTCCAAGAATCTCCAACAGAATTTGGTTTCTCAAGTAATGTTCAAAGTCATCCGAGCTTTGCAGTCAGCAACTACTAGCCTTCTTCTAGGTCTCTAGGATTCAGTAGGGTTAGTGAACTATACACTATGGTTATATCCACTATCAGCTACCAACTAAGGTTATGTCAACTACTATAAACATCTATAAACTATTCTCTAGATCAGTTGCGGCTCTTAGGAACTCCATCTTTGTTGCTATCAACTATCCCCAAGCTGTGCCAATTGGGCCCTAGGCTTGACGACTTTGGGATTCCCCCTTTGTGAAGACGGCTTTGAATTGATGACTTCATTGAAGACGGTCTTCCCATTCTTCTCCTAATACGAAAACAAGGGGAAGCGTTTGTTTCGGTTGTTTCCACTTCCCCTGCGATGGTTGGCAACCAATCAACTCCTGCATCAAAAGCCATCAGACATGGCATGTAAAGTCCATACGTTTGGTGAACATCCTCAACTTTCTCCAGACCAGGAGTTGAGGAAAATACGAACACATTCCTGCACAATTGGCTGATAACAGTCTGTGAAGCACATTGAGATGATAATAGGCTTGTTTGAGGGAGAGAAACACCTGCAAAAACTCTTGCATATTTGGTTCTCCTAGCAAATTCAGCCGTGACACTCATCATCCCCGAAAATTGCCTCAAATCTTGTGTTCGGATCAAAAACCGATCTTCATATATGTTCCATTGATTTTCCCTGGATGTCCCATGGTTTTCCCTTAAAAGAATCATAAAAACAACGAACATAATGTTGTTTTCCATGGATCTTTGATCGGATGTTTTTTTTCAAAAACCAGGACGCTTGCCGCGCACGCTCAGCCCAGAGGGCTCAGAGTGTCTTTCGGCATCTTGGAGAGGCTCGGCTCCCAAATCATCCAACATGTCAGTCGTTTAGTACCCCATTTTAAGAACCCCTAAATCATGCCCCAAAATGCACCAAATACTTCCTGAGAAGGCACTTGGATCCATAATGTAAGTGGCTTCTGACTTCTGGGGGTGAATATAACATAATATAACCCATAGCAAAGATACCAATTTACCAGTAGAATGGCATGGGATAGGGGTCGTTTATTTTTAGTATTGTTAGCAACAACTATGACTGAAACCATTTAGGAATATCTAATGACTTGATCCATACCCATGTGTACGGGATATCGAATATGGGGCTTAGGCTAACCTCAAAATCTGGGAATTGAAACCTTGATATGGAATATTGATTATTGGATTATAATGGACCATTGAGTTGAATGGACACCACTTGGATATGATGGGGACTTAAGGAACCGAAATGGTAGTAGAATGGGGCTATACTAGGATATGAAGGGAAAGTATCAATAATATATTCGGGAAAACTATAAACACCTCAACACCTCACGTCGCAACGTGACTGGAATATATGACCCGACGTAATTAACTCCCAAAAAGAAACGTCATTTGCTACTGGATGGAACTTGTTAATCTTTTAGGGGGGTGATCTATGTGATATCAATTGGAGATGTAACTCATATCTCAGGATGTAACCCTGTAACATTCCAAAACTATATCGGTTTTCACCGGCTTTTGGGGGTGGCAATTTGGCTACCCTCGCCCCACCGGCTTAGACTGAAATAAACCCGATAGGAAACCGCACAAGAAACTTAGAAGCCAAATAGGGTGGATAAGCCCCGGGTGAGCCATATTTTTGTTGTTTGTTATATCCGAGGAAAGAACGGCTGACATGGTGGCTGACGGAGAGGTGCAACAGATCAGCGGTCTGTCGTTCCATATCCTTCCCTGCACATCCCTGCACCGTGTACACTTGCCCCCCTCCCATTCCCCCCCAAAAAAAACATATAAAGGTTTTGTAAGTCATGGGGGTAACCCAAATAATGCCAAATTAGACCATTTTAGTATTGGGTTAGCCATGCTGACTTGGAGATCCCCCATTTTAAGAAATTCCCATATCACTGTGAATCCGGCCCATCATCTCACGGCCATTTTCTGTAGTTTTCGGTGGAGACAATCTCCGGCTCGGCGCGCCACCCCGTGGACGCGCAACGATGGCCTTTCAGCGTCGGCGTCGTTCCGTGCTGGTGGTGCTGGTATTGGCGCTGGTCTTGGCGCTGGTGCCACACCCCAGACACCAAGGTGTCATTTGGGATGTGTCCGGTGTAGGGGGCCCAGGGATGACATGGGGCGATGATGAAGTTTCAATTTGCGATTGAGCTCAAGGATTTTGAGACCTGGTAAACTAACATAGCTAAAATCACCAAGCTAGAGCTATAGCTATGTTCAATAGCAAACTGTTAAATTACCAAGGGGTATATATTTGATTTGGTGTTTTCCTTTTTTTTGATCTTAAGACTTTTCGATCTTCGATGACTATATAACTGATGCCGCAGGCAGAGGAGAAGAAGATCTGCCCCAACAGCACCTTGGTGTGGCACGGGTTTTGGTCGGATAGATCGATGAACATGGATGAATTCTGAAGGGGCAAGGGCAACTGGCAAGCATATGCAAGCATCACAGCTACGGTGATTTCAGCACATACTTATAGAAGCCAGGTTTTTACCAAACATAGAACACATATTTTAAAACACTTTCGTAACGGTGCGGCATGGGTGCGCTACAGTGTACCTTTGTGCAGATTCCAGTCCTGACCAACCGGGCTTTGTTAGGCCTTCTTGTGGTCTTCTCCTCATGAAAGCGCCCGGGTCATCGGTCTCAGAAGTGGTTCCAAGAAATATTTACATGACATTATTTCCTTCTAAGCACTTCTGGAGGTTTCCCCCTCACTTATCCTCAATCGGCTGAGGCGCTTTTTGGCCGTGGCGCAGGAATCGCACCACGGCCACTTCCCCTTCAGCCAAGCCTTGAAACGCCACGCGCGCGACGCGCGCGAGGCGCGCGACGCACAGGAGGCAGAGAACGCCGCAGCAGAGGAGTTGGAGGCGAGGTTGGCGGAGGCCGAAGATTCTTCGGTATCACTGACCTTGCTGGGTGCCGAGGCTGAGCAACTGGGGGACCATGAATGATGGCTTTCCAGTTTGCAGTAACCACTGGGGAAAAGACTTGGAGAGTTTATAATTTCGTTTAATGTAAGGATGACTGCACACACACACATATATATGCATATATAATTTAATTATATTATTTATGTTGTATTTATTTATTTATCTATCTATCTATCTATCTATCTAAGTCTATGTTTCTATTATTTATTTTTGCATTTGTTTACCTGCAGGAGAACATGCTTTAATCAGCAAAGGAAGACAATTGTGCGGGACGGGATATCTAAGATTAGCCATGTCCAATACACCTCTGAATTGATCATGGAATCTGAACAAATGCTGCCCAAGATGATGTTTCTATTGGACATGGTCGCTGTGGGTTTGATGTTACAGTCAGGAGTCAGGGGGTGAGATATGGGTGGATGGTGGTCAAATATGGCTTGGCTTTAGGCTGCGGAGTTTTCAACAGATTTACTGCCGCAAAGGTATGCAGTGGAAGTTAGCTATAGATCTGGATTTCTCCTGGGGAGTGGGTCTTACACCGTCCCATCAATATATTGAGTGAATATTATATAGAATATTAAACAACAAATTTCAAAAAACCTTGCAACTTGCATGGGCTCCTCCATGTAGATGAAATTCCAGATCATCCTCAAAAACCTGTTCGTCACCATCGTTTTTTTTTGACATTGGGAAAGTCCCAGAAAATCTACGGAGTGATCCTGATTGATCGATAGTCAGCAGTGGTTTTCGCATGTTTTCGCTATGAGGCTGCATGGGTTTCGTGATGGCCACCTTCTATCTGGTGAACTGGCCGGATGACGACATTCGGCAGATCTCCTTGGAAGTGTCGCTCGGCCGGCGAGGCTCCCTGCGCTGACCTGGATAAAAAGTGCACTTTGGGAAGCCTCACTTTGGGAAAGTGTGCAACTTCAAGTCCCAAGTATCAGGGTGAAGCCTGTTGACTGAACCACCCAAACCAGACAAACTTCAAATATGCTCAAATATCACTGACGAATTTAGTTCATCAGGGAGCCGGTACAAGTTGGTGCAGGGCACTGTTTGGTTTAGTTGTTTATGTATTTTCCGGTCACCCATTGCCAGGGTTCACGCCGTGCATGCCTGTTCTTCTTGGAAGAATCTTCATTGTTTTTGCAGACGTGGTGTTGGCATGTGGTAGGTGCACGCTGCATACTGCTGATATATGTTGATGGTGCTGACGTGCCTTGGGATGGCTATGCGTGCCATGAGCATCATTTCATCCCATTGTATCCATGTTTCAAGTCGTTCATGATGAACCACCTCAGATTCCCCAAACAGATTGGTATCCCGGGCGGTTTTGCCCAGGCTCAACTCAACGATCAGCATCTTTGGCGCCCTGTTGCTCTTCCACACCTTCGAAGACGTGCTGGAGCACTACATCCTGCCGGCTCCGCGGCCGCATGCCTGGGTGGCCGGGCATAAATGGGTATTTAGATGTAATTAGAACACTTTGGTATAACATGGACTTAAGGTACAACCTGGTATAACCTGGTATAACCTGGTATAACATGGTATAACATGGTATAACATGGTATAACACAACAGTTGAGCATCACCAAAATAGAGTTGCGGGGTGTGGGTTTTGCCGCTGGGGAGGATGAGAGGTGATCATGCTGGGTCTTCCCACCGCGCCAGGAAATGAGTCATTGGCAGGAGGCCCACAGGGAGCGGGTACCCGGGTTACCCACTGGAAATTGAACATGACATGAAAATGTGTCAGTTTCGAGGGGTGAATACGGGAAACCACCTGTCAACAATTTGTTATTGAAGAAAACCACTATGTGAGCCACCACAAAGACTCCAGCAATAAGAAATATGTAAGGGACAGACATCGGTTTTGAGAAATTGTACAGGCAATAGGTAAGCCATGAGATCTTCCCAAATAGGGGTATCCCCTGTGAAGGTTATGTCATACCTGTGCGCATGCATATTTTTCCGAGAAGCGATACCCCGGATACCCCCAAAATTGCCATACCATTCTTGACCATTCTTGTGCAAATGTGTGGTAAGCAATGGGACCTTTCCAAATTTTGTTGATGTCCTTTTCGTGAACCTTGAGTTTCCGAGATTGCTTGTGTTAGATTACCCTGAGTGTGTGAAACGCATGCCCTTTCCAGCCCTTTTTCCAGCTTCTTGGATAGGTTGAAACCACCCATCGGGCCAAGCTTTGAAAATATGGCCATGTTTGGCCCAAAGTGGTGATATCAATCAGCGGACTATTTGACTTATTGACTTACACTATCCAGGACCAAGCAATTGTGCAAAAGAGACTCTGGCAGTCGCATGCAGACATTTCTCTTGGCCATCCACTTGCAAACTCAGAGATATATCATCTCATCCCCCTATATAATATTGAACACCTCTAAAAACAATGGTTTCGTGATGTTTCGTGTGGAGTTTATACATATTTGGGACCATGCACGGGGTGTTTCATATTGCGGGGATGGGGATGGGATCAGTCTAGTCATTCTTCCGTGTGGGCCCGAACATGTTTTGGAGAGTGAGTCAGTGAGTTGGGGGAAATGGTTAATGGATGTAAATGGATGTAAACCATCCCCAGTTTGACCTTGAATTTTTCATATAGGTGGCTTGTTGGTGGTTTGGAACATGACTTTTATGACTTTCCATTCAGTTGGGAATGTTTTTTCATCCCAACTGACGAACTCCATCATTTTTCAGAGGGGTAGGTATACCACCAACCAGTAATGGTTATTCCAGGCCCTCTACAAATGACTAGGAGCGCCCTTCTATGCCAGTCCAAGATTTGTTTAGGGGAGCTGCTACCGGCTGCTACCCATTTTCTGGGGAGGCCTGACGGTTCAGACACCAGGTAGCAGTGTCCATGCTGCAGATGCTTCTGTGGTTCGTCGCCCTCCAACTGGTCTTGGCCTACTATTCGGGCGCATTGGGCAAAAATCAGGTACCATGGCAGAACCTTCAATCACATTCATCATTGGAACATATATCTGAACATGTATCAATCTTCTAACATGTTTATTAAAAAATCCATCATGTTGGATACAATGGCAGAACCATCAATTTGTTTATTTTTGGTTCATTTTGTTGTTGCATTCAATGGTGACCTCCCTTCATAGAAGGTTGTGAAAATATGGCACCTTCCCTAGGGCCCTCATGGGTGCCGGTCGAACTCCTGGGTTCTTTTGATGTCAAACCTCCGGTTGAAACGCAGTTTTTTTTACGAACCTTTCGTAACGTGGCAATGGAAACGCCCCCGAAGTTTCATTGATTTTCCGGATAGACCCTTCACATCAATATGGTGGTTTCCTAAAATAGGGGTACCCCTGTTCATCATCCATTTATAGTATGGGATTTTCCATGAAATCAACCATCCAGCGTTTTTGGGGTACTCCCCATTTCAGGAACCCCCCATATCTTTCGGGGATGACTGAGGCAGTCATGCTGCGCAGCGACAGTTTGTCGGTGGCAAAGGCTTGTGAATCCCCTACAACCAAGTGGCATCTCATGAAGTCTGCCGACCAGCACCTGGGTGCCCCTTGGATCGGAAAGTTTCGGAACTTCCGGAAGAACTTGGACTACTTGGATGGCCGGGTTGGTACCCTGGGGATTAATTCTTCCAAAATATGTTATATATATAATAGATATTATTTTATTATAATTTATTTATTTACATGCCTTAAAGAACAATTAATGTCAACATCGTATTAATAACCCCCCCAAACATTAAGAGCATCAGAATAAAGTTAAGGCCAAACATTCAACTATCGTAAAAATCACCTATGTATTCCCAAATGAATTGCCTAATTGAAAACGAATACATACGGGAACTTTCCAAAAAAAGATCATCTATGTATTCCCAAATGAATTGCCTAATTGAAAACGATTACATAAAAGGAACTTTCAAAAAAAACACATGTATTCCCAAATGAATTGCCTAATTGAAAACGATTACATAAAGGGAACTTTCCAAAAAAACAAAAAATCACCTATGCATTCCCAAATGAATTGCCTAATTGAAAACGAATACATACAGTGAACTTTCTTGGAACTTTAGTATTCACAAATGAATTGCCTAATTGAAAACGAATACATAAAGTGAACTTTCTTGGAACTTT
>Ga0126342_10017908_pt1 | contig 12202 bp, 11 predicted proteins | sample Cyp1metagenome_FD_92528 | JGI IMG/M metagenome (GOLD analysis project Ga0126342, IMG submission 92528) | Coral microbial communities from Lord Howe Island, Old Settlement Bay, Australia - Cyphastrea 1 metagenome | ecosystem: Host-associated > Invertebrates > Cnidaria > Coral ... | reverse complement strand
TCATCATTCGACTTGAAATTCGGATTTTTCGACATCCATTTTCCAAATACCCAACGGTGCGATGAAAGTGACAGGTTCGAGCATCCATAGGTACCGCAAAAAGAGACATTGGAGTTTGTGCTAACAATGATCGTGTTTTTTTCCCCGCACGATGCGTGTGTCTGACAATGTATACCTCCAAATGGCCATTTAAATGGCCTAAGTGATGAGCAACCATGGACATCGTGGGGTGCTCTCTTTTCGGATCCAGATATCTCCGCTCTGCTCTGAATGTCCAGTTCCATGCCCCACGCCCCAAGTGAACTCTCGTCACATGCCTTGTGCGTCTCTTCACGCAGCAGCCCCTTCGCAGTGTTTCATCATCAGCATCATCGTCATCATCCCCATCATCATCATCATCATCATTCGACTTGCGATTCGGATTTTTCGACAGCCATGCCACGTCACTTTAACTTTTGCAAGCAAACGGGTGAAGCAAAGGAACGTCGGCGCTTCTCCATGCTTTGGTTGGAGAGAAATTTTCCCTTCGTTCTGTCAAAGCGGTGATTTGCTAGCGCATGACGTCCATATTGACAAGCCTAAAGCTTGGTGTCAGCAGAAAAGGGCCCGGTCGCATGTCGGCTTTCGCACTGAGTGATCCCCCGCGTCCCCTTTGACACAACTACCTTTCGTGTCACCTCTTCTCAAGTCATGCTTGGAAGTAAAATGCCAGTGGGGTCCAGTGGTGACATTGCCGCCTACGGCGTTCCACCCGTGTCTGAAAAATGCCACCGCCAGCCACAGTGCTACAGTAGCAACATGCCGTGCAATTCGCGTGGCAGGCGTGGCATTTTTTAAAATGTGTTGAAAATTGATGGACGCCTCGAACGAAACATCGATTTTACTGTAGCTGGTTTTGGGGTTCATAGGCAAAATTCGTAGGAAAACTTCAATTTTGGAGCTACAAAGTGTGAAAAACTGAGGATGGGAGTTGAAAGCAACGATGATATCGCAGTGGTAGAGTTTCAATGAGAACATGTGTAATCACAACTAAGGGGGGCGTTGAATCATATGAACCTGGAAGCACGATGGGATTTGGATATGCTGAGTACAGATTGCCTAGAGACCTGATGTGAGCCCGCGACCATCTGCTTCCAACACCGCCCCAAAATGCCCCGGGAGCTTAAGGGGAGGAAGGGGGGTTCGGGTGAAAAATCACTGTGTTGGGCTCAGACCTGCCCCCCCCGTTGCGAGGCCAAAGTAACGCGACCTGTGTTGATCACTAGAATTTTTTGTGCGCGTGTTTCTGTTTAGTTTGTTCTCGAATGTAAGAGTTGTGATACTATGACCAATCACTCTGCGCTGCTGTTCCCACTTTCATTGAAAGTGCTGCAACGGCGACCAGTTCGGGGCAATATACGTTTCAAATGCAGGTGAACATGACACTGGCGGTCTGGTGTTGTCTTCACCCGGGTTTTGGGCCGGAGCACTTTGTGACCAAAGAGAACATGCACACATTACCTGTGAGTACTTCATCTTGCAAGCAGCTGATATTTGTAATGAATCCCCGCAAACTGCAGCGGTTGTATTGGTGGGAGCATGACACGGGTAGAGTGTAGAGATGTTCGCACAGGAAGTTTGAAGTCTGCCGCCTGCCGTGATAATCATACATATTGGTTGGTGGTCGATGTATGTCCTTCTTTGTGGAGACATCCTCCGAAGATGGCTTCTCGACAACGAGCGCAGCAATGGGGTAAGCTGGCGCGACCTGGCTGCTTGAGAGGGCGTGCGATGCGGCACGTCGTCACCACTTGACGCAGCTCTGAAACACGCACCAAACGTCTAAAGTGCCCTTTTGAAAACCTGCAAAAGCATTGCGTGTGTCACACAAAACGACTTTTGACACTTTTCAGGCGCGTGAAAATGTCACGAAGTGCCACGCTCGCAAAACAGCATTAGAAACTGTTTTGAAACCATCGGAAACGAAAGGTTTTGCAGCTTCCCCCATAGGCAGGCACGGCGACGCCACAAGAAAACCAGAGAATCGAGACGAGACATGTTGGAGCCTGAAGCCAGCATTTTGGGCGAGACGAGACTTCCTCAGTTTTTTTTTTAAACTTTGTACAGCAACAAATTCTACGTTTTCCTACAAATCGAGTTTCTGATGAACCTTAAAACCTGGGATCTCAAAATCGGCCAGGCGCTCGTCAATTTTCATCACATCTCAAAAAATGCCACGCCTGCCAAATCTGGCACGGAATTTGCACGGTGTCACCGTTTGACGCAGCCCTGAAAATGCGATCTGCAAAAAATACACAACACCATGCGTCTAAAGTGCTGCTTGCGCCTGCCATGCAAAATGACGATGGAGGTCTCCAAAGTGCTGCGCCTGCCACGAAAAGTGCAACTCATCTTCTGAAAACCTTGCAAAAGTATTGCGCTTGTCACACAGTACGACTTTTGACACGATGAAACTTGTTGCGGTGTTACAAAGTGCCACGCCTGCCACACGAAACGAGGCACACATTTGAAACCTCCAAAAGTGACAACTTTTGCAGCACTCCCCATAGGCACGGTCATTGGGGACTCACGCAAACGGTTGCGGACAGTTGAGGACGGTTGAGGACGGTTGCCGTTGCGAATGGTTGGTGGACGGTCCGCAACATCCAGCGAACACACCCTCAGCCCCCAGACCCCCAGAGTGAAACGGGAACCCTTGTTACGCATTCTGGAAAATTCTACAATTATTTTTTGTCCTTTTACAACCCTCGCACATGTGAATTTCAAGTCTTTAAAGCGCTGTCCCGGCTATCCCAATTAATAACAGGTTATGGGAAGACCGTTCCAGACCCCATGGGGAAACTTGACTAGACCTTGGGCTTGGAAGGCCTGCAGGTATACAGCTTTTGCATATGAGTTTTTCCAATGAAAACTTGAACAAACGAATCCCTCAAGACCTACGAGGGGCCCCCCCAAGTAGTTGACAGTATGCAAGAGCACTATTGGATGAGGTGTTGCAGGTGTGATTTGTCATTTTCTGTGGCATGCGAGGTGCATGGTAGAGCTGCAAGGATGATGCCGAGATCAGTGTCTTGAAAACGGTTTATAAAGAAAATTAAACAAGAATCCGCCAGGACTATTTGCCAGGAGTGTTTCGTAAGAGACTTCCAAAAGAATGTCTGACGGTCCTAGAAGAAAAATTGAACAGAGTGTCTTGCAGGAGGGCCCCAATAGTGTGTCTCACTGGATTGCCCCAGCATGATGGAATTTGAAACCAAATGTATTTGGCTGATGATGTGGATTCGGGTTCGTGGATGTTCGTGGGTTTTTCCCGTTTTTGTTTTCAATTTCTATGGTTTGAAACACGTCGTGCTCGGGTCCGTGAGGAGCCATTGGAACCCACAAACCCGATCTTCAACCGTTCAATCGGTACATGTGGAAAAAAATAATACGGAAAAAAACGCGATGCGCTCCGGTTTCTTCTAACCCAATTCTCCCTGTTTTTGTTAACCTAAAGCAAAGTGCCGTGTTTGCAACGTGGAATTGCTTGCCTAAATTAAATCAATTTCATTGTTGGGTTCTGGACCGAATTATATAACCTCACAAGAAAAAACTTTGCCGTGCCCTTGTGGTTTTTCAGAGCTTTGATCAGGGCTCGCCCTTGGATATTATTTTTGAAACTGGGCCTGGCATCACTGCACAGCTTCAACGCTTTGCTGGTGTAGTCAGAACTAAGTGCGATCTTTTGTTGAGCTGAGGCATGAACATTTTGAACCACAATTCTTGTGATTTCACATGATTGATGCATCCAGAGCTTTGAGCCTCAACCGGTGGCATGGGCAAGTGATGAAATTTGATGAAAGGACGCCCACACACGCAATCACAATCAAAATCATTGACAATATCTTGCGGTACATGCAGGTACAAAATTCACAGAGTAGAACTTTGGTGAACTTAGGAACCATTTGGAGCCATGATTGTCCAACAGGTGCAGGGACATTCGGCATGCACACCAGTTGTGCAGTCCCATAGTCCTGCAGGGAATGGGCTGAGAGTTCCAGTGGCCAAGTGCGTGTCACCAGAGGACGCGACATGTCCGACATCCATTGCCATTCGTGCGATTCCTACCCCGAGTCGCTCATTGGCTGGGAATTCCATGAAGGGAGCAACCAAATTGGGTTTTAGCCCCTCAGTTCATTCAGCTCAGGCACCTTCAGCGCTTACTTCTGTGAGATGCACCCCACGGTCACGGCAGCCTCCAACGCCAAGAAGTCCATGCAGCAGTTGGGTTCCTCCCCGCGCGTTGCAGGTGCAGGTGAAACCACAGGCTTCAATCACACCGCCTTTGGTGGCCACACCCATGAAGTCTTGGAATCCACATCCTGTGGCTCAGGTTGTGCGGCAGGAACCTGGCAGAGACGTGGACAAATACGGGGCAAGACCAATCCAATCGCGGTCTTGGGTCCCACCATCCACTCCCAGGCGTGAAGTTCGTGGACCACCAAACTCATGGATCCCCCCCGCAGTGCAACACATGCCCTCAATGCGTCCTCCTATGCCTGCAGCAAATGGAGGGACCAACAGCATTGGATTCCAAGGAGGCTATCACCATGTGCAGACACCTTGTGGTTCAGGGGCTTCAGCAGGATGTCCACCAAGGATTCAACGAGTCTTGGAGACGCAGAGTCCCATGACTTACGGCCAATCTTCTGGGAACAACGGTACGAAAGCCCTGTCTTACTGTCCCTCTTTGGTCATTGACCGGCGGTGTGCGACAGGTGGGCTGCCCGGCTGCCAGACAATGGTTGCAGAACCATACCAAGAATTGACGTCCTTGCAAGTTTCCATGCACAGGGGGGCCCAAAGCCACGTGCTTCCCTCCTGCCCGTCACTTGTTGCTCCCGTTTACGCTCCGTCGAAGCAACGGCCTCAACCTGCAGTCCTGCAAATTGCGTCAGCCTTTCACTCACGACAACACCCAGCTAAGATGAGCACTGGAATTCCAAACGCCGATGCTGTTTTGGAGGGAATTGACTACGTTGGCATTGCCGATGGGGTGTCAGGAGTTCACTCTTTGGGGCTCACTCCAGATGCCCTGCCTTGGGAATTGCTGCGCTATTGTGGAAAAGGTTTGTTTGCAGCTGCTGCCAAAGGTGAGCCGCGAGTGAAGAAGACGGAGAAGCATGGAAAGCAAATGCAACAGATGGGCGAGTGGTTGATCCAACTGATCCAAGAGGCTTTTGACACCACTGAGGAGTACGGTGCCACCACACTGCTGCTGGCTGCCATCAAAGGTAGCAATCTTGTCACAGCCTGTTTAGGTGATAGTGGGATCCTTATCCTCAGGCCAGTGGCTTTTTATCCTCTGCAGCTGCAGCCAATCTTCAAGACAGAGCCTGGCCGTTTTGATGCTCGTCGACCTGTGCAAATCCAACGCTTACATGGTTGCGATGTGGCTAGTGCCCATGAAGTGATCAGCTCTGCAAATATTGGCGCCACCCCAGTGAGGCCAGGTGATATTTTGATTTTGGGCACGGATGGGTTGTTCGACAACCTGTCAGACAAGCACATCAAAGAAGCTATTGAAAGATTCTACCATTCAACGGAGGCAACAGGCTCCAGTGAAGAACTAGGTCAGGTCGCCTCACTTCTTGTTGATTTGGCCATCCGTAATGTCAAGTTGGACAAGAAAAATGCTGACAATCCGCCATGGCAGCGGAACGCTACCTCTGTCCCAGCGAACAATGCTGATGACACCACGGCCTTAGTGGCTATGATCAAGGCTGAAGGCTCCGAGTTTGGGAATGCTCACCCGTGCTTTCCTAGGAGAGGTGATACGGCTCACTTGTTCGGCGAAACCGATGTGGATCCGGGAAGGATGGCATTAGATCCTTGATTGCATGTATCCTTTCCTGTCCATGCTGACTTCCTTGTAGTTGTGGAATGAGTGCTGAACCATTTTCTTTTGAGAAAAACATGTTTAGAGAATTTTCGAGATTTGGCCCCAAGGATCGAACACATCGAGATTTGTCGAAGAGCGTTCAGTCCTCGCCTTAGTTGCATTCCTGTCACAGCAAAGGCCAAGCTTTTGACCAGAAGTGTTGACAGAGAGATGTGTTGGAATTCATAGTAATTTGGCCATACTTGCTCAGCTTTTGACCCTTATATTGCTCAGATTCCATTCTTGCTCAACCCAGGTTCAGCCGTGGAGCCTCAAAGCGAGAACATAGCCAGAACTGCGTTGTGTCATGAGTTGTTGGGTTGTTCCGGCGATGATTTTCAGATAATTCGATGCAAACACGAAAACCAAGATGGGTGAGGCACAAAGCGGAGAGATTTCAATTTATGTAAATCCACTTGTGACTTCTTTCACTTCTTTCCAAAGGTAGGCACCCAATCTTGGCATGCCAATTCGAGCGCAGTCCATGTTGCAGATTGAAATGTGTCCCTCCAATGATATACTTTTGCATTTCATCCTTGCACGCAAGGTTTCTTTCGATTTTGGGGCACGTTTTGCATCACAATTTAATTGGCGTTTGGATGCCACGGGCAAAGAACACAAGCATAGCAGAGACAGAGTGCTCAAAACAATCGCTTTGCAGAGATGATTGGACAGGTGGTTTAAGGATGTTTAAGGTAGATTGTTTGAGACCCGGTTTCTCAAGGTCAGTCTGTGAGACATCCTGGCATATGTCCTCTACAAGAATGTGTTATGTTTGTTTTCCGGGCAGGACTGAGCCATCCCATTATGAACAGAGACCATATTTGTGGGTTCATGGCTCGAAGCTGCCCAATTTTAGATAGGACCCTTAGGAAGTGGCCAAAACATGGCCAGTCAAAGCAGCTTGGGACCAGTAAAGTCCAAACCATGGCAAGCATGCTTCCTTTTGATACGTTTGTTTTGGTGGGACAGTCGGGACCCCAGACCGAGTGAAGCAACGTGAAAGAAATCCTTTCCACCTTGAAGTTGGTCTGCGAGGTGACTGGAGATGCCGTGCAGAAGCTTATGCCCGTTTAGCTGCAGATACTTGGCTTCAACGATTTCACAATCATATCATCCAAGTGTGGGGCCAGAATGTTTGGGTGGCAAGGGGCACACCTCCTGTACTCCAATAATCTCCAATACCTTTGCCAATGAGACCTGAACTGTGCGGGCAAATGATCTGAACTGTCAATTCGTTGAGAATATCTTTCAATTGAATGAAATGATATCTAGGATATATGGATCTTTCTCACACATATACACAAGTATATATATATAATATATATACATATATATTATACATATATATTACCCCCCTCCCGTCCCAAGAAGCGTTCACGCTGCGACGGAGCACTCTGAATTCAGAGGCCAGAAAAAATGGTGCTAATCCATCCACACATATATATATATATACACATACATATGCATACACGTCCTTTACACACAAATGCGCATGTTTTCCGTTTACTGCTTTGGTTTGGAGAGACAGGTCATCCTCGTGCAGCTCTTCCGTGGCAAAGCTCGAATTTGGCAATCGCAAATGAAGCGCAAAGAATTGCAGCGCCTTCTCTCCGGGTCGCTTGGATGTTTTAGGCCCTTGCCCTTCCCGTCTGTCACAGTTTCAGCTCAAGTTTTGGAAGCTATGCCTCAGGTCACTGGCCAGAAAAGAAATTGCAAAGACTGTGCTCAGGTGTCTCTGCTAAATGGTAGTTTTGTGGCCGGCACTTGCAAGACTTTCTGTCAAGAAACACTTGGCACGGTCAAGATGACTGAGGTATGCAGCAGTGGTGGTTGCGCTCAGTCCAGTTAGCAGGCCATTGATCTATGCCCAACTGTGTCAGTCAGCCTTGCAAGTAGCCAGTAGCCAGTTTTTTCGGTTCTTTCCAGCATGGTTCATCCCTCCAGCTGAACCTGTGCTGTCCGCACTGTCAGGCTCTACTACCGATTTTTCCGTGGCCTACGTTTACAATGGGAGCAGCATCTCACAAGTAGCTTCCTAGGCAAGGTTGGAAGTCAAGGGAATGGAGGTCGACTGTTTCAAGTGGACTCAACATGGCCGGGGAGCGGTTGGATGTTTCACCTTTTCCAGAATGATTTCCTTCAGACATTGATTTGTGCTTTGCGCCTCGGTGAGGCAAATTTCTGGAGGCGCAATGCTTCGGGCACAGGGCAGGCTTACTCGAAAGCAACGAAGCTGCAGACAACAGGCATCCAGACCAACGAATTGCAGCTGATGTTGGAAAATTCACCACACTGGCGACAATGCTTTGGCTGGACGGCTTTCAGGCTGTTGTGGATTTGTATTTCTACTCGAGCCTCCTTAGGACTTTGTCGCCTAGGCTCTCCAAACTTGCCGTCTTGGCTGCCTTTGGTGGTACATTGATTACAAGTTGGCTTGGGCGAGATTTGCCGACATTGTATTCTGCGGAGCGGGCATCTGATGGTATGTTCACATACCTTCTCACTCGCATGCGAGAGAATGCAGAGTCAATCCTTTTCTACGGTGGACAGAAGCAGGAGGTCCAAAATGCCGAGAAGTCCTTGGCATTGAGAAGTAAGACGGAGTGGAATCGTCTAGCTGCCAAGGATGTTGTACAACTCGTTCAAGATCAATACCGACAGGTCCTTAGCTTGGGGCCTGCTTTGGTTATGGTACAAGCTGGTGGGGTCACTCCTGATCCAGCCTTATTGAATCAAGGGACCGAAGCTTTTGATTCAGTTGTTCGTGCGTTGCTGCTGTTTGCTGACAATTGTTCAGATTTTTCCCGACTGACAGCGGTCGCACAAGAGCTGTTTGAGTATCACCAAGAGCAAAGCGAACATGAGAAAGCTGAAACCCAAATAAAGATTCAGGCTGTGGATGAGCATGACAGCTCCTGGCTGGAAGTGAAAGAACTGACGCTCGCATTCGCAGATCGTATTCTCCTGAAAGATTTATCCTTTGAAGCTCCAATGCGCGGCGGCTTTCTGATTTCCGGTCCAAGTGGTAGTGGAAAGACCACACTGTTGCGCGCACTAGCCGGACTTTGGCACAAAGGTGTTGGAGAAATCAAACGTGAAATGAAGCAGGGTGCAGTGCTTTTTCTACCCCAGCGGCCTTACATGAGTCTTGGCACTTTACGTGAGCAGTTGCTCTATCCGAACTCAAACATTGACGCCGATGACACGCACCTACATGAGATTCTCATCACCGTAGGCCTTCAAGATGTTTTAAAACGTATCAATAGTGAGCTTGATGTGGTTCAGCGGTGGGACGAACAGCTCAGTCTTGGAGAGCAGCAGCGCCTAAGTGTGGCGCGGCTGTTGGTTCAAAGGCCAGTATTCGCTCTGGTCGATGAGGTCACCTCTGCGAATGATCCCGCTCACGTGTCTTGGACTGTCTTGGCCACTTTCAATCACATGCACATACGGACGCAAACTTTTTAGAGCATGTTACCCAATGCTTCTTGGAGCAGTTGTAGGGTGGGCACGTTTGATGTGAAAGGACTTGGTTGTGGTAGCACATGTAGTGGCCCCAAAGAGGCTTACTCCGCCATAGGACCCACAGGAGTGATTCCCTGAGAAGCGAGTGTATCTCAGGCCTACTAGCCGAGCATGAATACTAGTCCAAGCAATATGCAGTGTGTTGATTGCAGTCGGCTGTGGTGAGTGTGCATGATATTTGATGAAATTCGCGCACACACACAGATATGATATATAGCTCGAAGATTCGGACAGTCAAATGGCACAGCCGGGCAGTGCCGATAAGACCGAAACTGAAGAGCAACTCTAGATAGGCCGAGCCAAATCGCAAGTCCGGCGAATGGCTCGAGTTGCGGTGAAACCTAACATCAAAGTGGCACTGGTCTGTGCAAGTTCAGTGCTTTGCCTCAAGTACAAGCCATGGCAGGGCCTATGAATACCCAAAACAGTCTTATCACCAGAATCAAAGAAAACAGCTTGAAAATCAGGAAAATGAGTCCTCAAGAAATTGCAGCTGCACAGCTTGAACTACATAAGCTAAAGTGGGCTTAGTATACCTGGTGCAGAGGGAGTGGATATCCATGTTTTTCGTAGCGGAGTTCCAAAATGGAAATCCAAAGCCCGGTTGGTTGGCAAATAACAAGGCAACCTCTTCAAAACAAATCGGGCAGACACGATACCCGCAATCAGCATCACCTTCATGGCCAACCAGCCATTGTCACACACAGATATATAATAACTCACACACACACATATTATATATTTATTTTATATATATAATATATATATATATAAATACACATATTGTCCTGCCTGTTAACACTTGTCCTATCCATTTTTGCTTTTCTTTTTACTTTAAGCTTTTCGTTGCTGTCGCATTTCTGCGTTCCACTTTTGATTTTGACCGAGGAAGAGATCGTGTACAAATGCATCGCTTCGACCTGCAAAGCTTTTATTTCCGTTGGTCATCGAAAGAGTTTGGAAGCTTACCATTCCATGAGTCTTAGATTGACTGGCGTTGATGGAAAGTGGGAACTCCGCAAACTCCATTCTTGAGTGAAAATAGTCGTGTACTCTCTCAACGCCATGAGTTGTGTAGTTTGATATCTGCCTGCATGCAACATCCGCTGTGTATCTCGCTAGCTTGCATGCCATGTGTTTCTCCCCTCAAGTGGTGGACGTGCCTTTTGCAGTAACACTGTCTGGCTGACGAGGGTAGTTCTTTCGGGGGTGAGTTGCATTATAGTTCGCTGATTATGACCGACGTCGAAATGGCATCAAAGCTGGTTTCTCAGACTTCTACGAAGTGGTTGGCAGGCAACCAGTGCGTCAGTGACAATTGAAGCCCAAGGCTGGAACAGCTTGAATCTTTCAGCGCTGCGGCCCCTGTGGCCCCCGCAGCGGCGCCCCTGCCAAAACGAGTTTCCGACTCAAAGCAAACAGTGGCACCTGGACCGCAAGAGTTTGGGAGAATAAGAGGGTAAGTGAGCCCTGTTGACGCCTATGATCCCTCAACGTGGCGGTGTATTGATCTGCAGATTATATGGTTGGGCAGAAGCTGATGGTTGGCTTTTGGCACAGGAGGTGGCATATAATGGCCATGCATTTCCTGCCTGCTTGTCACAAATAAGGCAAAGCGGCCACGTCAGCTGCTTAGTGTTTAGCCCGTCTATTGCCGATCTATAGCCAATCTAGTCTATATTCTTAGTGAGAAGCAAAAAAGACACCTGATGAAAGAGGCACAGCTGTGGTGTGCCACAAACGCAGTCCCAACCCACACATGCTCCAAAGCCAACGCATGGTGTGGAGGTGTCGAAGGCACTCACTTCAACTTTAGTCACTTGAAAAGGCGGCGGTTTATCATCCTTGGACGTGTGCGATCTTGTGGGACTTTGCACGCTTTTCCTTCGTCTCTTTCTCACTGGGATGTCTTCGCATCGTCAGGCCAGAGCCGGAGGATTCAGAAAGTCTCCAAGGACAATGGCTGCACAATCCTGTTGCCAAATTGCAGTAGCCATACGAAACTTCAGGACCCTTGGAGTTCATGCAGGTTGACATCGACTACTACACCAAGGCTGGGCAAGCTGAGTTTTGTCCGCATTCTGTGAAAGCATGAGAGTTTTGGAGTTTCTGGCAGCAAGACAATGCTTTTTTGACCAGGCACCAGACCTGCGCTTCCAGAACCCCGAGGATCCCTACAACGCTGACACTGCGGTCCCAGTGCTCAGGATCTATGGCGTCAGAGCCCTATGCCAGGATTCGACCAGGACTTGGTGGAGCGCAAGGCCGCAGGGGCCACAGGGGCCACAGGGGCCACAAGGGAGTCAACTGCCCAGGTCACTGAAGAAGGGCACAGCGTGATGGCCCACGTCCATGGATTTGAGCCATACTTCTATGTCGAATGCCCTGAGGCAAGCTGAACATGCGACACGACTGTTTTGCAATCTCTAGAAAAACGGTCATTCTTGAGAGTTCACAGAGTTCTTTTGTCGGTTCAAGTCATGAAAGGTAGCGTCAGCTTGAGTTCTCCGTGCTTCAGCACAATCATAGGGGGTATTGGGGGGCCAGCCCGTGGAAAACGTAGAATTCTCGACGTTATGTATTAGATATCAATTATAAGGGGGGGGCGTCATGGGTTCAATTCCCACGGGTGACGCGGTCACGGTCCTCCACAGTAGAGGCACACTCTCCATGAGGGAGATGTCCCTGTAGTCCAGCATAAATGGTTTGCTTCAGCCTCAATAACAGTTGCTGCAAGGGGTCTTAAAAAGGGGTTTT
>Ga0126342_10017907_pt1 | contig 12202 bp, 5 predicted proteins | sample Cyp1metagenome_FD_92528 | JGI IMG/M metagenome (GOLD analysis project Ga0126342, IMG submission 92528) | Coral microbial communities from Lord Howe Island, Old Settlement Bay, Australia - Cyphastrea 1 metagenome | ecosystem: Host-associated > Invertebrates > Cnidaria > Coral ... | reverse complement strand
CAGTGCAAATGAACGTTATTACCCCACCCCACCCCACCCCACCCCGTTAACCCCATGAAAGACATAGAAACATGCAAAACGCTGGTTCGGTTTTCAACCCGTAGGCAAATACATGTATATATATATACTTATACATATACCTATATATATACTTATATATATATAGTTACATATACAGTAAATACTATATAGTAATCAATATATAATATTCTGGTTGTATATACATATATATAGAGATACTGTGCATGATGCTATATATATATATATTTGTATATACAGTATAAAGTAATAAATATATGTACAGTTGTGAACACAATATATAGTAATATACAATATATAGTAATAACATTTGTAGAGTTAAACAAACAATAAATGGTAATATACAAAAAGCAACATATATAGCGAGACATAGTTATAGTGAACTATATATATAGTTATAAATAGTTATATATACAGTATAGAGTACTACATATATATATACATACATGCATGCATGCATACATACATATACATACATTACATTACATTACGTTACGTTACGTTACGTTACGTTACATTACATTACATTACATACATACATACATACATACAGTATAGCGTATTATGTATATACAGTATGCTTGCAAATAATTGTTTACAGATGTGTGTACGTATCTGTGTGTGTGTATGAGATAATAGTAAATTACACATAATAAACATGCCAGTATGTGTGTTGATTGAAAACTAAGGTGTATAAAAATACAACGACGCCCACAAACACAAATGATGTAATACAATACACATGACATATAACATACAATCATCTTTGTATAGAACCCTAATTCATCCATAATATTGAAACACATCAATAGAAAAATGGGCCTGAATCAAACCTATTGCACACTTTTCTTTTGGGGGGATGAACGTCCACTTTCCAGCCATTTCAAATCTTCACCCGGCGAGTCGCTAATCCAGTGCTGGGGGACGCTTCTTGTCATGCAGAAACCCTCCGCGAATACCGCCAAGAACTGGTAAACGTAGCAAATTATGGGTAAAACCCACAATTCTGGTACTTGGAGGGTCTAGGTTGAACTCATCTTAGATCGCCGTTTTAAAATAACCAAATCACACAAGAATCGATAGAGCAATTTGGGGCGAAGTTTTTCTTGGCAACCGGTCTTTGGAGAAACCCCAACTTTGTGGCAATTCCAGGTCGAAGTTTGGGCCGCGACCATTGTGCCGAGACATCTTTTCCCGGGCAAAGTCGCACATCTGAAATGCTTACCTACCCACAGGATCCATGTATGCTATATATATATATATATATGGTAACATGGATCCCATATTTTACCATCAATATACCCCACATGTTAGCATATATAATCATATATACCATACATGGATCCTATGGGCTAGTAAACAAACATAGTGTACTGAGACACAAAATGTTGAGATTTAACTTAGGATACTCAGATGGTAAATAAAAACCATCATGCCACAATGAAATGCAGATGCCGAAGTCAAATGGTGTGCACCAAAGCACCATGGATCAATAGTTATATAATCCATAAATCCTTGGATTGGTTCCCCCGAACGTGGCAAATGCATTATGTTACGGACTAAACTAAACCTGCTACTGTTGTATTTCTGGCCAAGGCTTCGTGAGATCAGTGTGAATCATCCAGCTTCAAATTAGGCACAAACATGAGCCCCGCTTTCGGCTGGGGATTTATCTTATATATAGATGGTTGTTGATCAAAATTCCTTTATCCTGGAGCGGCCATTATTCGCGAATAAAAATGCTACTTTCGCGAAACTTTCGCGAACTCCATGCTTATCTTTTGCGGAACCCATGTTTGGCAACAATGCAATGCCTCTTATGAAGATTCATTCATCACCTGCCAAATAACGCCAAATCATCACGGATCACTTCTTGATAGCCTGGTCAACATTCAGCTAGCATCATGGAATCCATTTTCAAGGCAATTGGTTGCTGATTGGGCATTGTTTTTGCAAGACTTACTGGGCCACCCCCCTTCAAAATGCACTTTGACTTTCGCCCGCTCCTTCGCCGAACTTTCGCGGAACTTTCGCGAAAATATCCCTATCCGCCAGCAAGGATGTGCTTCAGGCTGGGGCGAAGCCTCACCTTTGGCGACTATCCATATGTCATACGGAAAATTTCGTTTATCCCAATAACTGTATCCCATATGTTTTGAAACTTATTGGATATATACTTTCGATACTTTTTCTGAATCAAGATATGTCAAGACAGGTCCAGTTTACTACCCACCATACCAAAGGTGGGATCCCAGCAGTGCACGACAAGAAGCTCCACCGACTTCAGGCTGTCGTTGTTCCCCGGCTTTGTGACATTGGTCTGGCAGATATGGCTCAATGGATAACATACGTGAAACTCAGCTGCAACTGGCCATGTTTCCGGATTGTTTTCCCTAAAAAAACAGCCATGTCTTCTCATTGCTTTCGAAAAACAAAGTGTACATAAGATAACAGTGGGAATCAATTTTTAACCGATGATGTGTCAATCACTCACTAATGCTCTAACATATCTAACATGTTCACCCAAGAATCATATAACCCTTGACCTCAAAAAACTTCCCCCTGCTCCGCAACGGACCAGCCTTGGTCAGATTCGCTGGCTTGGTGGGTTCCACCACATGCCTTGACGGATTTCAGGTGATCGACCACGGCATGTCAACATGTCAACCGCACTGGGTGTTCAACAAGAAGCAACCACAGCAATCAAAACCGATTAATAACACTACAGTGGCTCAAACACTGGCAACAACTACAACTAAAACTACCTAATTATATCTATAGTTATAGTGTCCCCTTTTTTCTATAGGGAATTGAAGACTTCCTACATTTTAATGGGCATTGTGATTGTCCTACAAGTCAGGACCCCCTAACTCCAAGGTCTCAAATAGTTTGATTTACGCCTGGGATTTGGTCGTTTCGAATGTCGAATCATTTCCAGCGGGCGCCTGGGGCGCCCAGGAAGAGAAGGCATTGTTGCGCAAAGGCAACTTCTTCAAGTTGATTGTGATTCTTTTACCCCTGGTAAATTAACAGTTTGACCCTGAAAATCACCAATTGTTAATGGTTTCACTAGTCTTCCAACCCCGATGACTGCCAGGGTCAAACTGTTAATTTACCAGAGGGTAAGACTAACTATGGGATTATAGGGATGGATGTAAAAAATGACGTTTCATACTTTTGGAGGATGAACATAATGCTATATCACCTATGCCGGATTGAGCAGGATGCCAGGGTTTCGACTCATACCCATACACTACCAGCGAACCGATGCGAACCGTATTTCTATGCAGTATTCGTTCATCGGTCAGCCTTTTATTGTTCCATGGCCATAGATGTCCTGCATCTTTTGCTAGTGGTTATCAATGGATTGGCTTGAGGAACAATTTACAGAAAACCCCTCTAATTGATAGTGAAAACCATGGTTTCCGGTTAAGATTTTCCCTTAAACCAGTCCATTGTGGTTAGTATCCACAGATCTTGTCAATCATCTTTGCTAGCTGATTGCGCCCTGGGCTTCCGAGCGCCCCTAAGAAGGCCTCCGGATGAACAACACCTGCAAGGGGCAAGTCATCCTCCCAGGGCGCAAAAAAGGTGGATATCGGTCATATGACAACTAATGTTTAACTAAGGTTTATGGAAGATATAACGAACTATAAATCAGAAACCTATGTTAAAACTCATTTAACGAACTAGTTCATGAGGTCTATAAATCAAGAAACTTATAACTGGCAGGCGCCACCTGGAATCATTCACGAGAGATCCCAGGCGTGGGAAAGCACGGCTGATGGCTTGGTTGGTTCACTGTGGGCTATAAAAAAGCCCTGACACATCCACCATATTAATTCATAATAATCAATAAAGGTATGAAGGCTACCTGAGCTGCATCATATATCATAATTACTTTATGCATATATATATATAGATATAGATATACACATACACATGCAATTTATGGGTGTATCTGAAAATAAGATATACCCCCGAAATGGCTTTCCAATGGGAAAGCCATGATGATTAACCAATGGAGTTGGGGCTCATTTTCAGACAAACCGTGACACACCCATTATATATCTGGGTAAATTATAACGACCTCACTGCGACCTCACTGGAATCATGGTTAGTAAGGGAAATCATCCCCAAATGTCCTTAATTCAGGTTAGTGAATTATTATAATTTACCCAGATATATGGATAGAACAAACATGGAAACCTGAAAACCCAATATCAATTTTCATAGAACAAACATGCCAACCTGATTGCGAAAAAAAATACGTAGTGTCCATGTCGTTGTTTCTCCCTGAAACCCTGGAGCTCGCAAAAACGTCCCCAGTCTCCACTGCTTGGCTCCACCTTCCACTTCAACCAAAGAGTTGGACGGTGCAGAGTCTTCACCTAGTCGTAACGTTGGGGGCAAGTGAAATTCTGGGGGGTTCTTTCATTGAAATTTGATGTCTCAAAGATTTAAACATCATTATCCAATTATCACCCATAATTTGTTTGCCATTTCCAACTTAAACCATACCCATCAGGCGTACTCAATCCATCAAACAGCCATTTGGGGGGTTCTTGAAATGGAGGATCCCCAATGCTAATTGGTTTCAAGGACCTAAAATCTGAAATGGTGATTTGGGGGTACACCTAAAATATAGGACACCACCTGACACTGTGCCATGGTCAGAAACTTGGACTTGGGAAATCATGGGAGCCTGGATTAACATGTGATTTGAGGTGCGTTTTAATGAGATGGTTTGGGATATTGTATGTACCATGGTCAAACTTGGATTGAACTGAACCATAACACGGGGGAAGGGAACAATCGCTCCATTTTCAAAGAGCTTTATACATGCTCAATTATTTTTGGTTCCCATTACATATTATGAGATGGACTACGAAAATCAACAGCAAATCATAGTCTAGCCGCCCGGTTTAACCCTACATACACTGCGTTTGACATGCCCTTCCTCAAAATATCAGAAATGGTAATGCGATCATGGTTGCCGTTCCAAGCAAATATTTCACTTCATCGCACCAGCACTCTCACATCCAAGAATAACAGTGATTGGCGTAGGTATCACACTGTTTTCAACTGAACAAAGTCAAAATCCTCTTGGACGATTCCTTACAATGATTACTTCATCTAGATTCCAATAGTGAAGTATGACAATCCCCAACGACCAGGCAAATATGACACCCAAAAATCATCACTTCAACTAGTTCTCGGGGCTCCTTGTTGTGCTGCCTATGGGGCATGCTATGAGTTCCCCTGGTAAGGAACTCCAGTGTAAACCATAACTACAAGAATTTCTGGGGTTGTGTTTTTTGTATCTTCTAAGCCAGTGAAACGGTTCTTATTTTTTGATGTTTTGCATGATCACTGGCTTAGTATGGCAGCCAGTTTTACATGATGTTTTTTCCATGTACCTGGCCCTGATGAAATACCCACCCATTGGTCACCCATTTTCCATTTAGAATGTACCTCCACTGATGAAAACTTCCACCCACTCGCATTGGATTCCCGCCAACCTTCCAATCGGATTCCCGCAGCAACCAGAATGACTACCGCGAGGACGATCCGTGCCATCATTCCATGCCACTGACAGCCACTGACTAAGTTGTTGTCGACGAAAATGGCCCCTATTCAGTCGAACGATTCTCTGATGAAGCAGGAGACCCACAGAAAAACCTTGAGATCTTCAGTTCTGAGTGATGAACATGTGTTGAAAACTTCTTGAAATGCATTGATCGTAAATTCCAGAACATGCCATATGGCCAACACCGCATATGTATCATAAACAGATCATGTCCATGTTCTATGCTTCATACAGTACATGGGTCTCATGCAATTCAAAACTGCTTGGCAAACGACACTTCTCGAGCCAGCAGGGTGCCCGTTGTGAATTTTCTATGGGACTTCGGTGGGACTTCAGTGGAACTTGGATGGGTCAAACATGATCAAACTATGTCAAACTACCAGCCGCAGCACCATGTGAGGCCAGCTGGGAGTTGCATGATTTTACGACTTAACCAGTTGCTGGAGACTGAGTTGCAATGGAACATGAGATATATATAACTGGCCCACAGTGGGGATAAAAACTACGACAAATCAAGGGTTTTTGGGGGCAGAGTCACGGATGGTTTCGACATTTGTTGGATTCGAGTCCATCTGCATAAACATATACTGTATACGGCTGCACGGTAAGACAGAAACACGCTAGCATAATTTATGTACCTGATTACACATGAGTCGTGCATCATCTCCCTGCAAAAATGGATGGTTGTCTCCCTAGATCATGCTGACTCCAATACGGCATGATCTAACGACATGGTAGAACGATCACTGCAAGGCTTGCAAAAACGTGTAAGGAAGGGAACATAAGGAAAGTTTTATCACAGATTCATAGCCTTACACGGGATTCAAAGTTGCACATGGTCCCATAATCTGGAAAATCGATCATCCTTCAATGCCGATGTAAAGCCACAAATCTGAGATGGTTTCCCCAATTTTTTTGAAACCATTCATGGGGCCAGGGGCCATATCTGTATCAGCTCCATTCGTTTCAACATGTTTCAACCCTTCGGAAACTCACACCGAGCCAATCGTCCCATGTTTTGCCGCTTGATCCCACAACAAACCAACGATGTCAAAACCGGGGGATTTTCGCCATGTGAAAAGTCAGAAACATCGTTGGGGTGCTAACCCCGCTTCCCCCAAGGTCCCCCATGGTCCCCAAGGTCCCCAAGCCTTAAAAAAGGGGACCAACATAGCCATTGACGGCTGCGATCATCCCACTCTCCACGGACTCAGGTGATTTTCCAAAGGTGTTCCAACTTGGAGCTGCCCATGTCTTCATGGGTGTTGTGACCATGTGACCAAAACCTACACTCGGTCAGTGCCAGACCATTTAATTTCTTGACTAGAAACAAAAACTATGAATTCTATAATAGCAATTTTGAAAGTGATTCAAAGTCATATTAGATCTTACCATGTTTTTGCAAAATTGAATTCTGACTTCAACATTTCTGGCTCTAAATCCCCACTTTTCTTCGGCGAATTTTGGTGCCAAACGGACTCTACGAACTCCGTAAGGGAACTGGCGCGAGGCCAGGCGAGCGAAACGTGCGGCAGGGAGCCAGGATTGGAGCCATTTCTGGGACTTGAATGTGGGATATCATGGGATATCATGGGATATAACCATAGATTCCATAGTGTTATAAACTAACCTATAACTGGTTGGTGGTTAAGTGAAACCATCTTGATTTCAATATGAGTTCGCCAATGGGAAGGATGACATCCCTTTTTTATGACATGGAAAAATCAAAAACATGTTCCAAACCACCATTTGGTCTCCATTTGGGCAACACGCTGCCGAAGTCTGACGTCGACAGCCTGCGTCTGAGGTGTCCAAACCTAGGAGCTTGTGAGACAAACAGGGGGGAATCTGGCATCAATCCCCGCACACGGCAACGAGGCAAGCGCCCTCGTAGTCCTCCAAACACCCTGGGGGCAACGCTGCAAGATCCAGTCATCAATGGCAGCAAGCCGGGCCGGATCCCAACGTACGGCTAGGCATCCAGTGTGCAAGTGCAAACTGCGAGAGGTTGGCCTACAGTACTGGTAATGGAAACCAGCACCATGGTGCCGTAAGCTCTCCTTCAACACTCTAGCAAACCACCTAGTCCGAGTCAGAAATGGAACCGCCAAAATATCAAAAGCAGGATCATCACTACCGGCCTGCCAATGAGGAGACTTGACCGGACCATGTTCACCAGACATCATGTAATCGATGTAAAGCTGATAATGCGACATCCAAACCACAGGGTAAGTGGAGCCAGAGACACTGAGCCAATACCACGATAAGATGGTACGTACCACCACATCTCCGTACCAACGCACCGCAGCAGGAGGTATAGCAATGACTGGTAACGGTCGCCCCGCATCTTCAGGAAATGCTGGTTGTTCACACATGTCAGCTCGCTCCGCAACTTCATGTGCTTCATCATCGCGAACCACAGCTTGACTAACAGCAAGTAACACCTGTTGAACACATCTCGACAGATCCCTACTAGCAACAGTGGCACGGACATGTTGAGCATAAAAGTCCCAAAACTGTGGAGGACGATCACGCTGAGCCGCCACTGCGGCCTTATCGGCAAATTGGTTGTGGAAGAAGCACCACTCCTCCAATGGATTAACCGCAGAATCAAGGGATTGATGAGCTACGACCTTAGTCACTTGAACTCCCCCCTCTGGAAAGTCACTCAAGCATGAAAAGATCTCTGTCCACAAATCAGCATGAGGGCTGTTGGGGAGGGGTTTCTGTCCCCGAACAAGCCTCTTAAGGCGCACCACTACTGATTTGAGTCCACAAAAAGACCTTTAAATGGTGTTGCCTGCCGAGTTGAAGCGCACGTAGGACTGCAAAGACTTCGGCTCGATAAGCACTCTGAAGAAGCCCTGGTAACGGGCCCTTGTCAAGAATCTCACCTCGGAACCCATCAGTTTCAGCCCTAACAACAGCCCACGAAGCAATTCGACAGGATACCTCATGCTGGTTGAGGCAGCTACCATCGGTAAATAGGTGCAAATCTCCAGAACATGGCTTCAAAAGGAGTGGCATCGGTTCAGGGATGGCTCCTAACATGGCATACCAACGTTGGGCCGTGACAGGTCGGAGACTCCATCCATAGCAAGTCAAAGATTCCGGAGCTTGCGGCACCAGAGCAAGAACATCAGATCTCACCTGACTTCTAGCCGAGGCAAAATGTTCACAAATCCAAAATCTATGAAAACGGCTGTCCACACATTGGCAATACGGGCACAAATCTGATCCTCCCTCCTGACAATATTGCTTGCAATCTTGAGTGATGTGGCATCCATTGAGGCATTTTTTAAACAATTCCTGGTTATCATATGTTAGGGTGCTTAACCAAAGTCTTGTATCACTGGGGTCAACTCCAGACAGAGAGCTAAGACCTGGGCGGTGTTGGACCTGCTGTGCTACCACTTGCTGCCAAGCCCATTGTACCCGGAAACGCACTTCAGAAAAGGACACACGAAACAAGCAAAATCGTCCAAAGAAATCCTCAATATCGCCATTATCACAGACATGCCAGCTTAGCTTTTGCAATCTTGTCAGCAGTGTGGTGGTGAAACTGTTGGCGGGAGGAGTTTCCGCCCCAGCAACCAACGACGCAATCATGTGCCGGACATATCGGTGTTCCCCACATTCTCTCACACATCGGAAGGTCTGCAGGATTGCCCAACACTGGGGGTCAACCATGCATGGTTCGATAAGGCCAAGCTGAAGCCATGCATTTGTGCCAGCCTGGTCTGCATCAAGTCCCTTCATTGCTCCTGTGCGCAACTTATGAAACACCGCATCTCCTACCTCAGTGGCTGCCACAGCATGCAATGCCTTAGGCCAGGCGGAGGCAACAAGTGCACGAATCTTTGTCTTGTACCTGCAGGCAGACAAACGGAGCCGCGGCCAAAAGTCACCCATGCCTTTGACCCTGTCTTGTAAGGCAGCATTGGTGTGCTTCCTAGCAAGTTGAAGGTGAGCACCAAGATTCCTTCCCCCAAGGACCACTGTAAAACCCTGAGTGCGCAAGAGTTTACGGCCATTTGGACAAATGGACCAAGCATAGGCTTTACGTTCATCCAAGTGCAAGTCCATAGCATCCGCAAACCTGTGCATGGTTTCCACAGCCCCTTGAAGGAGAGTCGGGTTGCAAGTCAATAGCTGCCAGTCATCCACAAAGGAAACAGGAGTACAAAGCGGAAAAAACACCCGCATCCAACAGTGAAAGCAAACATCAATAAGGACCATAGCAACACAGCTGAGTCCACATCCCTCTGGCACTCCAGTCACACTTTTCAAGCCAGCAGACAGTGAGTCACGCAACTGAAATCTTCGTGTCATTTGAGTCAGTGCCCCCAGTCCAGGCCAACAAGACCCTGCTAGGGATCCCTACATGAGCCGCCAATTCCATCACCACCAGGCGCGGCAAAAAATTGAACGCCTTGGCCAGGTCTGCAACAGCACCAGTCAACGGGATTTGGTTCACAAACGATTCTTCAATCGCCCATAACATCCGGGTCCAAATCTGCGCAGCGTGTCTCCCAGGACGGCTGCCGTACAAGGTGTCAGGAAGGCAACTGTCCAAAAGCGTTAAGGCATGCCTCGCCTGAGCTGAGCTCCAACACCTATACAACAGGCTGAACACAGTAATGGGACGAAAATCAGACGGTGAACTTGGTGACGTGACCTTGGCTAAACTCACAACCTTGCCGTCTACAAGCTGGCTTGGCCACCCTCCATCACTCTCTGCAGAAGCAAAAATATCACAAAACGCATGCAAGACTGGTCGAGGCATATGCTTCAAGTCATGTAATGTGACACCATCAAAGCCAGCAGAGGTTTTGGATTTCTTTTTATGAATGACAACTGACAATTCATCAGCATCCATAGGGTCCCATTCAAACCTGCCAGGCGGGACATGGGCTCGAGCAAATTCCAGAATGGAGTGCCACCTCTGTGATGGTACATCAGCATGACGCATCCACCTGTCCCTCCAAACCTGAAGAAACGCTTGGGACAAATCCGCATGGGTTCCAACATACCTGGTTTGTGAGACTTGCTTGCCAGCTGTCAGTCCAGTTACATTATGCAACCACAAGGCATCGGAATCATGGTGAATTACTTCCAATGGCTTTCCATCACATGCAATAGTCTTGTCAGCCTCAAAGTTACAGGGACGGTCAAGAACAACTTTCCCTTCTTCAGGCACTACTTCCTCAATCAAAGCTTTGATGGGTTGCAGCAGGAGGTCAACCCCTGGCACTACAGGAGGTTTAACATCCATGAAAACCAAGTTCGGGTTTTGTTCCCTCCGAAATCTTGCGTACTGACGAGACTGTTTCATAAGGGCAACTTCAAAGTCCCGAGTTGCAAGAATCATGCTATCCAACATCGCAAGTGCAACAACCTTCTCAGGCGGACACCCCGGGCAAGAAGGAGGAGCGGCGTTGACTTTGAACTCCATGGTGCCCCACCAAGTTGGAAAATCAGGAAAGAACCCCTTGGCCCGTCGGATGGCACCCCACGTCTCAGCAATGGGAATTGCCACCTCAGCACCACTTGTCAACAACCTGCAAAATGCTTGAAGTCTACGGACCTGTCTGACCCACTGAGCATGCTTTACAGATTGGCCACAAAACTGAGGCTGAAAATCTCCCTTACGGCCAGGCTTAAGGGGGACAGAGTGGCAAGGCTTAATTTGCTTGGGTTCAAGACACTGCGCTCTACCTACTACTGCTGCAGGCACTGGAAAAGGACAACATCGTTTGGCATCCGTTTCAATATCCTGCCACAGTTGTTGGTACGCTTGAGTTGGGTGCAAACTTCTGTTCCACCCAATTTGGCTTCCAAAGTTCGAGGGCCATGGAAAAGGCATTGGTGTGGGCCATACCCAAGCAGCAGGCATGGTATGGGGAGAACTGAATCTCCCAAGCAAAACAGAATGGTCAGGCCAAACGTCCGACAAAACTTCCCCTCCCACCAGCAATTCTTGCAACTCAGGGCTCAAGTACAAGAAATCCTTACGCGTGACATTTTTGCATGTAGGCATGATTGGCATTCCCCATCTGGCCAACAGAACATCTTGCAATTCACGAAATCCAGCACGATTCAGAATGTCAAAAGCAGGTAACGAGTCTTGATCAACGTTCCAGTCACCTGCAAGGTAGCGAAACCCTTTAGTCAAATGACAAATCTGGGCAGCAGCATGATGAAGGATGAATTCAGTGTTGCGAAGATGATTTGGATGGAGATGGCTTTCAGCTTCACCATAAACCACAGCGCCTGTGATCCAACTGTCCCCCACTAAAGTTGTGGCCAAGAGGGCACGGCCAGAATTCTGCACACACTCAGGCAAAGCAGACGGAATCGGTCTCGTAGGAAATCGAGATACCACAGCAACTCCCTTCCAGGCATTGGTAGAAATCATGCAGGGTTTCATGGACGCCACGTCTGTGACGCAGTACCTGTATTGTGCTCCTGCTGCCTTCAAGCCGGAGCGGAATTTGGACACATCTTTACCATAAAAATGAGTTTCTGAAATCATCCAAACATCCCCAATGGACAATTCAGAGGTGAAAAAGT
>Ga0126342_10017906_pt1 | contig 12202 bp, 10 predicted proteins | sample Cyp1metagenome_FD_92528 | JGI IMG/M metagenome (GOLD analysis project Ga0126342, IMG submission 92528) | Coral microbial communities from Lord Howe Island, Old Settlement Bay, Australia - Cyphastrea 1 metagenome | ecosystem: Host-associated > Invertebrates > Cnidaria > Coral ... | reverse complement strand
AGTACCGCACAAGGCGGTGGCGGAAGTTTCAAAAATAGGAAACCTATAGGAGAGATTGGTTGCTGTGAATCAGGGATGGCAGAGCGAATCCACTGATGGACCGAAAGGTGCTTGAGGTCTCCTCTCTCTCTCTCTTTCTTTCTCTGACTATCTACCCACCTACCGACCTATCTTCTATGTATCTATCTATCTATCGATCTATCTATCTATCTATCTCTCTCTCTCTCTTTCATCTAATTACCTATCTATCTATCTATCGATCTATCTATCTATCTCTCTCTCTCTCTCTTTCATCTAATTACCTATCTATCTATCTATCCATCTATCTATCTATGTATCTATCTATCTATCTAATCTAATCTAATCTATCTATTTATATCTCTCTCTCTCTCTATCTATTATCTATCTATCTATCTACCTATCTATCTATCTATCAATCAATCTATCTATCTATCTATCTGTCTATCTGTCGACCTGTCTATCTGTGGTGCAGTGTCATTCAGTGTAATGTAGTGTAGTGTAATGTAGTGTAGTGGAGTGTAGTGGACTGTAGTGTAGTGTAGTGTAATGTAGTGTAGTAGTTGTGTATTCGTAGTTGTAGTTGTAGTGTAGTGGAGTGTAGTGTAATGTAGTGTAGTGTAGTGCAGCGCAGTGAAGTGGAGTGTAGTGTAGTGTAATGTAGTGTAGTGAAGCGAAGCGACATCTGAACCTCCAAAAGTGGTCCGAAACCCTGGTGTATATAACATTTTGACTTCGACATGTGCTTCGCGCCACAACGGCGTGCACTTTTTCGACATCTGAACCTCCAAAAGTGGCGCGAACATGTGGCGTTTTGCACACTTTCACTTCGAAATGTGCTTCGCGCCACAACTGCGTGCACTTTTTCGACATCTCAACTTCCAAAAGTGGTCCGAGGCTGAGGCGTTTTGTACATTTTGACTTCGAAATGTGCTTCGCGCCACAACGGCGTGCACTTTTTCGACATCTCAACTTCCAAAAGTGGTCCGAAGCTGAGGTGTTTTATACATTTTGACTTGGAAATGTGCTTCGCGCCAGAGCGGCGTGCACTTTTTCGACATCTCAACTTCCAAAAGTGGTCCGACAATGGTGTGTTTTGTGCATTTTGACTTCGAAATGTGCTTCGCGCCGCAACGGCGTGCAATTTTTCATCTCTCATCTGGCCACAAGGCTCCGCACCCGCCGCTTTAGCGAGTCTACTTTTCGACCCCCGGAGCCACAAATCATTGGGAAAACACAGTGTTTCGCGACTTTCCTACATTTTCGCGCATCTGCATCTTCTTTCTTCTGACTCTTTCTCTTCTACTCTTCTCTCTTGTAATCTTTCTCTTCTCTCTGCCTCTGCCCTGCTCTGCTTTTCATCTGTCCATATTTTCGGAAGTTTGACTTCTAAACTTCCTTCCGCCAGTATGATCTGTCACATACCCCACCATGATTTTTGGTGACTAAATCATCAAAACACTAAACGCTCTTCTTGGCAAGCGTTTACCTGTTACTTGGACATTTTTTTGGAGACCACGGGTTGATCATCACCAATCCGAATCCAATTGTCATCAACCATTTCGCGTTCTCATCTAACCTTCCTGCTGTTACTGTTACTGCTTATCCCTCAACTTTTCGCCCCGCCAGCGGCACATACCCTGACCTGGACCCGTGCGAGTTGCTCCTCAAAGACCAGCCGCTGTTGATGCAAACGTTCCTGTTCCCAAGGCAAGGGCCCAGACCATTAATTGGTCAAGGAAGCAAGCAGGCCATAAAACCGAGTAAATTACTTGATTGTCTGACTAAACAGAAGCCATACATGTTATACAAGAAACATCAATCTGCATTCTGCATCAAAGAGGTGAACCACTTTGACCTGATTTGCCACGCGGTACAGGATTTCCTCGACTAGCCATCAGAAAGGAGGGCTTAGTTGAAGGAAAACATATTGGAACAACAGTTCATGCTTCATCTGGCAGACAGAATACAGCTTTTTATGGTTTAATCAGCAATTGACTGGAGCGTAGCTTGCTTGATTGATATATTCAACAAAGCACCGATGGTCAACAAATCACCGATGGTCGGTGCTTTGCAAAAAGACAGTTGGAATCGTCTACCAAGGGATGGACGCGACGAAGCTCCCAAATCATCAGCCGGGAAGAACGGAACCTGAACGGCAGCCAACTGAGAACGCTTTTTTGCCCCACCGGTGCGTGCAGCAACATGTCCTTTGCATGTGTTTGGCATATCAACCAGGTGGGTTCTCCGTCTCCTCCATGGTTCCTGTGCGGCAAAAAGCAGTGCCAAGCCCCACTTTGGCCAGTCCTAGCATGAGTTGAGTTGCCTAGAAGTTCCAACTGAAATCATGCGAAAACTAGATACTGATAATTTCTTTGTGTCGCCTTCTCGAAGCGGGTCCTGGGATTCCAAAGCCCAAACGCAAGCCACTAGAGAATCGTTTGTTGATTTTTTCAGCATGAGCTGGGAATAAATTCCAAATTGAAGGGTGCATTGCCGTTCCCTGTGGTGGAAATCGCGTCTGAAAATAATCAGAGGAAGTTTGGAAGTCGATACTTCCGTCTAACGGATCTTTGGGCGTCACAGCAGTGGATGTCACAGCAGTGGATGTCACAGCAATGGATGTTACAGCAATGGATGTTACAGCAATGGATGTCACAGCAATGGATGTTACAGCAGTGGATGTCACAGCAGTGGACGTCACAGAAATCGATGTCACAGAAATTGATGTCACAGCAGTGGATGTCACAGCAGTGGATGTCACAGCAGTGGATGTCACAGCAATGGTTGTCGCAGGAGTGGATGTCACAGCAATGGATGCACAGCAGTATGAGGGTGAGATGATCTCAAAGTCAGTTAAGATGAGACTCAATTGAGATGAGAGTGAGATGATCTCAGAGTGAGTTGAGATGAGCGTGAAGTCTCGCACGAAAGCTCGGTTTTCATATCTTCAACTCTTCAACTTTCACCTGTGGAGGGAGGTCTTGCACGAAAGCTTCATTTGCACATCTTCAACTTTCACTTTTTGAGGGAGGCCTCGCACAAAAGCTCCGTTTTCACATCTTCAACTGTCACTTTTTAAGGGGTGTCTTGCACGAAAACTTTGTTTTCACATCTTCAACTTTTACCTTCTGAGCGAGGTCTCGCTCGCAATGCATTTTTGAAAGATAGTGGATGCACAAAATGCTGTGTTTAGCAGCTGAAAACGCAGCTTGGAAATGGATGGCGAAGGTCTGCCGCGCGCCGTGTTCGAGACCGGGGTGTCTTCAAATCATGCTCGGATCGGCCCTGGTGTGTAGCTGCTGCTTCAGGCGTCGCTTTGCCAACTTCAAGCCGTTTGTTTTTGAGGAAGGTCTTGCACGAAAGCTTTGTTTTCACATCTTCAACTATCACCTTTTGAGGGAGGCCTCGCACGAAAACTTCTTTCACATCTTCTACTTTCACGTTTTCAGGGAGTCTCGCACGAAAAGCTCCGTTTTCACAACTTCAACTTTCAGTTTTGGAGGGTGGCCTTGCATGATAGTTTTTTTACATCTTCAAAGTGGAGTTTTTAGATTTCGCGCGAAAGCTTCGTTTGCACAACTTCGACTTTCAGTTTTGGAGGGAAGTCTGGCACGAAAGCTCCGTGTTCACATCTTCAGCTTTCAGTTTTGGAGGGAACTCTCGCACGAAAGCTTTTCACAAGTTGAAGTTGCAGTTCAATTGTGGCAAGTTTGTGGCAATGAGTTTTCCCTGATTGTTCTCGGCTTTTGCCTGCGGGTCGAAAGCCGCACATGTCGGTGAGCACGCTTTTTATTGGTGATTTTTGCAACAAGATTTCGACCCGGTGTCTTGCTGCTGCAATTATTATGATGTTGCGTTTCGCAGGAGTGGGATGGGGTGGGGGAGCTAAAGAAGTTGTTTCGCCTGAGTTTCAACATGCTCCTGATGCAACGCTATGGACATTCTCAAGTAGCTTATGGCGCGCTCTTGATGCTACGCCCTAGGCTTCCTCAAGTACTTTCTGACATGCACTTGATGATGCGCGGTGGGCTTTCTCAAGTAACTTCTGACACCTCTTGATGGTACTGATGCTATGCTATGGACTTGCTCCAGTAGCTTTTGACACGCTCTTGATGCTACTAATGCTACACAATGGACTTTCGCAAGTAACTTCTGACACACCCTAGATGCTACTGATTCTGCGCTATGGGCTTTCTCAAGTAGACACCCTCTTGATGTTACGGTATGGGCTTTCTCAAAAAACTTTTGACGCGTTCTCGATGCTAATGATGCTATGCTATGGGCTTTCTCAAAAAACTTTTGACACGCTTCTGATGCTACTGATGCTACGCTATGGGCTTTCTCAAATAACATCTGACACTCGCTTGATGCTACTGACGCTACGCTATGGACTTCCTCAGGTAGCTTCTGATAAGCTCTTGATGCTACTGACGCTACGCTATGAACTTTCTCAAGTAACTCCTGACAGGCTCTTGATGTTACGCGATGGACTTTCTCAAGTAACTTTTGACACGCCCTTGATGCTACGCTCTCGGCATTCACAAGTAACTTCTGACATGCGCACGATGTTATTCAATGGGCTTTCTCATGCAAATTCTGATACAATCTTGATGTTACGCTATGGGCTTTCTCAAGTAGACACGCTCTTGGTGTTAGGCTATGGACTTTCTCAGGCAACTTCTGAAATGCTCTTGATGCTACTGATGCTACGCTATGGGCTTTCTCAAGAAACAATTGACACGCTCTACATAGGCAATGTTTTTGACTGGGTGAATCCACAATGGGACGCTCATGCCATCTTGTCTACTGGTGCTACGCTAGCGGCTACGGGCTTTCTCAAATAACTTTTGGCACGCTCTTGATGCTACTGATGCTAGGCAATGGGCTTTCTCAAGTAACTTCTGACACGGTTCTGATGCCTGTGATGATATGCTATGGGCTGACTCAAATAACTTCTGACACACGCTTGATGCTACTGGTGCTATGCTATGGACTTTCTCATGTAACTCCTGACACGCTCTTGATGTTACGCTATGGACTTTCTCAATAAGTAACTCTTGACACGCTCTTGGTGCTATGCTCTGGACTTGCTCAAGTAATTTCCGGCACGCTCTTGATGCTACTGATGCTATGCTATGGACTTTCTCAAGTAACTTTTGACACGCTCTTGATGCTACTGATGCTACGCCACGCCACGGGCTTTCTCAAGTAACTTATGACACGCTCTTGATGTTTCTTCAGTAACTTCTGACATGCTTTTGATGCTGCGCTACCATTGACAGCGTGTGCGTTCATTTGAAAAGAACATCCTTGCCAGTTTCAGCTCCAAACCACCCCAAATTGAAACTACTATTCGTGCTTGGCAATGGAGATTCACGCGCTCTCATGTCACTTACCTGTGTGTGGCTGCTGGAAATGAACTCAAGCTCAGGTGTTCAAACGTCAAACAGCTGAGGCAAAATGGCATGTTGCAAAAAGAAGGTTCTTTTTTGGCATCCCCCAAAACATGAAAAGTGCGATTTTTCCCCAGAGAACAAGGGCAGTGGAGATCCACGCGGTCTCATGTCACTCACCTGTTTGCGGCTGCTGGAAACGAACAATAAGGAAAAAGACCCCGCGCGAGTTCAAATGTCGCAACTCTGAAATAAGGTAACATCTTCCCAAAAAAAGGGCTCATTTCGGGCCTCCCAAAACATGAAAAATGCAATTTTACCTCAGGAAAACACAAGCGAAATCCAAAACACACCGTAATTACGCACGTTTTGTGTTTGCCAAGGTGTCAAAAACGCTGTAACTACCACGTTTCTCAAAGTTGATGAATTCATAAAATCGCAACAACTACTCGTTCAGATCCCCGACCCAGCGGGTCGTTTTTGGCGCCTTCCATTTCCTTTTAAGTTCCTTTTTTAAAAGCTTCAAATCGTTCCTTTTTCGGCTTTGGCGCCGAGATCCGGTTTTGGAGCAGGTTTTGGCCAGGAAAAGTTTGTGTCTTGCCACCGTAGTTGCACGTAGTTGGACCACCGCCCACAAATGGCCGTGGCGTTTTTGTTGTTGTTTTGTCGTCTTGTACTGGTTTTTACAGGATTTTGTCTCTTTCTCGCTGTGCCTATGGTCCGTTCTTCAACCTTGTTTTCTCCTTTTTGATGCTACGTTGTGAACTTTCTTCCTAGAACTTGAGACGGTCTTGATGCTACATTGTGAACTTTCTTGATAGGACTTCTGACGTTCTGGATGCTACGTTGTGAACTTTCTTCCTAGACCTTCAGACGCTCTGGATGCTACGTTGTGAACTTTCTTCCTAGAACTTCAGACGCATTTTATATCTATATTTTTTTTTTGGGTGGTGGGGTTGGGGGGGTTTCGGGGGGGTTGGGGTGGGGCGTAATAACGTCCTGTCGCCTGTTTTTTTTTTGACTCCGTTGTTTTGATGCTACGTTATGAACGTTTTTCCTAGAACTTGAGACGCTTTTGATGCTACGTTGTGAACGTTTTTCCTAGAACTTGAGACGCTTTTGAGGCTACGTTGTGAACTTTCTTCCTAGAACTTAAGACGCTCTGGATGCTACGTTGTGAACTTTCTTCCTAGAACTTCAGACGCATTTTATATCTATATTTTTTTTTGGATGGTGGGGTTGGGGGGGTTTCGGGGGGGTTGGGGTGGGGCGTAATAAAGTCCTGTCGCCTGTTTTTTTTTTTGACTCCGTTGTTTTGATGCTACGTTATGAACGCTTTTTCCTAGAACTTGAGACGCTTTTGATGCTACGTTGTGAACTTTCTTCCTAGAACTTAAGACGCTCTGGATGCTACGTTGTGAACTTTCTTCCTAGAACTTGAGACGCTCTTGATGCAACGTTGTGAACTTTCTTCCTAGACCCCGCAGACTGCTGAAGTCGAATTGGGCGCCAATCGGAAAAGTGAAGGTGCGCACGGATGGTCCCCATTAGCCCTGCATACCGAACATAGTGTAAGAAAAGAAGAAGAAGATGATGATGATGCTGCTGCTGATGATGATGATGGTGTTGATGCTGATGATGATGATGATGGTGATGATGCTGATGATGATGATGGTGATGATGATGATGCTGATGATGATGGTGGTGGTGATGATGATGTTGATGCTGATGATGATGATGCTGATGATGCTGATGATGATGCTGATGATGATGATGCTGCTGATGATGATGATGATGCTGCTGATGATGCTGATGATGCTGATGATGATGATGGTGATGATGATGGTGATGATGCACAAAAGATGAATGGAGTCCTTAGTTGCGGGCAAAAAATATAATATTTTGCTCGCAGTTACACTGGTTTCTATCATGACAATATTTTCCCCAATGGAACTACGCATGAAACATGTGAAATCAACAGCTGTCCCAAAAACGTATTGGAATTGCGTGATTCAAACAACATTGAACCATTGAAAATGCTATTTTACACCACGGCCGCCTATGAGCGGTGGACCTAGTAGTTCCATGGTCTTTTGCTTCTTGCTGCTTGCAAATCGCATTGGAATGGTTGCGCCAAAGTTTGCGGCGACGATGAGTTTTTGATGATTTTTCTCGTTTTTGGCGCTTTCCCTTTTCCTTTCAAAGTTGCTTTTAAACATGCTGCACAGACGTACTTTTTGTGGCTTTGGCCTGAGATCTGTTTTGGAGCATGTTTTGGGCCAGAGAAGAGCTGAGATGATCTAAGAGTGAGCTGAAAAGAGCTGAGATGAGGTGAGAAGACACGAGATGAGCTGACATGACATGAGCTGCCAAGAGCTGAGAAGAGCTGAGATAAGCTGAGATGAGATGGGATGAGTTGAGACGACTTGACATGAGAAAAGCGGAGAAGAGCTGGGAAGAGCTGAGTTGAGACAAGCTGCGTAGAATGGAGAAGCTGAGGAGAGCTCAAAAGAGAAGAATTCAAGCTGAGAAGAGATGAGAAAAGCTCAGATGACATGAGAAGCGATGAGAACACTTGTGACCAGCTGAGAAGACATGAGATGAGATGAGATTGAAGAGATGAGATGAGATGAGGTGGGGTGGGATGACACAGGCTGCGGTGACAACGTGATGCAGTAAGCAATTTCCAGGAGAAGCTGCAATGCGATGAGATCAGGTGAGATGAGAAAAGATCCAACCTTGAAAAGAGATGGCGCCGGAATGAAAAGTCAAGAGATTGTTGCTGCGATGCGCAGAAGGGTTGGCCGCATCCTATAGGCACAGTCTCTGCTCCGCTTTATATAAGCGTTTCAATTTTGAAACTTCCGCCCTCAGCTTGCTGGGTACTACTTCGAATATGAAACATTGAGGAGGCGGAGGCGGAGGCGGAGGACCTCTCTTTCAACCAGGCAGTAAGCATCAGCAATGGCATGATTTTGAATGCAGAGCCTTCAAGCACGGGTTCTCAGCTTTCCCCCGCAGTTGGTGATATCCTGGTTGGTCTTGTCAATTGAAAAGCTGCGTCGCACATGCCAGGTTCACGAACTCCACGCACACCAGACCAAATGAAAACACTCTTAAACATATCCAAACATGTCACATTTGATGAGGGGTGGGGTAAATGCGTTGCATAGATCCGCAGAAAAGCACGGCCGTTGACAAATAAGCGTGGAAGGCCATGTCCAGTTTGTATGCGTGTATTATATATATATTATATCTATATATGTTTACATTTATTTATGTGTGTTTCAGGCCCGGGAAGTTGCCTTGCACATACACGTGGCTATACTTGTGGACCCTCAAAATAAAGATATGGCTTCTGCTGGCAGTGATTACCCGGTTACCCGGCCACGGTGGATTTTCCAATGGGCAAAATCACAACCAACCAAGGTTCAGCAAACCTGTGGCACTCAACCCTCACCCCTTAGCAGATCTGGACACACCCACTTCTATTCGCTGGGCCTTCAAGAAGCAAAGTAAAATATTGGTCGATAGGACATTGATCAAAAATGGGGCACCAATGGCCTACAAGTACGTAGTCATTTTGAGTATGGAACCTTCGGCTAAAACCACACTGAAACAAACCGCTTACGGCTGGAGCTTTGCATATTGGTCCTCCGCTTATAGATCATCCAGTTGCTCGGTATGAAGCTGGATCTTAATCTTTTGACCCCTCTAAGAAGAAATCAAAAATCATGACCCAGTGACTAGCTATATGCTACTCACAAATCTTGACCTCCGGGACACTCCAAAATTTAGTGAATTGCTGGTCGCTGTCGCGTCACTAGGCTAGAAAAGCAGCCATGCCACCTAGGAGATTTGGGAGATCACTGACAAAGAACTTAACCATCCTTCGCCCTGTACGTCCCTGCTTCGCGCTTCGCCTGTCTCAATCCCCGCTGGTTCTGCCCTCAGCCGCTTTGGGGGCGGCTCTGCCGGCTCCGGCACCAGGTCTGGCTCCAGCTCTGTCAGCAAATGCTCGGCAGCTGCGTCAACGTTGGGATGCCTCGGTGCGAGAAGCCAAGGTCACTGGGATAATCCTGGTCAAAGTGTGGGGAACCGGATCAAATTTTCGTACCTGCGAACCAGCCTTTTTGTACAAGTTTTTGAAGATCATCCACGCATGGCTTTGATTGGCAAGGGATTATCTCGCTAAGTGTTGTATGTCTTGTGCGTAAGGGCTCGAATGTGTGAGATAGTTCACGGGGTGCAAGTGCATTAGAAAAGCCATCAGCCAAGGTGTGGATTCCGCTCATAAAACGAGAAGCAACCCGTTGCTAAGCATGCGTATGTCAAGTTTGCGGATCATCCAGGTAGGGCATGGAGCTACCAATCCCATGAATGAACATGCGCGTGGAAATATGCTGCATGCCCTCATGTAGGCTAGTCAGGCGATGGAGAAAGGCAAATGGTTTTGATGTTCAAACGGCAAATTTACCTGGCCAGGCTGGATCGGAAAAGGGTACACAGTGTAGACGTGTGTACATGAGCTCTATATGCATGTATCAAGTTGTGAAAAATACATGCCACGAACTGCTACCCTTTTTAAAACCCCATCAATCAAATAGAAGATATTATGTCAAATAGTGCCAAAACCAGGGTCGGAAAGGATTTTGGAGCCCGTTTGGAGGGCCTTGCTGCGGATCCACTTTTGGTGACTTCTATGTGATCGGGGATTTTTGTCCACCATCTTCTATTTGATTTGATCTTCTATTTGTCCGGTCGGGGTGTTGTCCGCAGCCAAATCAAAAGAGAACATGTTATTTTCAGGGCTATTTGGTATCCTGGTCTGATATGCCAAGGCCCTGGAAGACTGATATTTAGAGTGTTTCTACAGTTTCACGACCGAAAAGCACATATCAATTATATAGACGTAGTAGCTGGTAGTCAAGTAGTAACACATAGTGGCAGGCAGTGGCAGGTAGCGGCAGGTTGTGGCAGGTGGAGGTAGTGTCGGATTGTGGCAGGTATTGGCAGGTGGAGGCAGTGGCAGGCAGTGGCAGGTAGAGAGTGTGGGAGAAACTGGCAGGTAGTGGCAGGCGGGTAGTGGCAGGCAATGGCAGGTAGTGGTAGGTAGAGGTAGTGGCAGGTAGGTGGCAGAAGAGAGAGATGGTGGTACGTAGGCAACAAACCCTCGCGTTTCCTTTACCTTTTTGGAGGTGATCTTGGTCAAAAACCACGGTGGCAAAAAACCAACCAAACAGAAGAAAATATTCCCTGTCGCAAAGGGTCTACCGAGAGGAAAATTTGAAATTTCGATGCCAAGGCTCTAAACGACTGAAATTTAGTAAATTTACAGTGTCATTTGGAGTCGCAAGCGGGCCCTCCCCCAAAAAGGGTTGGCCATTTGCAACGGTTTTTTGAAACCTTCTGTGCCAAAAAAGGAGCAAATCTTTAAGCTTTTAAACCTTTTCAGGAGGTGATGTTGGTCAAAAACCACGGTTTCAAAAAACAAACCAACTAGAAGATATTCTTTGTCTAAAAGAGTTTTCCAAAAGGAACCTATTAAGGTTGTTTGGCATCCTGACCTGTTGTATCGTTTCAGTCGTGGCAATCTCAGCAACTGGGCCTGCGGATAGGTTATGGCAGATGATGGCTAGTAGAGGTAGTAGCTGGTAGTCAGGTAGTAACAGATAGTGGCAGGCAGTGGCAGGTAGCGGCAGGTAGTGGCAGGTGGAGGTAGTGTCAGATTGTGGCAGGTAGTGGCAGGTAGAGAGCGGGAGAAAAAAGCAGGTAGTGGCAAGTAGAGACGGTGGAAGAATCTGGTAGGTAGTGGCAGGATGTGGCAGGTAGTTGCAGGTGGGTAGTGGCAGGCAGTGAGAGGTGGTGGTAGGTAGAGGCAGTGGCAGGTGGGTGGCAGAAGAGAGATGGTAGTCTGGTAGTACGTAGGTAGCAGCAGGTAAGGAGGAAGTTTGTGAGTGACAGTAGATAGCAGAGAGAACAAGTAATTCTGAGTCGCAAAGAAAGGGGAGGGCAACTGAAATGGACGTTTTTTTCGACCTTATCTGCCAAACAACGAGCAAATCCTTGAGTTTTTTTTCCCTGGGGAGGTGATGTTGGTAAAAAACAAGGGTTTCAAAAAACAAACAAAATAGAAGATATTCACGGCTGATACCCCGCCCAATTATTTATTGAATATCTTCTATTTGGTCGCTCAGTTTGTGCCCCAATATCTCCTATTTGATGTTCTTTTTTCACCCTGGTTTGTGACTAATTGACTAGCATCACACAAAAAACAAAAACCAAACATTTTTGCATAAGAAGTCCAAAAAAGGGCCGGTCGCAGATGGCACCCCTCCAGCAAAAAAAACCTCTTTGCGGATTTGAACTCTTCTAATATCTTCTTTTGGAACTGGGCAAATACCAGCGTTTCAGTGACCTGGCATATCAGAAGGTGTGCGGATTAAAACCTAAATATGATAGAAATTACTTCACTTCGACTGATCCCCACCATGACATTTATACATTTTCTTACCGGCAAATCTTCTGGCATTCTATCTGACATATCTTCTGGCATTCTATCTGGCATATGTTCTGGCATATCTTCTGGCATTCTATCTGGCAAATCTTCTGGCATTCTATCTGGCATTCTATCTGACATTCTATGTGGCATATCTTCTGACATCTTTTCTGGCATTCTATCTGGCATATCTTCTGACATTCTATCTGACATATCTTCTGACATTCTTTCTGGCATATCTTCTGACATTCTGTCTGGCATATCTTCTGACATTCTTTCTGACATTCTT
>Ga0126342_10017905_pt1:10000-12203 | contig 12203 bp, 11 predicted proteins | sample Cyp1metagenome_FD_92528 | JGI IMG/M metagenome (GOLD analysis project Ga0126342, IMG submission 92528) | Coral microbial communities from Lord Howe Island, Old Settlement Bay, Australia - Cyphastrea 1 metagenome | ecosystem: Host-associated > Invertebrates > Cnidaria > Coral ... | reverse complement strand
GGCTCTCCCAATTTTGTTTTGCCACAAAAGCGAACCCTCCAAACAATACATGAGTTTCAGAATAATTTGGAAAAAATTGCCACAATAGCGACCCTAGGTACTAATCAGGACCCAACATTATTTGGCACCCTTTTTTCCAGCCGGACCTGCTTCACTTGCAGCCGATGGATTGTTGCCGGTTCGCCGGGCAGGCAAAGTTCATTGAAAATTCTCCACAAGATCTCTACTTCCGTTTGGTACGGGCCAGTTCAAAAACCCCACCATCATCCACTGCATCCCATGATCCCATTAACCAAACCACGCCATCCCCATCATATCCCATCACCCTATCCCCATGGTTTCAGGCTGCTTACATCCCTTACATCCATCTGTACCGGAAACCAATTGGCCACACATGCCAACTACTTGGTCTCTTCAGCTTCCCCTTTTGGCTAGTGACCGGCTAGTGAGCGGCGAATTGTTTTGGTGGTCCCAGCATATATATATATACATATATATGGGAGCTGATCGCAAATCCATATAATCAATCCCAGCTAATCAATCCACATAAATCCACATAAATCCACCTAAATCCACATAAATCCATATGTATATATATATATATACCAACACCCATACGATCAATCCCAACTTTGCCAGAAATCTCCCCCTTTGGCCCCTCGTTTTTGCCAGGTGGCGCAGGCCTTGCGGCGCGTCGCCTGCGAGCCGTGCTTCAAAGAGCGCGCCGAGGAGGTCAGTCGCGGCATCAAGGAGTGGAACTCATCTGGTAACCGGTGATTAATGGTGGCTGATGGTGGTTAATAGTGATCAACATATGGTGATTCATAGTGGTTAATTGATGATGTCATTAACTATTTTCATGGTGAGTAATTAATGATAATAGTGGTTAATTAATGTTGATTAATTAATGTTAACTAATCATTAATTGACGTGGTTAGTCACTATTGATTAATCACTATTATCACTGTTAATCACTATTAGTCACTATTAATTGATATTGTTAATCACTATTAACCACTATTAATGATAATTAATGTTAGTTTTGGTTGATAGTGATTAATGGTGGTTAATAGTGATTAACCATGGGATTAACACTGACAATGGCGATTTACAGGGATTCCATGGGATGTTAATGGTGGTTAATAGTGGTAAAAAGAATGCCATAAACCACCTATTACTGGGAATGGTAACATACCACATACCACAAATATATACCGATGACTGGGGCATGGTTTATGACATTGTTTTATCCACATTTATAGTGAATAATTAATGATGGTTAATGGTGATTTGTAGTGGTTAAGAGTTCCTAACCAATAAATTATTGATCAATATTAGATCACATATCATCACTATATGGTGAATCGTTTAGTGATTTGCCTATGAAGAATTGGTTTAATCATGTGTTTTTTGAATCTTTGTTTGAATCTTTTGGGGTTAACAATGGGGTTAACAATGTTAATGGTGATTTACAGGGAAGTGATCGGATTTCCATAGGGAGTTCATGCTGTGAAACAAACATACTTATGGAACATATCACAGTTTTATAGCTGGATAATATCATCGTTTATCATCAAACGAAATAGGTCATGGTTTCCATAGCAAACTGTTACATAACTAGAGGCTATCCGGTGGTGAATGGATGTGCATCTACCAAACTGGCGATACACAACTGGGGTGTAGTATGGTTATTTCATGTTATTTCATCCTGGGTTTGCTGATGATTTTTATTTTTCCAATGGGAAATCCACTACTTAGGGAATCTATAGGATTTTTTTTTGGGGGGGGGAGGGGAGTTCCTGAAGCAAATCCAAATCATAGTAGGAATCCCACTTACCAATTCCTGGGAAGCGCCTAGCAGCTAGCGGTTTCACATATTTCCTACCATAGAACTGGGAGGATGATCCCCAACGACTATTTAGATGAGGGAGATGTATGTTTTTGGCACGCCAAATTGGTGATTTCAGCAGAGAAATGAGGTGAGAAAATCACCAACATGTGGAGTTCATGGAGTAGTATTTCTACGTATACAACATGATGATAGCTTTTTGCTATTAACCATCAACGACGGGCATTCCACCATGAAATAGGGACTTCAACCACAAAGAAATGGAGGACTTCACCGACCCACAAAGGGTACGAAACGGGATGGAACGTGGCTGACCAACTGCCTGAAGACCACGGGAATTTTCATGGCCCAACA
>Ga0126342_10017905_pt1:0-5000 | contig 12203 bp, 11 predicted proteins | sample Cyp1metagenome_FD_92528 | JGI IMG/M metagenome (GOLD analysis project Ga0126342, IMG submission 92528) | Coral microbial communities from Lord Howe Island, Old Settlement Bay, Australia - Cyphastrea 1 metagenome | ecosystem: Host-associated > Invertebrates > Cnidaria > Coral ... | reverse complement strand
ATGCTTCATTAATCAACGCACGTTTTTGCAGGGTATTTTGTCTTTTGTGAAATCGCATGAATTGTTGATGGCCAGAGGTTTGGTATTTGCTGCTTACATGTTTGTTCCATTGTTGGTTCCATGAACTATAGCAAGTAATAGGTTTTTTGTTTCATATGTTTGGCTGGTTCATGTTGGTTGTAAGGTTGTGGATCAAAATGATGACCGAAGGTCACAACAGATTCTGGTTGTTTTCATTTATATTTATATGAAATATTGAACATGATTGAACTATATCCCTTCTGGGCCCAATGTTTTGGCCCTGCTCAGTGGAGGTCAGATATGCAAGGCTGAGTGTTGCGAATTTTCGGGTGCCCAACAGAGGCCGCCTCCCAGTTCACAACGTCATGCTCGGGTTGCTCGAATCAACGAGGGACCCGAGCATCGCATGCTTGTTTGCCACGCGTGAAGCTTGCACAGATGCTGCACTTCTTGGCATTCAGCATAGTTGAGATCGAGTTTTGAGCTATCAGTTGGTCGTGAATACTTTTGGGGTTCTGATTGACAGTGAAACCCCACCAGCAGACATGCAGAGAAAATTTTGGCCCCTTTTGGATTCTTTTGGTAGCTTTTGACCATAGCTTAAGCATCTCAACATGTCTCAACAAAATAGCTTACTTCTGCCTTCTGCAGCATGCCTGCAGTGCCGACCACGGTTCGTAGTCGGTGTTTTTGGGACGGCGCCAGTTCCAGGCATAATTCGGGACAGCGGAGTGCTTTTCAACGCACGCGAGCTTAGATGTATAGTTGCACAGATTCGTGATGAATACATAGTTTGCAAAGAGGCAGCAGCCCTGAACATCGGAAAAGTAACGCTGGAATCAACATGTCAGAGTGTTCCGTTCCTGACATTTTTCGGGACACCTGCGGCAACAGATGGTCGTTTTTTATCGTTTTTTTCGATATATTGCTTCCCTGATTCCAGATGCCTCCTGCGAAGGCATCATTCAAACAGATGCCTCGATCAACCCCGGCAACAGCGGTGGACCACTGCTGGACAGTGAAGGTGGGATGTGCACAGTCCAACGTGGCCATTTCGAAGAGATATGTGCAAATGGCTCAAAATTGGGATACCGGTGGACCCACACATTTGGTTACTTTATGATATTTTATGTTATTTTGAACATTTTTGGGCATGAATGAAAGTATCAGATTTTGGAGTCAATAACTTTGTCCCATGACCCCTTTACTTCAAAAAACATAGGATCCTGCCAGTGCGAAGCGACAAAGCCGGGTCATGCCAGAAGTGTGGCCGTGGGACATGGTGTCCATGGCTGCCGCATATGTCGCAAGATCTCATAACATTGATCACTTTGCTTAGCTATGTAAGTCAGGTGAAGCTTTTGAACTCCGCCATTTGCCCCAAATCTTGTGCTCTTTTGCAACCTCGTTTTCATGGCTTTGGTGTTCTTCAATCCAATTCAGTAGGGGTTTGTAGGTGTCCTAATCAATTCTTCTATGGTTGTTGCTTTTTATACCTCTCAAACAACTGGATGATGTTTAGATTTAGATGGTATGATGGGACATTTCCCTACCCATTAGCGAACAAAAATATGACCAGACACTCTCGACTTGCTTGATATCTCAAGATCGTCTCGAGCCGGGCTATTTCTGAGCAATGGTCAAAACTGTTTTTCTTATTTTCTCCTTGAAAGGTGATGCTCATCCTCCACAAAAGAACAACAACAAAATACAAATTCATCTACTGGGTATAAGGATTCGAAGGAATCCCATTCATGATGGTGGGATGACCAGGGGCTCCATTTTCCAATGGTTTTTGACCGTGGCACATTTGATGTCCCAGAAAGGTGACCCCAATGATTGGCCCCACAGGCGCGGTGGTGGGTGTGAATACCGCCATCCTTTCAACCAGTGGCACCTCGGTCTGAAGTATTTGTTACCCCAGGGAAAACAAACATAGACCATTTGCACCATTTGTAGACGATTTTCCTGGGGAAACCATGGGTTTTTCGCATCTATGTTAGTTTACCTTAGGGTATCTCTGAGTGATACTCATATTTTCAACAATGATCAAATGCATGCTACGACCATGAAGAATATGGACATCACTGCAACTATTGAATCAATACGCGATAATACACGTAATCCAGTGACAGGGTTTGGACTGTTTTGTGTTTGCCAGATTGACAGGAGGCTTCTTAAAGCAGAAATATGATCCCTCGCGCCATGGCTCTTGGTGAAGATATGCGATATGCATGTATACATTTATATATATTATACATATGCACGTGCACACTGTACGTACATACATACATAACATAGATACATTATACGTATACAGATTAATTTGCCTATATAATAAATGATATACTGTAATATAACTAATATTAATTATTAGAATATGATACTACATATAAAATAATATTAGAATATATTATATACACAATAAATATTATATTTATTGTTATTACATAATATGTAAATATAATGTCTAAATATAGTACATAAATGTTATAAAACAATCAGACATAGATAATGTATATTTAAGATGTATAGATATGATATATGGATATAGTATATACATTATGTATATACATGTATAAATACAATATATACATATAATCTTCAAATATGATTAATCATGACATATACTGTAAATATAATTTTTAGATATGATGCAATGTGATACGATGAAATGCAATATAATATATAACATATAATAAAACAAATACTATACATACATATGATATATATATATATATATGTATATGCTGTAATATAGAACATATACAAACATATGTATACAACATCCCTGCCAAATCCAAACATATGTATACAAAATCCCTGCCAAATCCATTTATATAATCCACAAAAGTTCGCACCCTGACACCAGCGTCTCCTTGCAATTAGGCACCTTCTCTGGTGTGGGCTTTGCTCTTCCAATCGACACAGTGGCCAAGAATGTTGGCGCTATGATTGAAGAAGGCCATTTGATCAACCTTGGCTCAGTATCCATATTATATTGTAATATAGATATGACATACTATTATAATTCTATGTACATATATGCATATGTAAAAAGAGATAATCTATTGCAGTATACATGAATAGAATGATACACTAAAATCCGTTCTGAACATGTTCAAGTTTTTACTGGGTATCTAGGAGTGGCCATGACCAGAGCGATTGTGGACGCTCAATAAACCATATCGTTTCCAGTATGGTTCCCCAAACCCGAAAAATATTTGGGGCTACAACTGTAATGCTTTCCGGTTTCGATTTCTCATTGAATAGCACATCCCCAAACGATGTCAGTTGATAATCTGATCCACCGTGGCCTTCGCGCAGGTTATGTGTCCCGGCCATCCATTGGAGTGGAGCTGGCACCCGATGCCATGAGCGAATCGCTTGGGATGCCCGGTGCTATGGTCATGAAGGCCATCCCGAGTCTTTGGAGCAGAAAATGATGGATTTTCGGATATGAAAATTATGGATTTATGGATTTATTGGTGGCAGAAAATGATATATTATCCTCTGGTAAACTAACATAGCTATGGAATATCATCATTTTGTTAGGTAAATCAACTATAAATGGGCAAATTTATCAAATTTCAATAGCTATGTTAGTTTACTAGAGGGTATCCTTATGGTATACCCTCAGGAAAACAAACACAGATGTGAAGAAAACATGATTTCCCGTTCGGAAAATGATCTACTAATGGTGGCTTTTCCACATCCATGTTAGTTTACCCTATGGTATGTATATATGTATGTATATATATATATATCTAATCCTTATAAGATACTATCCTCTAGTATAGCTCTTTTTTCTTTGGTTAATACACGTAGCAACCCCCAGCGACGGCAAAAGGGTGGACACCAAGGATGAGGGAAACCGACGTGATTATAAGCGGTGATCGAACGTGGCTGGCTGGAAAATACCCGCACTAAATGGAGGTTTGAGGGTGAACATCCAGGAACTAAATGCAGGTTTTGGAAATCCACATGTAGGTTTCTAGCTGTGAAAATCATCGAACTAGATGTGGCATTTTCCAGCAAGCCATATTTGACTACTCAGAAGGTATGGGGTCAATACACCCCCAGCGGGGTTGCAAAATTGGACAGCATTCATGGGGAAAACATCGTCGAACTATCCTGGAAATACTTTTCTATGATATATAGATGATGGGCTTTAACTACTTATCATGTGATTTTACACAGGGTTTGTACAGTACATGTTTATGAATTTTATGATGGATATAGTGGGGTTCACTGCTATACTTATAGCCCGGATGTTGTCTGGATTGTCTCAAAACCATACCCCAACATATGGCTATTTTTGTAAACAATAAGATGACCTTTTCCAGACCAGGGCTTCCTCGGATATGATGTGTTCCTGTTATTTCACTTTTTTTGTCCGCCCCAGTGCTTCTTGAGTGTGCAAACATGTTGCAAGTGAAAATAGGAATCTGCAACGAGAATGGTGTAAATGCCTAAGTGTGCCTTGACTTTCACTTTGAAGAGCCATCTGCCAGGGTTTGGCGATATCATCAACTGTCTTCCTGATCATCCCATTGATTCTTTTTCAACAACACTAACGGTGCGCGACAGGTGGTACCTGGGGGTCCCGCCCAGCGGGCTGGCATGAGGCCTGGCTGGATTTCGGATGCCCCAAGCTGGCCATGGGAAGATCTGATTGTTCGGATTTCAAAGATACATGGAATATATGGATACATAAAGCATATATATATACATGGATATATATATATGGATATGTATATATGTATATGTATATATATATATATGTATTTATATCTCTATATATATGTATATATATATGTATGTATATAATATGTATGTATGTAATGTATGTATGTATGTAATGTAATGTAATGTAATGTAATGTAATGTAATGTAATGTAATGTAATGTATGTAATGTATGTAATGTATGTAATGTATGTAATGTATGTAATGTATGTAATGTATGTATGTATGTATG
>Ga0126342_10017904_pt1 | contig 12203 bp, 16 predicted proteins | sample Cyp1metagenome_FD_92528 | JGI IMG/M metagenome (GOLD analysis project Ga0126342, IMG submission 92528) | Coral microbial communities from Lord Howe Island, Old Settlement Bay, Australia - Cyphastrea 1 metagenome | ecosystem: Host-associated > Invertebrates > Cnidaria > Coral ... | reverse complement strand
TGGCGGAAGGTGCAACGCTGCTGCACATCCGAAGGAGGGAGATTGGTCACAATGTCAAACATCTTCTCCATGCGATCCCAATCCGATGGCCGGATGAATCTTCGCAGTGTGGGCATTCCAGATTCAATGGCTGGTTCTGAGCTCTGCCGCCTGAAAGCAAGATGCGCCTCCTTAATATCAAACATTGCGTTCTTATTGCTCACCAACAAGGCCTGGTCGAAAGTTTCGGGAAATTCTAGGCCCATCTATACCCCAAGTCCCAAGGAAATTCATGATCATCCGATCCACCCATAATTTTATGGCGAAACAAAAACACCATGTGAATCAAACCACCACCAAGAGGCAATCTCAACTAGTTCATCGTAAGCTTCCACAACCTTACGGATGTGTTTTCAGGGCACCAAAAAAAAAGATCCCAGTAGACTCCCACGTTCCTAAGCAATGGGAACATTCCAAATACCCCGCAGTGAAGTAAGATAACTATAGTAGATATGGATAAGTTCGGTGAAAAAGTTCCCATGGTATGGTGGGGCCAGGATTTCCTCCAAAAATAGATATGGATATGGAAAACAACCATGGTTTCCTGAAGACATTGAAGGCATGATCAAATTGATCAAATCTCAAAATTGTCACAGATCTTTCATAAAAGCCTGGCAACTTCCGAGACCGTGCTGCTACATCGAGATGGGATTGCTTCAGACTTCACTGACGTAGTTGGTGGCGTAGTTTCAGGCGCATCAGGAGGGGCTGATTGCTCTGGATCCTCTTTTAATGCCTTGGTATCCCCAGTTTTTCATCCCCAGTCATCAAGTTTCAGTGGGCATGAGTGGGCTATGTGCTTGATCCAACTTGATCCGAACAATAAAGGCCAAGAAAAAGCTCATCGGATTCAGAAGAAAAGTGTAGTGCTACAATTGCTACAATGCAAAGATGCCAACAAGCAGTAGTCATTGCCTGTCGCACCTTGGTTGGAGACCTGGGTGTGGAACACGTCGATGGACACCAGTCCATCAGCACCCTGCAAAGCAAGCCTCAAGCCTCGAGGCATCGCAGGCGTTGCCTCAGGATCCGAACTCAGAAAGTGCAAAAATCGTTGGCGACTTTCCGAGTCCAGGAAGAGATCCAGGAAATTAGTCTTGGACAATTTCTTACTGGACTTCAGCAAGCGTTCGAGGCAGCTTGCATCATCCACAATGCTGCAGCTGCTCTTGTCCAATAGTAAATCACCATCACAAACTCCTCGCAACACCTGGCGGAATCCCAACATCATCGACGATGCGTCGCTGGAATTCATCTTGGCAAAGATGTTGGATCGTATGATACGATCTGTGAACACAATGAGTACAGCAGTGACAAAATGCGAGGTCAGTGAAGATGTGAACATTAACAATGTTACCTGTTCAAAGCCAACTAGTTGAAACTGCTTGTACATGAGAAGCACGGCTTCGCAAATTTGGGTACTCAAAGTCATCTTCAGGTCGAATAGAGTGACAGACATGAAGACAAGTCCCGCTCCCAGCACTTTCTCCGCAAAGAAAAGGGTCATAATATCAGATTCACCAACGAGTCCAGCGGTCATAAGCCCATGAACTGACAGGACCACCACTTCAAATACACGAAATTGAAGATCCGTCTTGACAAGTCTTTGGGAGCAGGAGTGTAGGCCATAGGCCAGCATCATTCCAGCAACTTGACATATCGAGGCAAAGCTCTGATCCTTCAAGAATCTCCAAAGTGCAACGAAACCCACTAGGAAAGCCAGTTGTACCAGCACTTGATTGGCAACTCGAAGCATTTGAAGCCTCGCCTGCAAAAGCTCTTTTTGGTACCGCAGCTGTTGCTCGTCTCGCTGCTTGCGGAAGGATGTCTTGGAACACCACTGGCGAAAGTGTTCATAGAAAACTCGAAAATCTTCCTTGGTCAAAGTTGCATGTACTATCAGAATGCCCAAACATCCAATTACTGATGCACCATGCTGGAGAACGTATTCCGCAATGTGCGAAGCCATGGCTGCTGCAGTCCTGGATCCCAGAAATTGCGAAGACAGGAAAGCTGTGCTATTAAACCATACAGTACAATATTACATATGATTAATATGACCATTAATATATATTAATATGATTTAATATATTAAATCATATTAATATGACAGTACAATATTACAGTACATATATATATATATTAATATGATTTAATATGTATATAATATGACCATTGGAGGGTTATAGCCCATTTTACCCCCAACTGCGCTCCCCCAAGTAGGAGGCCAATAGATTTTCACTCCGACTTGCACCATGACTTGCCACCCAGATGCATCTGTTGCTGCCGTGCAGAATCATCCTCTTCATCTTCAGAATCCGATTCGTGGTCCTGGGGGAAACGCTTTGAGTGATACCAGACCCTTTTTCACCTGCAATATACATGATTTTACCGCACATGTTTAGTGGTTTGACGTATGTTTAGCAATTTTCAATAATTCTCATAGGTATCTTAAGAGTGAGTGGTTTTTCGCATTTTAAAACATGGTTAACATTTGGGTCCACGTTTATCAGCCAGTGGGGGTCGACCATCCGGATGGGTCGAAACCTGGCGAATCTGCCAACTTTTATGGGTACCCATGGGTACTTTACCATCATAGCCCAAAAACTGTTGGTTTACCGTTGCGACAAAAAAAAAAAAGGTCCTGATCAAGACCCATCATCAGTTCTTCGAAGAAACTGCGAATTTCCGCATCCTGGACGAGCTGAGATCGAATGTCTGCATTCAAACCACATTTAAAAGCCGCATTTACCAAATCTAAATTGCTAGAAACTAGTCTCCATCTTTTGTGAGACTTGCAGAGATACCGTCATACCCCATAAATCAGGAAAAACTGCAAAAAGAAAAACACTGATGCCCTTTTCCGTTTTGGTTGGGCTATCCTTTAAGCCCTTGAAGCTCCCGTGCCCGGTGTGCCTCCGGATGAATAAAGATCGACCTTGGGGCTTAGCTAAGGTTGAAAACCCAGGTGAGTATAGGATGCATTTCTTTGGGGCGACAACTTTGATACATGATGACATGATATAATTTATGCGATTTATGATAAAGATCGATATATAAAGATCGATATATAAAGATCGATATATAAAGATCTTCCTGATATAATTATATAATTATGCTCATGGCCACCACAAACAACCACAAACAACCACAATCAACCTGAATTACATAGGATCACGTTGATATCACATAAAACATCCTAAAAGGAACATAGCCTTGGCTCCCTTGGACCTGGGAAACCCAGCCGATCCACTTCAGACTTCTTCTTCCCTCTGAAGTGGACATCCAAAGTTACGTCCAAACCTAGCGAGACAGGCGGTTTTTAAAGCTGATACCATGGGGATACCACCCATCAAGGGAGAATACCATGGAGAATGCGATACTTCAGGTGAATTTTTCCAGGGCTTCAGTCTACCCCCATTGTTTCAATCATGGTTTTTCCACCATATTTTGACCCCACTTGGCTGTGTATGCCCCCAAGATGAATGGGACTGGTTTTTGGGCATCGCCAGATGGGGGAACATGATATCATGAACCCCCCTGGATCTGGACCGTCCTTTTGACGAAAAGACCCCCGCGACCTGCGTAGGAGTCGCACATGGCAATCACCGACCATTCAAAGTCACCGGGCCGCGGCACCTCAGGTGAGAGGTCCCACTCTGGACATCTCAGGACGTTTGGGACCTCATTGCATGTTTCGACCTGACTGACCATATATAACTGGACAACCAATGTATATAATATAATATATAGATATATGTTATATGTATATATTCTAGATAGATAGTATAGATAGACTATCAGAAAGATATTGGGACCTAACTTGTCTAATCCATGCTAATCCAACATAATCTAACTCATCTGATCTGTAGCGGAATCCGATAGGCCAAAACCAGCAGCCGTTCCACCCTGTTGGACTGGAGGAATAGTCACTTTGATGGGCCATATCTTTTCACTGCTTAGCTTAGGTGGGTCGCGTATGATTTTCACATGTCTTAAGGGAGAATATATGATAATATGATGATATAACATGATATTAATCAATGTTAATAATATACAATATATAGTAATAAACATATGTATATATATATGTATAAATAAGTGCCAGTTGCAGACCTCCTTTTACTCATCGAGTCTCATCCAAGCCGCGATAAAATTCACACTGCTTTTGCAGACACGGCCGGTTCCCAGAACCAGATCCGCGGCGATCATCCTGCGCCAAGTTGGGATGATCCATGACCCCTTGGAAATCATGGGAAAACTGGAGAAAAAACTAGGAAAACCTAGGGAAATCATGGGAAAACTGGGGAAAAAATAGGAAAACCTAGGAAAATGATGGGAAAAGACTAAGAAAATGATGAATAGCCTCTGGTAAACATACAAAAAGCGAACTGGAAAATCACCATCTTTAAGTTCGGTAAATCAGCTATTTCTATGGGCCATTTTCAATAGCAAACTGTTAAATTTCCAGAGAATACGTGATCAAAAATGGATAACCACTTTCTTTTCGGATAAATACATGGATTAATACGAGTACATGGTGCTCCCACATGTTGAAACCTCCAGGGAAAGAAAAACGTGGCCACCATGTTGTTGCATCCGTTGAATCATCTCCTCTTGAGCCAGGACCTGGATATCTCCAAATCATGCCCACAATACAAATCGTCACTAGGAATCCTCCAGTTGTTATCAACTTTTTTGCTTGTTTCCATTATAACTTCTAATTGGATCATATTGGATCATCCTCTCCCCATGAGGAACATCGAATATGTTTGAGAGAATTTCATGATTTTCCTATGATCATATGGGTGTTTTGGATAGTGATTCATTTTCCTATCAACATTTCCCCGTTGCGATCGCGAGCGGCTCCTGCGTCCACGCTTGTCGTAGACCAGCAGCCACCATTCCTGCACGGATGCTGCTGATTTCAAGTACCACATGAAAACCACCATTCAGCCCCTAGCAAGAATGTTGAAAATGTATGAAAATGTGTAAGTGAAGAAAGTGTGGAAATCGAGACCGCTTGGATGACTTTCAACTAATCTCAAACATATGTATATATATAATATGTATATAGACTTATTTAATCTTATTTAATATTATTTAATCTTATTTATTTATACATGATAATTACTTACTTTTTTCATGTGCCATGATTGAAAAAATCAACATCACCATATCATCCATATCATCCAACCAGATCAGTCACAGCTCGCGCCATTTTCTCGGTGCCCTAAGGGCGCTGTACCTCGTGCTTCACCACAGGGAAGAAGAGTGCGTGCACCGGCCCGGCCGACTCGGAGTCGGAGAGGTTGGTTCTGGTGAAGGTGACCTGCCGATTTTTTCAAATTTCGATGGGGTTCTGATCGCCGATTTCTGGTTATGGCTGTAGTTAATGAGTTATCGTTAAAGGACTATGACTATAATTATAGCATATTATAGCTATGGTTAATATTAGTTATAGTTATGGAGTTATGGCTATAGTTAATTAGTTATCTATAGTTATATAAAGGATGTTAAAGGGCTCTTGAAAACAAGGTCCACATCACGGCCTCAGCCAGTCAAGGTGAAGCCATCTAAGGTGCTAACATAGCATTGCCATGGCCATGTCTCGTAGAAGGCACCGAGTGGCACCATTGGATCAGGCAAGTAGTATTGAATGCAATCAGGCAAAATGCCACCCAAACAAAAATAGCAAAAAATAAGAAGTTCTTTTCTATAATTGGGATAATTGATTGTGCAATCTGTGGCTGCGGGTGCTTGAAGCCTAGGAAAAACACAGAAATTGGGATGAATTCTTTACTGTCTCAGCCATCCCAGAAATATTCCCAGGTGTGCATGAGATCATGCGCACATTGAAATCGTTTAAACATGTTTAAGCATGTTTAAGCATTTTTTTAAGCATTTGTTTAAGCATTTGTTTAAGCATTTGTTTAAGCATTTGTTTAAGCATTTGTTTAAGCATCTTTAAACAAATTCCAAGAGATTGAGGACCCAACCGCATGAGATTACGCGCACTTGCAGAATTAAGCACTGAGAAATCTGCTGCTAGTATCTGCTAGTGACATCACCCTGGTGCTTCTTTCTCGCTCACCCGTTCTTACTACTCAAATCACTCATTATGTTTAATTTGAGTCTTCCCGGCCGCCAACTTTCAAATGTGGAAGCGCCTTCAAGGTGGCCATATCGCCTTCAGCCATCTCTGCTTCATCATTCACCTGGTAGAAAAAGTGGTACACTGCCATGTACTGGACATGTCTATGGCATTGTGAGAAAACAGTGGGAAGATGAGTAACCTATAGTGATCCATAGTGATCCATTCATGATAGGATTTTAATCTTACACGAGGCCACAGTGTTTCTGTTTGGACTATGAAATCTCTTGCGGAACGATTCGTAAGACCGACAAACCACAGGACCATCAGCGCAAACTGCTTCGTTTATAGAACAAAGTTCAGAAACTGACAGCAACCAACAAAAGACTGGTTTGTTAAACAACCATCCAAAAAAAGTGTTGAAAATCGGAAATGTTTGACATGGCATGACATGGCCAACCTGAAAAGCTGCAAATCAAGAGGCAACATCAACAAAACGAACCTATCCACTTCAAGAATATGACCTTCTACATGTTCAGGCAAGTACATAGATTTACAACAAATTTAACCACATTTTACTGAGATCACAGGCGGCGGTTCAATGCTGCCTCCACGCTGTAGCTGAGCTCAACCATCGGAAGGTGCTGACAGAAGCACTGGATGTCCAGAACCTGCATCTGACCTCCCTTTCTTTTGGAAAAAAAAGGCGCGTAGAAACATCTATCATGTGAATGTTCATTGCTAGGCATCTTCAGTTCTAAGATTCTACGATTCTATACTTTCTGCATGTTGATTCAGAGATCATCTGAGATCATCTGAAATCCTGACATACCCTCTGGCTATGTCAAAAAAGCTATTGAACATGGTGATAGAAATAGTGGATTTACCCATTGAAAATGGTGATTTTCCATAGTTATGTAAACGTTTACCAGAGGGTAGAGTCTGACTCTATGCTGACTCTCGATTCTGAATCTATGATCATCTCCTGAAATTCCATCGCTTGGTTAGCTGTGATCTGTGCGGCTGAGGATGATTGCCCACGAGTAAACCCGATAAGGTCATCAGTCACGTGGCTTTCTGGGAAAATCCCCCGGCTATAGTTCGATGATCTTCCTAGCTAGACACCTCCATTTTCGGATGTCCAGCCACGTTTAATGACACCGGAGGGTGTCATGCCATTAATGTCCTATTAACTCGTATTGTGCTCCAACTATGATCTCATGATTCCTATTATTAGCCATATTATCCTACTCTTATCCATTATATCCATTATATATCCTATTATATATTCATTATATCCAATAATATCCTATTAATGATAATATATCCATTAATATAGCCATTGTATCCATTATATCCATGATATATCATATATCCATAAAAATTTCATATTATCCGTATCCTCCACCAGCTTTTGTGTCATGCCATCCGCACTCCAACCTGTTGCTCCGTGAAGTTTCCGAGTCTCTTCAACAGGGACTGTTCGGGCGACTTTAACACCTGAATGGAGCACCGGGTGAGTGAAAAAAAAACTGGTGAAATGGGAGAGATTAACACAACAACCCATTCATCATACCTATATTTTTGTCTGTCTATGACAATATCTATCTATATATATATATCATTTCATAATCATACTATGTTATACATCTAACAAATGAGAACAATTCTGGTAGCTTTAAACAAATTAACCAAATTATAGATGGGGTCATGCGCAAGAATCTTCGCAGAATAGGGAAAACTCGGCCCAGAACCCCCATATAATTTTGATGGCATGTTCACTAGCCATAGCCTCTTGGCACAAACCTTCCCTGATGTTTTTCGCAGTCAAAAGTTTGTACCCTGCCGTTCACCCGATATTTTTGCTGGTGTTCGTGGATATTCATCCCCCCAATTTTCTGGGGAACATATATACATGCATCCATCTCTATCCCCAGTTGGTTAGTGGTTCACCCATCACCTTTAAATAAAAGGTTCGTCAGCTGGCATCATCATCCAATTTCTATACATTTAAAAATCAAACATAGTATCAGTATGATCATTGTTTTAGTTTACCAATTACAGTATTTCAATCATAATTATATCCCATAAAAATATCCCATGGTATTTTCAGTGTAGATGTTTCAATCATGTTAAATCAGAACCCCAACTCCACAACTCCACGGCCTCTGAAAAGCTGGGTGCCCCCTTTGGTACCGACCTGTTTCGGGGTTCCCCGACTGGACCATTAAGGTGAAATTCAACCAGACAGGATTTCGCATCCACAGTATGGGTTACTTTATGCTACTTATTGACTGAAAAATGTGAGTGAAACCAACAAAATTTATACGGTAAAAGTATGGCAAACTGATTTTTAAGTTCATAGAACTGGTTCATGAACGGTTTATGAACTTGTTACATTTTGGCTAAGACAAGTTCATACAAGTTCTTTGAGGATTGACCATCTCTTCACTTCGTTCAACCAATGGGATGGCACTCGACTCATAGATATGGCCGCATGAAGCCAGTGCTGGGTGGTCCATGATTCTATGGAAAAACATGGCCAATCTATGCCAATCTTACATACTTTGCGTTGCAACTGATGAAAAAAAAAACTTTTTAAAAAGTGAAAAACAATTGCTTACTACTAAACTATACTAAACTACTTAACCAAGGATTACCGAAGTTGTTTGATGCTGAATTTAACTCAGCAACCCATCATGATTCAGCTCCGCCAGTGTGATGGTGAAATCCATACGCGTATCCCATTGCTTCGCCAATATGATTCATCACTATGAATATCTTCATAACCACTAGTACAATTACTAAGATGTTTAAACATACTAGTCCATAGTACAAATATTCTAAATAGATATCAAACATATGTATATATACATATGGGCTATATATATATATAGATATCAACCACTATGAACGGATAGATTCGGATAGATCAACCACTTTTCTTTTGGTGAAACACTCCAGGCCTCACGTGGGGCAGCTGTAGCAGCGGCGAATCATTGAAGTCCATCGCCTCACCGGGCGAAAATTTGATCACCGAGAAATGGAGATGTAAAAACCCACGGTAGAAATGAGGGAAATATGACGATAATTGTTCTATAAATGGGGGTTATATGATGTTATATGATGTTATATGATGTTGCTGGCTTATATGATCCAATCAAAGAAGTCTTTAACATGATTTAAAAGACATTACCGTATAGAATTTTCCGTATGATTTGGGGGAGTGCCTCGGATAATCTAAAATCTACAGAAAGTATCTTGAACAATGTCGACAGAGTGCCTCCGTCTACCAGTCAGTTCATATATGTTTATTGTCTGAATGTTCGATAACTCATGAGCATTACAAAGCCAGAACAAATAACCATCATCATAAACATCGTCATTTCATGTAATGCAATATAGCAACAACAATAGTAACACTAAAGATGCTACGGGAAATGGCTCTCATCAGTTCTGGACTCGCGGTTTCAGGATCCCAATCGGGGCGAGGTTCATGTGCATATGCTGCAGGGTTTTTCTCTGTCACCATTCCGTTCATCATATGCATACAATCTGGTTGGTGGTTTTAACATGTTTTAACCATCTTGAAAAATAGTTGTCAATGGGAAGGATTATCTCATATGTTATGGGAAAAAAATGTTCCAAACCACCAACCAGCAATACATGAATTACATAATTACATGATATTACATGTATCCCTTCGTTTGGTCTTGCCCATTTACAAAATCTCCAAACCTCCCACAGGGGCGCGTTTGGCGAATGAGGCAGGCTTCTACACAGATTACTGCACTGTCACCATATCTGTAAGCCGATGAGGCAAGATGAGTTGGAATGTGTTAGAACAGACTTCTGCAAATACATTCACATTTTTTCCAAAGCCTTGCAGCGGAACGTATGAACGGTGTAGATGGTGTAGTAGAGAGAGGGATGCAAGAACAGAAGTTATCCAAAGACATCCAGAAAGTAGAAACTATGAAACAACCATCGAGAAAACATAGAAGAACTGTGGATTGGAAGATTGCTGGACAATCTATTTACAGACATCTGAACAGACAGCAGCAACATGGGACATTAGGACGCCAGTGGACGCCAGGATAGGCGTCAATGGGTGTCTCACCTGAACCAGACATCGCTGCAGCATGATGCAGTTGCGAACCACCTCCAAATAGCCTGGCTGGGCGGAGTTCCAGGATTTTTCGTGGCAACCATAGTTGTAGGGATGAAATACCCAAGCCATGGAGGTTAGAATCTACCCATCACCCATGGCAAAGCCAGGAATGAAGTTGAGATCATGGATTTCCAGATCAAGCAGACCGTGGACCGTGTCCTGTTGGTCCTGTCGTCCATTTAGCATCAAATAAATGACCATATCTCAATCAAGACGAGAGCTCTGCAAAAAAAATCCGCCAAACTTCAAGATTTACATCGTTGGATGTTATATGTTGAGGTCTAATGTGTCAACTCCCAGCCACACTCAGCACACAGCTACCAGCTACTTTTGGGATCTTTTGGGGGCATAGGCATAGGCAAAACATTTGGGAGACGAATCTATCAGAAAAAAAACTGCACCGGAATATTTGTCTGGCTCCAATGTTCCAAATCCCCTATCAAATTCACCACAATGGGACTCCAAAATGAGATTCGATACTCAACGATGGTTTTTAGGGTGTATGTTATATTTGGGGAAGGGATTTTTTAGTCCTTCAGAACAAGATCTCCCATTTCCAGCCATTTCCATGAAAACTCCGGTGAGCTCCCAACATCCAGCATATCTTCTCCAATAATAAACCATGTTCCAAGTTTTCCTGAATTTTCTCCAATAATCCAATTTTCTCCAAGGATAATCACAGGAGCTCCAATAATCACAATTTTCAAGCGGAAATCATCGAACTAAATGTGCCATGTTCAATAAATACATTGAATTACCATGAATTACCACGGGGCAGTTGGAGAAAATTGAATTAATGGCCCGTTCATTTTAATGATTTACCAAGTAAGAATGGTGATGTTCCATAGCAAACGGTTAAATTAGCAGAGGGTACCCTCCATTAAACCAACAATAGATATGTGACCATTTACTACCTTTTTTTCATCATTTCCGAACGTGAAATCCCTTTTGTTGAGCTGTCAAATCACCAGATGGTTCTACCAGGCTACCATTCATTCAACCAGATTCCAAATAGTGATACCATGGTGTGGCAGCCATCTAAGAAGAGGCCCGCCTGAAACCCATCTGAAACCCATTAAGACTGGTAAAATCCTGGTTCCCCAACCAAAGGGATCCAGACACTGGGCACCTGATCGATCGCCTTCACCGTGGGATGCGATGGAAATCATGGCCTCGGCATTCGCCATGTGGTTATCGGAAGGGAAAAGGGATTCAATGGAAACATGTTTATTGGGACACCAATTTTTCAAGTCCGGCTAGTGTGGGATCCTGATTCACCTTGCTGATTGAACCCTACCACAACCAAGAGGACAATTTCATGGTGAATACGTGAGTTTAAACAGTGAAGAAAGACTGCAAACCCGCCTACATTTTTTTACATACCAAACTTCAACCATCAAACACAACGATTTTTTTTTGCAGTGTCATCGAATTTGATTGTCTTAGAATGGGATACTGTATATGTCCATTTTGATGGAGAACCTCATGTTCAAAATGCCGACTGTATTTTTGGAAACCCATTTATTTTGACCAACCCATTTGTTTGACACCACCACATATAGGTTTGTCCAAAATGAAAGCTACCCCCAAAATCGATTGGGTGATCATCACTTTTTAATGGGCATACCGCTTTTCTGACACCCCAAAGATTAAAAGATCCTCTCCTTGGTTAGTCATATCCCCTTTTCTATCCCATTGTGTATACATATATAATATATATAATACATAATATATATATATATATATATATATAATACATACATATATATATAATACATATACATATATATATAATACATATATATATAATACATATATATAATACATATACACATATATATATATAATACATATATATATATAAAATACATATATATATATAATTACATATACATATAT
>Ga0126342_10017903_pt1 | contig 12204 bp, 10 predicted proteins | sample Cyp1metagenome_FD_92528 | JGI IMG/M metagenome (GOLD analysis project Ga0126342, IMG submission 92528) | Coral microbial communities from Lord Howe Island, Old Settlement Bay, Australia - Cyphastrea 1 metagenome | ecosystem: Host-associated > Invertebrates > Cnidaria > Coral ... | reverse complement strand
GAGTCCCTGCGAATGAAGCGTTCCTTGCATGGGGACAGGGATCACCCTGACATTGCTGCGATACTGGATGCACTGGGCCAAGTGAGTCTGCAGGCTGGAGATCTCAAGCAAGCAAAGCAGCACGTGGACGAGTCCTTCCGAATGATTTTTCTAGCATTATGTGGGTTCGTTTTCCTGGCAAATTGCATTGTCCTCAGACACTTTTTGAGCGGTAAGGTTTGAAGATTTAAGTCTCAAGTATATGTCGCAGCACTTGAATGACGAGTCTCTCCAGAGCTCTCACAGAGATGAGGGCTTGGTGAGTCACCGAAGTCCTCATGTAATTTGGATTTGCCCAAGCTCTGTACACCAACCACTGCTGGCTTCATAATAAAAAGGGGTTGCTTGGTCCTTCATTGGCTTCTTCTGAGTTGCCCATTGTGACAGCTGTAAACAAACAAGATCAACCAAAGGCCCTTCAATCCTGGTCATGCTTGAAAATTCTTGGTTTCTGATGGTCCAGCACAGAGCGTTGCTGCCCAAGGGAAGCAAGCGCATTTGGACCAGGAAAGATCGACTCGTTAAGAATCATTCACCAGCGTGCCTTACTGGAAATTTCCAAAATGAGGGGCGGCTACCCCACGATGGGTCAACTTCAACTTCCACTTCTTTTATTGGCTAGTGACTAGTGCCTCAAAGGTTCCTGATGATCGCATGCGGCTTCAGAACACTGAAAGTATTAGAGTTGGCAAATTGCCAACATCCTAATTCGAAATTGGTAAGTTCCTGAAACTTCCCAACCAGCCCCAACCATCCCCAACCATCCCCAGCATGTCCAGGCCTCGGCGGCCCGTGCCAAGCAGCTGGCCGACGCCGAAGCGGAGGCGAAGCGCATCGCAGCGCAGCTTGGCGTGTTTGTTTCGTTGTTGGAGCTGGTGAGTGGGATGCTGCTAGGAATGGGGATTATGGAAACGGCCGAAAAGACTGAAGATGATGGACATTGAGGATATTTGAGGGTGATTTGACCAACACATATGGATTCTTGCCAGCATAAACGTGGATTTGAGATGATTTGACAAGAAGCACGTGTGTTTTCCTTTGCATTTGTTTCCAAACAACAAACATGGCCGCTACTGCTTCGGGTAAATAGCTTTTCCATAGGGTCACGGGTCACACTGACCAGCTAACTGGGATGATCATCCAAGCATCACGATGCGATCAGAATCCATCTGACTTCATGGCAATTGATGAAGAATCTAAGGGAGAAGAAGGCCATGGGCTCAGGGACGCGCATCTTGGGGCGGGGAGGATATGCCCGAAGAGCTATTCGGAAATCAATCGAACCATCAAAATATCGATGACACCTTTGCTTTGTTTTGACACCATCAATGCCATCCGCTTGCAGATTTTTTCAGGCCAAAGAGGATGCCGAAAAGCAAAAGGCACCAGTAGCAATGGAGTGTTTGGTTTGTGCAAGTTGTGTGAGAGAATTCGTCGCAGAGAACTTGGCCTTTGATTTGTTGACTTGCACAGGAGAAGGACAAAGGTGGAAAAGAAAAGGACAAGGGTGAAGAGATAGGCAAAGTGGGTCCCAAACCCACGGGATTCCCCTACTGCTGTTGTACTGACAGACAGCATTCACAGACGGAAGTTGACTGTAAGCAGGGCAAATGATCGGAGATTGGGTCTTAGTTATCGCCCTCCGAAGTGCGGTCAAGCAGGTGTCAAGATGATGGAAGATGGAGGAGGAACAAGTGCGGATTCGGCTTCTCATTTGCACCCAGAGAACATCTTGCGGTTTCTGACCCCACTCCTGTCCCATCGAACCACAGCTCAGGTGTAATCAGCCAGTCCAAATCGCCAATGTTTGTTGACTCAATCATCATTGTTGCAGCCTATGTACTCCCATCAATTTGTACCTGGGATGGGATTGATGCTTCCGAGCTTCCCCAATCAAATTTTCTCCGGTCGCATTTGGGGAGCCCATCCCAGCTACTTTTCAGCTACCCAGATTGTGGCGGAAGAGCAGAAGTACCTCTACGAACCCTTTGAGCTGGTCACCAACAGCCGCCGACGTTTGCAGGCGATTTTTTGGTCTGCACAGCGATTGGCTCATGGCGGAATCAGAGTGAGAGTGCCACGTGACCAGATGCGCTTTTTTCAAGATCTTTTTTCAGAGTTTCATCCACTTCTCATGTACTTGGAGGAATACAATTCCGATTTTGAAAAAGTCTTAACATATTTATCGCAATATTATCAATATTATATCAATATTATTCAATATTTATATCATTTGCCTACCCAAACTTTTCCAGAACTTACGATTCTTCAGTTCCACATCCTCCAGTTGGACCTTCTGTCCAGATCCATTTGCTTCAATCCTTGTCCGCGGACTACCGAATGCACTTCAACGAGCTCTTCAAGGCTGGCAGCAAACCACCAGAAGACCACAGTATGAGGATTTCCATTGGCATGTGCTAGTAATTAACATGTTATGACTTGTGATTTATGACCCCACTTGCCTCAAGTCTTCTTAAATCTCAGGCATGTTGAGTACATGGAAGGAACTTTGGCAAGTTAGTCAGGTCAGGTCAGGTCAAAACCATTGCGCATCCCACTGGAGCATTGAAAAAGAACCGTGATCACAGTCTGTGGCTGTTGAAATTCAGCTTGCAAGCAACTGTTTATATGGCACCTAGCGCCGATTCTCCTCTGATTTGTTTCGTTTAATGCGCTGGACACCGCTTCCGCTGACAGAGTCATCACCACATTTTCTTTTGAATCCTTCAATCCTGAACCCCAACCACCACCCCGCAACCCACAAACCCAATCCCCGAAGCACACTGCCAGGCATGCCAGGGTGATAAGAGGAACATCATCGCCGCGAGCTCAGCAGTTGCAGAGTTGCAGCAGGCAGCTTCCTTGGGGATGGGATTCATGGCCAGCTGGATAAGAAACATCCCAATGAAACAAGTGGAGTCACCAAACAGGATCTCATTGGACTAGCATTGAACCCTACAAAATCGTGCATTGATCACCATTCCCCAAGGAATTTTGATTGGGATATTTGCATCTGTGATAGGTTGAAGGGGTACCGTTCCAGTGGACCAAGGATGGTATCAAAGAAAAGTGCAGCAGAATCCGTCAGATCCTGGGGGCCTTCGGCCTCAGCTTTGTGGGTCATAACTGGTCACATAGGATGGACAGATCTCCTTCAAATACTGTATATGATAGGTGCATATATGCGACATTGATACAGTGCATGACAATATGCCCAGCAGTGTGGGAATGTATCAAGACCAATTGTCCACAAGATGTGCAGTTCAAGATCTCCAAATCGTCGTTTCTCTCCATTTTTTGGGTAGTTTCTCCACTATATCAAGCTTGTGCCCCAGGCTGGTGATTTGTTTTTCCAGCATCCCAGCACCACCACTTGGGCCTGAGGAGCTGCAGATTGAAGAGGAGGTGCCCGAACCCAAACTGCAGGAGCCGCCGCTGAAGGTTTCCAGTGGATGGGCATTTGCACCGGCTGCTTGTTTCAATGACAAACATGGACCCCGTGAACATACTTGAACACTCCACAAACCTGAATTTGGGATTAGAGCATTCAGCAGAGATTCAAATGGGTGTCAAAGCCAACTCCACAATTTCTGACATGTTGGAACGTTCGAAGTTCGAATGTTCGATCTCCCTCCATGAAATGCCAACGTTCTTGGGCGCTGTTTAGCCCTCCCCCAAAGTCAAACTGTGTGACCACCTGTGTGCCAGGAGGTGGAAGATTGCGACTCAGTCCTCAAGGTGCAGGACAGCTCTTGGATGAAATCCACCGATGATGATTTTGGTCAGGTCTGGAGGAGTTCGTGGTGGTTTCGCGGTTGCTTTCCACGTGCCCAACACATAGATGGAAGCTGATCACCAACTGAAAACTATTTTTCAAGGGAGGTTCACCCGTTCACCCCGAAGCAACAATCCAGGGTGGAGTTTCCAGAGTTGTTGGGTAACGGTTATCCGTTTATCCCAGTTTTGGTTGGTTGATATCCCCTCATACCTCTATCATTACCACCCCGTAGGACCACGAGATCGCTGTGGAGAAGTGGATTTCTCCTGAAGAGTGGGGTGACCCGGCGAGGGCTGGAGATTGGCCACTGCTCAAAGCAGTGGAAGCGCCAACATGGGGACCCCGATAAGGAAAGGTGATGACGCAGCCCAAGTGGATGTTTTGAGACCACAAAATGATCCAATTGGTTTCTGCCTCAGCCAGGAGAAAAGCAAGAGATGAAGCGGCTGCAAAAGAAAAGGCTGCTGGATTTCACAGGGTTTAGCAAATGACCCATTAAATATCGTAAGATCTGCGGGTATTCCCAACTAGTGAAGAAATAGTTGAAAACACGGCTGCTCGAGATCATTCCCATGGTCACTTGTCAATGTATCAACCATTTCTCCATAGACGCCCATGATATACTGTATTAGAAAAAAAGGAACTGATTGGTAGTGAAAATCATATTAGATGGTTATCACTAATAATTTCTAAATAGTTATATAAGTTATTAGTTATTACTTCTCATATTACACATCATTTAGCAATTGAAGAATGTGTGTTGCTTGTTTTCAGCCACCAAGATACAGCCTAGCAGGAACGCTTGCGGCAGCTGCGAGAGAACGATGCGGGGCAGAGAGCTCTGGTGCCCGGATGGGATGTGTGAACATTTGGGTCCAGCATGAACATGGGTGCAGGATGGTGCAGGTAACAAGTCGTTGACACATTGATATACTTCTCAATCTCAATTTAAATAGAGATGTTTGAATCGAAGAAATGTGGCTCTGGCCTCCAAAATTAACTTTACCTATTAAGGTATCCATCAAATTAGATGGTTTGGCAGGAACACGCGTTCAAAGTTTTCGGCACGTCTCAATGTGTCCACCTGACTGGCTGTCAAGCAATTGCGGTCAGCCTTGGAGCTGCGAATTGTCTGCAGGTACAGATGATGGGTGGCACACTGAAGACCAAGAAGGCCACATGCGGACACTAAAGGGAGTCAGACCAGGTCAGCAGTGCGGTTCCCATGTAGTTGGCAATGTGGATACAAAACGAGGTAACAATGCATGTTCTGTTCTGCGTTCCTGACACTCTACATGATTTAGGGGAGATCGAGTTGAAGTGGTTTGCCAGAATGCAATAGTTCCATGACACTATCCTCAGATTTCTTGTCTCACAATCATCCTTTTTGCTCCCTGCTTGGCAGGGAAGCCTCATCTAGACTGCCATGCAAAGCCATGACAGGACTTGACTCCCTTGGAGATCGTTCTGGACAAAGAAGCCTGGATGGACGAAATCCCAGAGGATGACATGCCCTTGCCTCAGCTGGTGAGATTCTGATGGACATTGCTGGTGGGGATGCAGCTGGGGTTTGATTGACCCGATTTATTGGCTTTGAATGGCTGTGGGACTAGGATCCAAAAAATGCTTAGGGAGATATAGATAGGCGCTTTCTAAGACCTTGTGGAGTTTTTTGGGGAATCCACCACATTGATCTATGCTTCTACAGTCCAACAAACCATCCTGGGAAGAATCCCAGAGCCAGGACAGAGCTGCAAAAAGCAGCCTTCACGGAGTACCAGGCCAAAGAGAAGGCTGGTGGGATGGAACCGAATCCACCACTGATTCAACAGATGATAGGGATATAACTATATAACATGATATAACCTGAGATTTTCTTTGATCTTGGAGGAACTTAGGGAGGTATGTGCTATCCTGCTATATTACTGCTATATACATCATTAGATTTTTCTTGGTGGCTTGAAGAGAGCAGATCTTTCTGATATGGCAGGCCTTGGCAGAAGCACAAGATGCCTACAAGAAGCAGCTGTCGGCGGAGTTGTCCTGCAGCCTTGTTTGTTTATCGCAGGGATCGGATCGCAGGGATCGCACACGGGGATGGGGGGTGTTTTGTTACCCTCTGGTTCTGACTAACATAGCCATGGATTATAATGGTTAATGATGGTGAATGATGGTGAATGATAGTGGTTAATGATAGTTATTACCCTCTGGTTATTTAAACATAGCCATGGTATAGATGGGAAATTGCCCATAGAAATAGATGGTTTACCTCTTAAAAATGGGTGGATCTTTCCATGGCGAACTGTTAAATAACCAGATGGTATGGGTCTCGCTTCTTGGGTGTAGCTGATCTTGATCCTGATCGCTTGCTGCAGCTTGCAAATAAGATGTTCTGTCAATGGTTCCGAGAGACTCTTCCGATCTTGCCAGGAAGTCCCTCCGTGCCGGAGTGCAAGAGTTGCCAGCCTCTCAGCCTGTTGCCATTGTGTCCTGATGTCAAAATCCTTGGCTCACTGGCTTGAATGCTGGAGACAAACATTGTATCGGCCAGCTGGCGAAACTTGATGAACAAGTTGTGCTTCTGTTTGCCCCATTTTTGCGCCATATTGTCTTTGGCTGTGAGGACCTTGCAGTTCGAGGGCTTGCTGAAACGGCTTCATCATGAACGTGTCAGTCTCAGGGCTGTCGGCAAAAGCCAGGTGGTGTCCCTATAATCATCATTTCGAGTGGATTTTCATGATTCAAATTGGCTTATTCTGCTGGCCTCGATTTGATACCTGGCACACCATCACAGTCTGAGTCCGGTGATTTGAAAGGACTTGAATCTGCTTGAAAAAATGGCACCAGCTAAAACTGAGGCTTTGCGCATGATGCCAAATTCCTGTGCCAAGAGCTGTTTGGACCTTGGAGAAAGTTGAGAGTTTTCCTGTGACAGCTCCGATCCAGACTGGACATGCCTGGATTTAGCCAATTTTTTCTGGAATGGCTGGTCTTTTGTATTGATTTTCCTTTAAAAGGTCCTGTAGATCCAACCATCCAAACATGTCTTCGGGATGTTGAGAATGCTGACTTTGGCTTACCAAAATTGGTTTCCTTGGATCTTCGTTGGAAGGCAGGATGCCTGGGTGATGATACCTTGGGCGAAACCAATGCCTATGTGTGTCCCAGCTTTGGTGGATAGACCCATTCATGCCTTCCTAGGTACTGTGCTCGGCTACAGCTGGCCCTTCTGCAAAACGTCGAAGACAACTTGGTTCGCGAGCAAGCGGAGCTTGACTTGGCCCATTGCTTAGCCATTGCAGGTTGCGGGTGCACAGATCATTGCAGGATGCCTGAAAGAATATGGGTTATGGGTATTTATGGGTTGAACTTTGAGATCGAGGCTTTCAGGGGTACACTGGGGTTTCTCCATATAATGGCCATCAAATATTCTGATAGATTCTGATAGAATTTTCTGAGGTTTTCCCACAAGTTTTGAGCACCTTAACCTAGCCCCTCAGCCGCCAAACCGAGGAAGGCTCCAAGGGAAAGGTCATGGGATGTGAACAACGCGTGAACGTCCGCCACTCAAAACGTGGATCGGTGGATCTAGCGGTTGAAGATGGTCTACCCTCTGGTTATGACAAACATAGCCATGGTATAGCTGGCCCATAGAAATAGATGGTTTACCTATTAATAATGGGTGGATCTTTCCATGGCTATGTTAAATAACTATAAATAACTAGATGGTAGATTCTAATACTTGTACCATGTTCCTAGTAAACATCCCCTTGTGGGACCGCAGCATGAACAGATCCACTAGCCAGGTTTTTTTTGTTGTGAAAGGGATTCCGGCATCGATTTCAGTTGGAATGACGCGATGGGAATGTGATAAACGACGACAAGTTCATACAAGTTCAGTTTTTTTTTCCGCTTCAAACACACCAAAACAACAAATTTGGCTGGTAGGGTATCATCTGTTTCGAGATGTTCACCAACGTATGGAGGTAAGGGGTTCCCCATCTTCTTGGCCTTGACAACATCAATTCTTAAGGACTTCACAGCAGAAGTTCAGCGGGTCAGAGGGGACCAGGCCCGGCTGAGTGTGAGGGACGAAGCACCAAAGGGATCAAGGCAGTTTTTATTTTGGATATGTTGAATCGAAAATGGTGATATTCGGCAAGTGCCAGGAGAGTATGTAGTTGTTGAACTGTTGAACCAGCGAAAAAGAGAAGATATATCAACAGAACATCATTTAATCAGCCGACACAGGACGACAAAGGTAGGGATATGAATTTCACAAGCCAAAGTTGCGGTTTTCATTCCAAATATATGGGATCAGCATGGATCAAATGGGTATGACTAGAAGTTAGAGCCCCGATTTGGGTACATGGACATCTCACCAGATATATCCAGATGCTATTCTCACTGCATTTTTGGGATAAACAGCGTGTTTGGACCTCATACTCCAGCGAAAGCTGCTGTTTTCCCACTTGTCTCAATTGTGCAGGATGACCGTGCTCGATATGAGAAAGAGGCCAGTATCAAGCTGTGAGAGAAAGCTGGCCAGTATGGCGCTCCAAAATCAGCTGAGTCTCTTGCAGCAGACTTCAGACTTGAACGAAAGAGTCATGCACAGTGTGCAGCTTATGCGCCAGGTACCCCAACTAAGCCCCTAAGATGATCTAAGATGTACCCTCTGGTTATTTAACATAGCCATGGAAGCCATGGCCCATTTATAGATGGTTTACCTATTAAAAATGGGTGGATCTTTCCATGGCAAACTGTTAATCATAACCAGATGGGACATAGATAGCCTGACATGGTGGTCTCACCAATATACCTCCACAATAGCCAGTTCAAATCACAACTATGTCAGCTGCGCAGGTGTCATCAGCGCAACATTTCAGGCAAGCCTTTGCCAATTCAACCTTGGAGGCAAATGCCCTTGGCTCAGTCCAAACCTGCGGAGGTCTGGAGGAAACAACAGCTGTCTGAAGTGCTTGGGTCACTGTGGTAGCAGTTGTTTGTATAGAAGTCCATCCGTAAACCAGGAAAAACTCTCTTCAAAAAGACTGAATCGCATGGTTCTTCACCAGTTTCTGATTATGGTATATACTTGCTACATCTTGCTACCAGCGTAGCCATCCAAGTAAGATCTCGTGGCTTCATTTGGAAGGGTTCTCAACCATATGAGATGATCATGATCCCAGCTGATGAACATATATTTTTCTTGGCTCAAGCTGTCTTCACAGAAAGACTTGCAACGACTTGACCTGGCACAATGACGTACCAGCCCATCCAGCCAAGTTCGCAGCGCCCAATGTAGCCACTGCCGGGAGCAGTCAGCCGCTAACTTAGACTGTCGAAAAGGAGCCCCAGGCAGAGGAGAAGTCGGAGTCTGAAGAGGAAGAAAAGGAAGAAAAGGGCACCAGCCAGGACTACACTTGTTGTAGTGTTGACCTCAAGGGCTTGAGGTCAATACCACAGAACAAGATTTACTATTCCAATGCTATGCCGCCTGACCTTAATGTCCCATGCGTTTCCGTTTTGGGGTTCTCTGCGGTCTATGGCGTGAAGAGGCAGCATAGCATTGGATATCATCTTGCATGATGTATGCAGATTTGCAAATCCTGGACAGTTGAAGATGCTGAAGACTCGTGTTGACATTGAGCAAGGAATTCTATATGCCGCTGCGGGCTCACAAGTCATGGCAATATCAGCACCACTTCCGGCGCTATGACCATTTCTGTAAGTGGCTGAACAGTCTGAACGGTTATCACAACGATGCGAATAGCCGCAAAGCAAGTGGCCAAGCTGACAGCCAGCCGATACAGTACTGGCCATGAGCCTGTAGTCGCACCCCCTTGGTCAGACCAGAGTAGTCCTTGGCGGGGCTCAACGGCTCGACTTCAAAGCTTGAATTATCGACTGCAACAAAAACATGAGTTTGGCAAATACATAGACCTCTCCCATTGTTTATTTCAACATTTCTTGACCCCGTTTCATCTTTGACAAGTAGATCCGCTTTTCCATAGCGAAAACTTACCAATCATCAGGTCACATGACACGTGTCAATTTCCATTGGAATCTATCACAGAATGTTCATTCATCTGTAACCCTCCCCTTAATTGGGAAGCTAATCTTATGTAAGTCCGTTCGGCTTGATCTCGCGTTTCGCGAGATAAACAAAAAGGGTGACTCACTAAGAATGGAAACATCACTGGCATTACGTGGCCAACGCCACAAGCATGGGCAACATCATCTACTTTCACGACCTCGGCGATGACGAGCTCAATGGTCTGTTGGACGGTGATCATCTGCGACCCATTTCGAAACCTTTTTGACAAGGGCCGCCTGGTGAATTGTTTGAAGTTCCGGTGTTAGGCTAGGTGGACATCCCATGCCAAGGGCGGGTTCTAAAACAAGTGCGGTCAGTGGGACCCGCCCTTCACATCGGTGATCCACATTGTTTCACAGTGTTTCACTGCGACGAGGATCCTTGAACAGAACAAACATATGGGTATGTCTGAAAATGGGGTATACCCCCAATTATAGCCATTTAATAGGGATAGTGATCATTAACCATTGGGTTTAGGGGTACACTATTTTCAGACACACCGATATGATTGTGATGGTTGTGCTGGGTTGAGACATGTTGAAACTGCGAAACACCAACTGAGGCCATCACTGCGTTGCTGCAGCACCTCGGTGGTATAGGATGCCAGGGCAGAAACGCATGGGGTTGGTGTATGATGGTGTATGCCTCTAAGGAGCCTTCAAAAGATGGTGGCCTATGACATCGTATATCCGCTTACGATGAGTAAGATGGGTGTTTCTGAAAACTGGGCATGCCAACATGGTTCAGAACCAGGGCGACAAGACAAAACTTAGGAATGGAAGATGGTTTTCACCGGGACATTTTGAAAACATTCGGGCCAATAAATTTTGTCAAGAGGAACGGCTGCCTTGCTCTCAAATCATGCAATCCGTGAAGCAAAATCTGCCAGAAACCAGCATGAAACCACAGTCCTCTCAACTTTCGAGTGTTCTTACAGAGAACATCCCCACCTTCAAGCACCCGTCGGACCCTGCCACAACCCTATTCCAAAGAGCTGACCGGGAACATCCCCAGGCTCTTCAGAAAGAAGAAAGAACTCGGCAAGGCGGGCTTTCGCGTCATAGTTTTTGAACCCTTTACCCAGCACAGGGGTTGGACACAAATATGGCGGGTCACAAATGGCGAAATGTGAAATCCCCAAATTTACATCTTGCTGCCACTGTGCTTATTGGTTCGACCCGACAGTTGATGTTTCAAGAATCATTTTTTGTTGGCATCAAACTAAAAACAAATGCTCCGCATTTCCTTAGCTGCTAAAATCTCATAAAAGCAAAAACAACAATGACACCCCAACACCAATCCCAAACACCTGGCTGGTGCAGGTACTATTTTGCCAAATCTCCTAGTTTGATTGGTAAAATCCAACTGTTCCATATGGGTATGGATCAATACCTATTAATACCATTTTTAGGGGGATGAACATCCATTTACCAGCTATTTTGATGTGAACTACAGGGGTACAAGGTTTTGACCCACATCCATATTTTTCCCGGTTCATCTCCCCATTTTTTGCATTTACCCTCAGCTCCCAGGGCAAGTCCTTCGGGGAAGAGCCCATGATGACCGCCACGCGCAGCACAGCGCGGAAGAGCGTCACCTGGCGTTTCGGGGGATTTCTGGCAGGAATGGAAGGGTTTTCCGGAGATTTCTACCAGAGATGAACTTGGGGTTGAACTAATAGCCTATATTAATCTATATTATAATTTATAATACAGTAAGTACAGACATAATTTCAACCGGGAGGGTTGAACTGAATTGCAGTTAGAGATCTTTGATGACTTGGCGAAGAAAACTAGGTGAGTTCACTCGATTTAAGCAACACAAATAATGGTAAAAACTTTACGGTAAAAGGATGTATGCTGTAATGGATATATGTTCCGGCTTGAACTATATATAACATATCATATACAGATTTAAGTGGGATGTTTGAACTGGTTGAACTAAATTTGGGTTCACATTCGTGTTTTTCGAGGGTGAACCTGGACATTTTGTAATGGTGAGATATGTTGGCGGCATATAATGGGGGTCTATTGAGTGCGACATCACAAATGGTGGTGAACAAAGTGGTGAGTCCATCGCATAATAAATAGATAGATAACTAAATAATATATGTATATATATATAATAAATGGGCTAACGCCCTGGTGCCGCCGACCCCCTTTCAGGGTGGAGGAAGGAAAGCACATGACCTTGACGGGGGTTCTAACCATCAATGGGAGTTGATGGCATTGGGTTGACCACATTGTAGCAATCCCCCAAGAGATATAATAGCGACATCTTAAAATAT
>Ga0126342_10017902_pt1 | contig 12204 bp, 12 predicted proteins | sample Cyp1metagenome_FD_92528 | JGI IMG/M metagenome (GOLD analysis project Ga0126342, IMG submission 92528) | Coral microbial communities from Lord Howe Island, Old Settlement Bay, Australia - Cyphastrea 1 metagenome | ecosystem: Host-associated > Invertebrates > Cnidaria > Coral ... | reverse complement strand
GATCTTTAGACACATATTTTCTATAATTCAATATTCCCCCTTAAAATGCATTCAAATTGCGAATCGATGGACATACAGTCACCGACAGAATTATGGAAAAAAAAATAATTATGGAAAAAATAAGTATGGAAAAAAAAAAGGTTCGTAACTTTTCTATCATAGACAGGCGGCGCCTGTAAATTGAAATGTTTTTTTCCCATAATTCTGTCGGTTCCTGTAGGGCTATCTTTCCAAAGACTTTCACTGGCTCAGCGCCTGCAAAAACAGGATCTCATGATGTCATCTCGGGCAAATGTTGCGGGAAACCTTGCCTGCAAGCGTTCCTTGAGCTTCTGCAACTGGGGTGCGTCCATGATCTTCCTGGGTCAAGATTGGCTTTCAATCTTGACCCATACCAGGAAGAAAGACTTAAAGAAGGGTGCTAACTCGAACTTAAAAGACAAAGGACAAAAACGTGTTTATCACGTTTTATCATATAAACTCATACTCCACAACTGTGTTTCCTTTAGAAGAACCCCATCGTGCATTCTAAGTTTCAGATGCTCCCGAACTGGAGAAAAAAAACATGAAAGCCACTACGGCCAAAGTCACTTCATCCTAGCTCCCCGTAAATTCCCAGCCAGCCACCTGTCTGGGGGGCTATTCTTGGAGGATCACCCAGTGTTCACTTGCTAAATGCGGCATGCTGCCCCAAGTACAATCTGGTAATCAAACATGTCTGGATATCACCATTCATTGAATATGTATATGTTGTTGACATGATTTATTTAAAATAGTTATTCATTGATTTGTTCATTATATGGCTGAAAATTGGGGGTGATCCTCGTTTTGTGATCTCTAAATCGTCTGTCAACATACATCTATAATATGGATATACAGGTATGTGTACATATATTTATGTATATATATATATTATGTATATATGTATATTTATATATATATAGTTATAATGTATGTATATGTATAAATAAATTGCATATGTTTCAGGACGTTCCATCCAATCTGACCCAAATATGTGCATCAGCACCAAGCGTCAGCGTGTCAGCGGTCAACATGTCTGGACCAAGCCCCAGGGCTTCTTCCCTCTTGGCGCGGCCGCGGGGAGATCCAATCGGCGTCGCCTCGTCGTTGCGCACGGTTGGTCGAGGCGCGGTGGGGTCCCAAGGATACGGAAAAATGGTGGTGTTAAGAAATGGATATAAATGTTGATGCATCAATGTTGAAGAGGTATAGAAACACCACCAAACAATGTGTCTTGTTTACTGATAGTTCTAAATTGAAAATGCCGTTGGATAAAATCAACTAAGTCCAGAAAAGGCCCTCCAGCAAGTTCACCTGGCATAGGAAAATGCTCATGTTCTGAGAGGTCAAAGTGGTTTTAGGGCAGGTGTACCGAGGGTGGAAAATAAACAAACAGAGTTGAAAAGCCACAGCAAAATCATCCCTTGAAAATACACAGCATTGATTGTTTATACCTCTTATTTATCTAGAGTATTAGGTATCTTAAGTATCACATTATCCTTTGAAAATACCCAGCCACACGTACCATGAATCAGAGTCGGGAGTGTTCTGGTTTGTTGCCATATACTCTTGATTCTCCATGCTCAATGGGAAAATGGTAATTTGACAGGTAAAATCCACCTGTTTGATGGGTAGAATTCCTATCTTGATATATCTTGATAAGTAAAATCCCCATTTTTCAGGGGTCAAATTCACCATTTTTCGGGGTGAATGATCCCTGGCAAGACCCATCCCCCAGGAAAGTCCTCAGGCGAGGCGGTCAGGGAGGTGTACTTGGTACTGGAAGCGCTTCGCTTCACCCAAATGCGCCAGCCGTGGCCGCTGGGGCCGTTGCTCCAATAGTTCCTGGCTTTAATAGTGGGATTAAAGTTGGATCAGTTGGATTTGGTTTTTCAGCATTTTACCCATTGCCCTTTGGAACACTAACATAGCTATGGAAAAACACCATTCTTTCAAACGGTAAATCATCGAACCAAATGGGCCGGCTATACCGACTAGCTGTCTTAGTTTACCAAAAGGGTACCCTCTGGTAATTTAACATAGCTATTGAAAATGGTGATTTATAGTGGATTTTCCGATTAAAAATTGTGATTTTCAATAGCTATGTTAGTTTACCAGAGGGTAACCTGGACTCCCAAAAATATATCCCATCGTTTCTAATCATCATTTGACCCATTGCCCTGTGGAAATCAAACATGGCTGGAACATCCACAATCTCTAGATAGAAATCTTCATTTAGTTGGGAGTATTCCATCCACGTTTGATGACACCGGAGGGCACAGATAGATCATGATAGATCCACCATAAATATCCAAATAAAAATAATCCCATGATAGATGACAAACCACATTTTCATCCGTTAACCATCATTAAGCTAATTTTTCTGGATGCTGGGTAACCATGGCTACCCTCTGGTAAACTAACATAACTATGGAAAATCACCATTTATGGTAGATTTTCCCATGAAAAATGGTGATTTTCCATAGTTATGTTGGTTTACCAGAGGGTAACCCCATTGAAACCTGGGTTTCAACCACCAAGCGTCATATCCGGCTGCCCCGCCGGGCGCGGGCCCAGGGCCACCCGCAGCCCCGGTGGCGAGCCGATCTCCGCCAGGTAGAGTGTGTCGTCGGCGCAGTGGATGTTCACAGGGGCATCCACCGGAATTCCTGCAGAGGCGTGGTGGAAGACATTGGAACACCACGAACTTGTGGTACCCTCTGGTAAACTAACATAGCTATGGAAAATCACCATTTTTAATGGGAAAATCAACTATGAATGGCCATTTTCAATAGCAAACTGTTAAATTACCAGAGGGTAACTTGTGGAGAAATGGTGCTGGTAGTTACAACTGGTTTTACCAAAAGGCGATTTGAGGATATTTTGAGTCACAGATGAGTGACTTCATGGAAAATCTGAACCAGAAACCATGATATTTACCCAATAAAGTTGGGGAGTTCCTGTACATTTTCCTAAATCAATGCTGTATTTGAGAGATTTAGATGGGGTCAGAACTACATTGTGGCTGGGGAAATCACCATGTTGATGTGGATTATTATCCCGTTTGCAAGTATGAGGACTTTTGAGTTTTGTATCTATGTTGTGAATCCAAAATGTGCCAACTTATGCCAGGAACCTTTGTGTTTTACCACTCTTCATCGTCATGGGGCTTTGTCGTTTGAGGCCCTGTTTTTTCTGTTCCAGAATGAGGCCCTTGACCCAAAAATAGCATGGCCGCCGTCGCTCAGTGGAGCCAGAGGGGAGGTGTTGAGGTGTTGAGAAAGAGTGACACTGCGGCAGAGCATGATGCCGTAGAAATACAGTAAGCATAATGAGACATGATCTATACAACAAGAATCAGCAAAAGCACCTTTAAAGTGCACCTGGATAGATAAATCCATGATAAATCCATTCGACCCGTCAAAAATGTGTACGCCATAGGCACGGAGACATTGAAGTAAAATCGATGCGACTAAACCACTTGACAGTACTGTAACCAACTGGAATGAGGACGTAACCGAAAAAAACATCGCTAACATAAAGCTCCCAAACATCCCACATTATATATATTGTTGATGCCTTACCACGAAAAAACAATGATGGTGGAATATTGAATATGAATATATCAACTCAACATAGAAAATGCATGAAAATGCATCAACCAATCAATATTATCTGGATGACTTAGAAAAATTCACTCATCTAGAAAAAGTTCGGCCGTCGCATAGCCATACCCCAATCCACTTCCCGTCACCAGCGTCTCCTGAGTCGCGCCGGGCTTTCATCAGTGCGGAGATCTTCTTTTTCGGTTCGTCGCCCCAATCCATGATGTGATCCCAGAAGACCGAGGGAATTCCTCGGATTCCGCCGACGATCGGAATCCCATCCCTCAACACCCGAAACCACGATGTAGGGGATGAAATATGATCAAAGCCAACAAGGGATAGGTGAAGTGGCCGGGCACCCCATGGGTTGCTGCGTGTTTTTGCTCAAGACATTCCCAAAGTCTTTGTGGTTTTTGGATCTCTGATGATATAGGCAAATGGATATCCAAATCAAATGATATAGACAAATGGTGAAAAAATGATGATATATCATATATATATAATTATATATATATATATGATTATATATGTCATTTTGGATCTCAAATGATGATCCTGAACCCATGTGATGTGGACAACAACCAACGGAAATGCATCGGAGAATGTCTGCGAAATACTACGGGGATTCCCCTTCGCTCAACTGCAGACCATGCTCCAGGATGGGTCAAGATGTACGCGTAGCCAATCAGGACCTTCCGGAAGATAGCGGATGGAAGAACAGGTGGTCGAGTCAAAAATTGGAAATGGCCATGGATTTTTTTCGGTGATGTGCCTGTGCTTTAATGGTGATTCTCCGTAGCTATGTTAGTTCAACCAGCTGGTGTCCTCTGACAAAATTTGACCCAAGAGTCTGGGTCTGACCCTCATAGGTAGACCACATTCACTGTCATCCCTCAACTGATTGGATAACATGGATAAAAAAAAAGTCCCCAATCTATTGGACCCTACGAGTACAATCATTACAATAAATACCATGATTTGATGAATGTCAACCATCTCCGCCTTTTTCTCCCCATATTATTTTGAATGCAGGGGAGAAAAGAACACCTGTATGTATATATTATGGTTTTTTGAGATTGTTAAAATCGCAATAGGGTTTTGCAGCCAGGAGAATGGCCCCCTCTGCCGACCTTGTCATCTGGGAAGGGCCAGTGGCGTTGGGTGCTGCCGGTGTCGTGGTTGTCGATGAAGGTCACAGCGTACTGCCTCGGTTCCCGTGGGTTGGCTCGTTGGATGTTCATCTTCCCAAATGTGGTATTGCAATAATTAACCACCCACGACTGGCATGGTAAACATATACCACCTATAAAATTGGTTGACTGGGGGATGGTGTATTACCCTCTGGTGAACTAACATAGCTATGGAAAATCACAATTTTTTATGGGAAAATCCACTATAAATGGCCATTTTCAATAGCTATTTTGACATAACCAGAGGGTACCCACCATGATTTCATAGGTTTTGATCCAAATCATTCCAGGTTTTGTCTGGTCATGTACCTCCTGGCGGACCCGACCCCAACTCTGCTGGGCTTCTGCGCACCATTTGGTGAAGCGCCCAGTGACCCCAACCCCCGAACCATCAAAATACGAAATCTTCATCTTCAAAATAGGATTTCAAGCATCAAACAACCATCAAACACTATCAAACTCCTGCATTTCTTCAACATCCCCAACCATCCCCACCATCCACAACATCCACAACATCTTCCCAACAAGCTCCCTTGGGACCCTCTCACCGTCACCGCATCCAAGCCACGGCAACCAGCCGATGAGTCCCGGCGGCTTGCCCTCGCGGTCCCTCAGACGCCAGAACTGCGTCAAACGACAGGCCTCCTGGAGGATGCCCTTCGTGGTGAAATCGAAGGCCTTGGGGAAGATGAAGATGAAATGCTTGGGGGTGAGATGCATGTGTGTTTGAGACTAAGCAAAGAAACATGTGTATATATATATATATATATATCATATATGAACTACTTCTTTAAAACATAGACAATATATATATATATATATGTATATATGTATATAAAGAAAGAAAGAAAGAAATCGAGAAATAAATAAGTAAATAAATACATAAACAAATAAATAAATACCTAAATAGAGAAATATATTATTAAATATATATATATAGACACAGTAACAATATTTTAATGATGGCAAGACATAAACAAATCTTGCTGGTGGTCCTCTGCAGAGATGTGCCATGGTCAAGTTGCTATTGGGTTTACGTACTATGCAACATAGTACCCTCTGGTAATTTAACATAGCTATCGAAAATCACCATTGTTAATAGGTAAACCATCTATTTCGATTAGGGCCATCTATACCATAGCAAACTGTTAAATAACCAGAGGGTAGGATTTAACCAACAACATGTTTATTATTTTTAATGGGTACACAATGGGAATGCAATGGCCAAGATGCAACAATATGATAAATCGATGACATGGTCATCCATCCCAGCATGGAAATCCTAAAAAGTGGGTATATAATATAAATGCTTATTAATACCCAATATGGAAATTTTGCAGTGATTATTCCATAAATGAATTTATATTATAGTGGGTGTGTAGTGTATCATGGAAATCCATTAATGGATTGATGATCATCCCCCAATATATAGCTGTAGAATCAATCTTTTGACCATGGCACATATAGGTTACAATAGGTTACAACGACTATCGGGATCCAACCAACCCCCCAGTGTGGCAACCCGCCCAATGATAGCTGCTTAAGATTTGCTCTGAAAATAAAAACGTCAAACTTGTTGGTGGTTAAAATTCGCCCTTAATACACTTTTATTGTTGGGAATCCCTATGCCTACTATAAACTTTTGGGGTGCCAGAAAGGGATTGAGCCCATAAACTACTATGAACTACAGGTGCAAGCGGACAAGTGCTTATTTTACCACGGGAATTTGGTTTCCCTCCACCAAACAAAGTGCTTGTGAGGGAACCGTGGTGCCGAGATAGTCAGGTCAGGCTTCCCATCAACAATAACAAAAAAACACCAACAATTAACAGCAACAAAGTTAGATATGTATATATATATCATATGTACACATGATGTTCATGTGTACATATATATATAGGTTTCCTTAAAAAAATGGTGGGGTAACCCCCCATAGCTGGATGGTTTATTTCATGGAAAAAAGAAACGCAAGAAATGAGAGATTCCCAGGTCTTGCTCCAAGGGACCGAGGACTTCTTTCCGGTGGCGTTGATCCAGTCCACCAACTGCTGACGATGCTTGTTCTGGTCATAGCCTGGACTTGGGACTTGGGGGATCTATCATGGAACAAACCAACCATGGTTATTCTATGGATATATAGTGGGAAGATATCATCAACAAGATGATGGGGCATCTTTTTTTTTGGCTGGATATTTCATGGATATTTCTAGTGGGTAGATATAACCATTTGATTGTGGGAAATGTGAACCAGGGGAGTTCCATTCCAGGAGGATTTGACCTTTTCGGGGGATAGAAAAAACCAGCCGGTCATGGTTGGAGATTCTATGGATCATGGGGAGATAGAAAACCAACAAGATGATTTTGAGAAGTGGCGACCCAGCATTTTTTGGATCGCGTTGATTCATAGCTGGAGAAGGCCATGTTGGTAGCGGCCTTCGAAGCCAGTTCTGACATGATGCGAGCATCACCAGCCGGGATCATTCCTTTTTTGGGGATGGATTTCAGGATTTCCAGGATTTCTGGAGATTTCATCGCCAGTTCTGGTGGGATTTCTGCGATGATGTTCCATATTTTTCCCATCATATATGGTTAATGATGATGGTTAATGATGATGGTTAATGATGATGGTTAATGATGATGGTTAATGATGATGGTTAATAATAATCTGGTTGGTGGTTTCAACCTACCCCTCTGAACAATGATGGAGTTAAAGTCAGTTGGGATGATTACATGCCCAATATGATGGGAAAAATAAAAGCCATGGTCCAAACCACCAACCAGTGTTAATAAGTTTCACCAACGACAATGGTGTGCAGCAGTGATTCAAGTAGGAAAAAATCTAAGTAGGATTTCAGACATTCGAAATAAGGGTGCGAAGGGAAAAATGGTGATCCGAAGAATCATCAGGCGATTCATGGTGATCAGCGTTTCACTAAATAGAAGGCGGATTGGGCCGCATGATTTCCACATATTTCCACTGCGTGCACACTCACATCAAAAGGTGTAGCTAGTTAAAGCCACTTGGTCAGGTAAATACCCCCCAAGCCACTGAAAGTGATTGGTATCGGTATGGTTCACAATGACCGGCCCCAAGAATTATGGATTGTCCAAATGATAGTGACAAACCATTTCAGAACATCCAAATGGGGGATCCCCTAAAGTATAAAAAATCATTTATTGTTGCCAAGATTGTCAACCTGAAGACCTGCGGGGCAGAGCCAAGTTTGAGACACACCCAGAAAATCACAGAGCCAGAGCCTCTAGCCAGAACCAGGGAGCAGAGTCCGTGGCAGTCGTAGTGCATGTCCGTCCACAACTCTCCCACTGCCCAGGCGGGGTGGCTCTTGCTGCAATACTTTCCTGAAGGATGGCGTGCTCCGCAAGGGTGGCGGTCATTAGATAAGTTGGTAAACAGAACAAAGTTAACTATGGTCTACAGCTAGTACAACGATGGTTAGATGGAACCAACTTATGGCTAGGGGGGACTATAACTACGTATAGTTTGATGGTTCACGCCTACTGTAACTAGAGTTGGATGGTGAATTAAAACCGACAAGAGCGCGAATCAACCAAAACAAACATTGAGATTTCACAAACACGAAAAAAGAGCCTTGGGATTTACACAACATAAACATTGGAATTCAACCGGCAAAACATCGAGAAGGTTGCCCCAATATCTTCTCATCATTTCTGATCTATCTCCACAAAAAGCAGGATTTCCAACCCAAGTTTTCTCATCTACTAGTACCCTCCTGTAAACGTTTACATAGATGTGGAAAACCCACCATTTGTAGATGAGTTTCCCAAGAAAACTATTGGTTTTCAACATGTCTATGCTAGCTTACCCCAGGGTATCTCATCAAAAATCAGGAAGTCCAACCCAAGTTCAGCCGCGTCTCCCACAAACTCCGCACCGTAACCCTTCACGAAATCAAAGCGCCATCCATCGAAACCCACCTGTGACGTTTCAAGCGAGGAAACTCTGAGCAGGTCTATCAGAGAAAAAAACAACCCTGCGCCATTGACCATGCTCCGTCGATATACATACATAACCATACATACATACATACATACATACATACCATTACATTACATTACATTTCATTACATTTCATTACATTACATTACAATACAATACAATACAATACAATACAATAAAAATACAATACAATACAATACAATACAGTACAGTACAATACAATACAATACAATACAATACATACATACATTACATACATACATATATATATATGTAATTATGTGTGCATTTCTAATATGATATCATATATGTGTATAGCTCTATTTAGTCATTATATATCATTACATATTGTATAACAGATTGCTACAACATATCTGAGCAAAATATCACACATTCAAAATCAGATCTTGGTGTGTTTTCAGTTAAAAAGACTGCCACTTTGTTTTGAAGCGCAACAAATGCAGCTGCCGCCTGCAAACGCAGCCAGCGCAGCCAGATGCTTATGGATTCCTGCACCTGGGCTCATTTTGCCGGCCGGTCTTGAGAAAGGAATGTTATGAAGCTAGCTAGAGAGATGCTATAGCTAAGTGTTTCTGAACAAGGTGTCATCCCCAAACCAAAGGTTTTGTTCTTAACGCGGACCATGCAAATGGTTTGCGTGCCTGGTTTCAATGGACATGCCTTTCTTTTTGATGTGATTACTGTGTATCCCCATGGCCCTTTTGTTTCTTGGTGGATATAACATTTGCATTTTGCATTTTGCATTAGGAGCGATACTCTGAGTATTATCGTCTGTTGAACCCCGCATGTCACACGCCGCATGTCAGAGGGTCATCTCCTCTCTTGGCATTGTTCTCCTGAGTTAGTTTTTTCAATTTTATCCTCTTGCTTTTTGGAATTGATACACAACTTCCTTGGTTAAACAACCACTTCTAGCTTGAACATCTTATTTCTAGGGCCTTGCCGGCACTTAGGATGTAGTTTTGACAATCCTGCGTAGCAAGTCTCCTTTTTATCTAGGGTTACACCCACTCAATTCAACATGGTTGCCCCAACAATGCCCAAATCCAGGTGCAGAAAATCATCTTCCAGACCCCCAATTTTATCTGGTGAGTGGTTTCAACCCCTCTGAAAAATATTAATCAGTTGGGATCATTATTCCCATGTATTATGGAAAGATAATCCAAATGTTCCAAATATACATATATATATATTAGATTATTGGATGATGACTATTATCATTATTACTATCATTATCATTATATATCATTATTATCCACATAGAACAGTACAACCAGGTACATTTTGCAGGGGGTACCCTCTATACGAATCCAACGATGGCTAGAAAATCCCCATTTATTTCGATGCTTTTTCCCATCAAAAAGCTCCATGAGCGGCTCGAGGATCTCCCGGTCAACCGTGTTTTTATGATCTTATTTTCTTCGTATGATTTCCCATGAAATCCCATAGAAAATCCCATGAAAATCCATTAAATCCAATTAAATCCCATTAAATCCCATGGAAAATCCCATGGAAAATCCATTAAATCCCATTAAATCCTATTAAATCCCATGGAAAATCCCATTGAAAATCCCTTGTTGGTTAAAAAGAAAAGGATTCACCGGACCCCGGAAACCGCCGCACCTTGGGGTTGCGATGATCAATGTCCGGTGCAGCATCGAAGCGACCGTCCAAGTGCTCCGGGCCGTGCATTCCTGGGCGAACCGATGAGGAAGCGATGGAGCCAAGTCGCGGGGAGTTCAACCACATGGCTATCTGGTTGGTGGTTGACCTACCCCTCTGAAAAATATGAAAGTCAATGGGAAGGATGACATCCCATATATGAAGACCTGGGGGACCACTTTTTTTTGAGTCGATTCTTAGGACTATGTGGATCCAATTTTTCGTAGCGAAAAATATGACACCTATACCTTAGTTGAACAGCCCACTGCTAAAGAAACCAAACTTCTGAAATGATAGAGATCACAGTTCATCATCAAATGTGATATAGTCCTTCTGAATCGAGGCCCAGTGTCCTAAATTCACTGCGCCAAAGAAACCCTGTGACCACCCCATCATTCCCAGTCAGATGCCGGCCCGGTGGATTGACCCCATCCATGAGGACCGGCTGACCCAGGTTTCCTCTTGACGACACCAAAAATCAGACTACCCTCTGGTAATGACTAACAGTTTGCTATTGAAAATGGCCATTTATCGCGAATTTTACCATTAAAAATGGTGGTTTTCCATAGTTATGTTAGTTTACCAGAGGGTATCCAAAAAAATATCACCATAAAAGGCTTGGTTTCGACCCTAATAACCATGTTGCTGAAGCCACAAAAGGGATTTTTTTCCCATAAAAGGTCCCATGAGGAGTGATCGCCCATCTATCTCATGAAATCCCTTCGTTCAGGTCCATTCTGGAGCATGTTTACCCTCCGGTAAACTAACATAACTATTGAAAATTGCCATTTATAGATGGTTTACCCAATAAAAATTGTGTTTTTCCATAGTTATGGTAGTTTACCAGAGGGTAACCCCAAATTTTCTACATGTTTCCATCCATCCAAAGCATAAACGAAAGCAACGAATTCTCCATGGGGATCACTGGGCCCGACACTTAAATTCACCCGGGAAATCTCCAAAAATCAGGGATTTTTTATATGATCAAATCATATCAAATCCAACAAAAAACTAAAAGATCAGAGATAAAATGTATTAAAATGTTATAAAATCCCACAAAAGTCCCTTGAAAATCTGGAAAAAGGACCCTCCTGTTTCTCATCCAAAAAATGGACCACCGAGGCGCCACTGCCGTCCGAATACTGATCGCCCAAGGTCACGGCCCAGCCACCCCAGTCCGCCACGCCGGTGAAGCTGGGCCTTCAGGTCGTCGATGCACTTGATCTATCTATGGAATCTGTTTGTCAATGGTATCTATCGATTCATGGTATCTGATGCTAGCTATTAAGGTATCTGATGGTATCGATTAAGGTATCTGATGCTATCTGATGCTATCTGATGGTATCTGATGGTATCTGATGGTATCTATTAAGGCATCTGATGGTATCTATTAAGGTATCTGATGGTATCTGATGGTATCTATTGAATCTATTAAGGTATCCATTAAGGTATCTATTAAGGTATCTATTAAGGTATCTATTGAGGTATCTATTAAGGTATCTATTAAGGTATCTATTAAGATATCTGATGGTATCGATTAAGGTATCTGATGCTATCTGATGCTATCTGATATTATCTGATAGTATCTGATGGTATCTATTGAATCTATTAAGGTATCTATTAAGGTATCTATTAAGGTATCTATTAAGGTATCTATTAAGGTATCTATTGAGGTATCTATTAAGGTATCTATTAAGGTATCTATTAAGGTATCTATTAAGATATC
>Ga0126342_10017901_pt1 | contig 12204 bp, 14 predicted proteins | sample Cyp1metagenome_FD_92528 | JGI IMG/M metagenome (GOLD analysis project Ga0126342, IMG submission 92528) | Coral microbial communities from Lord Howe Island, Old Settlement Bay, Australia - Cyphastrea 1 metagenome | ecosystem: Host-associated > Invertebrates > Cnidaria > Coral ... | reverse complement strand
GTTGTTGGTGTTGTTGGTGTTGTTGGTGTTGTTGGTGTTGTTGGTGTTGTTGGTGTTGTTGGTGTTGTTGGTGTTGTTGTTGTTGTTGTTGTTGTTGGTGTGGTCGTTGTTGGTGTGGTCGTGGTCGTGGTCGTGGTCGTCGTCGTGGTCGTGGTGGCCGCGGTCGTGGTCGTGGTGGTCCTGGTGGTAGTGGCGGTCGTGGTCGTCGTGGTCGTAGTCGTCGTGGTCGTGGTGGTGGTGGTCGTGGTCGTGGTTGATTCCTTGGAACACTTGGAAGCTGCTGGGGTTTCCAAGACTGCATGGGCTTCAAAATGCTTCAAACATATTCAACAATTTCCAGATTTAAGGTGAAACCCATGGAAATCCAAGGGTCTTCCTAAAAGATCGCCCCAAACAAATGGATTATAGAAGGCCTTGTTGGGATCTATTAGTTAGGGGGATATCAAGCACCAGCAACTCTTGTTGGGGGCAGGAGGGGGCCCATGTATTTCCATCCCTGACTCAGGGCCTGCTTTGAAGAGTGCGACATGCCAAGAGGCCTTTGACTCGTGGACAGGTGGTTATGGCATGATATGTGTTAGCATAGGATTTAGTAGGGCTCTTATTTGGGTGCTCAAACTCGGGATGGTTTGCGATCTGAATCCAACAATTGGGTACTGAAAATTAGGTTTGCCGCTGAACATCAGAGAATCTAGGCCCGTCTCAGGGGTCTTTGGACACAAACCTAAGCCGAAACAGAATGAGGAATGAGGCAACAGAGGCTCACACACACACACGACATACAAGCACACACACGCACAAGTATACGCATTTATTCTACCTGGGATGCACATGTTTTTCCACATGCATCCAGGCAAATAAAGATTTCCACGGGATTCCACGGACCATGGCAGCTGACAGGAGGCAACACCTTTCGCCTACAAGCACCCCTCGGTGACCCGCGAGCTTGCCGCGAGCATCCACACTCTGAAGGTATGAGTTGGGTTATCCCCCAAGGTCAGAGTTCACCACCAGGATCATGTTGGGTTTTCTGGGTGCTCCATGTTGGCATGGTTGATATTGTACCCCCACCAAAAAACCAATCCATCCCTACCCACTGGTCCCGCAAATGTGCCTTGCCCCGGGGTCCAGGCATTGTGCGCCAGCCTGGCATGGCCGGCCTGGCAAGCCGAGGAGATGAGCTGGGTGTGTTGCCCTTCACACCTTGGATTGCCAGAGTTAAGATATTTTTAAAGTCTTTAGCATTTAGAAAATTTAGCCTCTGGTAATTTAACATAGCTATTGAAAATCACCATTTTTAATGGGTGAAGCAACTATAAATGGGCCATTTTCAATAGCAAACTGTTAGTTTACCAGAGGGTAGCAGTTTGATCTGCTGAATCCAAATGATTCAGTCCCGGATCCTGTGATAGAGTTTCCACGGACAGCGGACAGCTTGGACTTGGACTGAAGAAAAAGGGGCGCAGTCCTCGGGTGCCATGGTCAAACAAGCTATGCGTATGTTCAAAGGTCCTGGAAAAAAAGGGATGGTCATCCTCCCATCGATATCAAGAGGGGTTTGCATACCCATTAATTAAAAGGAATCCCCAACGATGGCGGCATGACCCGTGTAGGTCCTGTAGGTTAGAAGGTGATGCGCAACGGGGCCATGGGTCGATAGACCAGACTTTCTGATGCAACAGCAGCTGGTTCACAACCCCAACTGCGGTATCATGGGGTAAGATCCCGATGGCTTCTTCTTTTGAAACGGCAGGCATTAACCATGGAAGGCAACCATCTCCGTCATCAGCTCATCCCACATGTTTCATATGGAGTAATCATCCGAAACTGTTTCCGGAAAACCATTTTGCTTGAGATGGCAAGGGAGAATGGAACTGTGGAACATCTACATTACATGCCTGTAATGCTTCCGTTTATAGAGTCGTTTGCACAAGAGACACGTGAATGCCCCGCAAATGTTTGTTTACCAGAGGGTGTCAGATCCAGACTTGTTTGTGGTACCCCAGTTTCTGTTGATGCGGATGCATTTTCCAGCTGAATCCTATGTTTAGTCCACAGTGCTGGTGATATCTGGTAATAAAAGCACCATTTCTCTTGTTTCTACCCTAATCATCCCCAATCTTTGTTCAGGAAAAAAGATGTAAAAACCAGGGTTTCTTGAAACAAGGAACAGCCAAATCTTTCCCCTTTCACCCCAAGTGGTTGCAACCTTGGTGATGCAGCAATTTGTCCAGTAATTTGCCTCATTGACTTATACATGTTGTTTCATTTCGGGCAACTCCCCTGGACAACCTAGCAAAAAAAAGGAACAACGGAACAACCATGTGAAAGTGGGGAACATCCAGTTCGGCTCCAGCATTGCCCTATCGCTTGGCAGCAGCCGTCGGGGGCCCAAGTGATTTGCTCAATTGAAAACAGGCCAGGCAAAGCATTGGCAATGTCTCTCCATGTACCATGGGGGCAACCTGGGGCAGGAGCTCCCAGGTGCTCCCAGGTGGCCATGCATCATGGGAGTTTGCGGATTTCGGCCATGTTATGGAGCCTAGTGAACAACTGGAAAGTTGGTAAGTTGGTATGCCCTTTTGATCGAAAATTGATAGACTCTTATCACCTCTTATTGTAAAGATATGTTTACTGTTTGCATCTTCATGCTTTCAATTCCACGACAGGTTTTCTCCCAAAGTTGAGACATCAAGTGACCACTTCAGGCCTTTGGGGTCCAATTAGCCAAGGCCTCCCCATTGATTGCGGGAGTCGGGATGAAAAGGCAAGCTTCGTAAAGGGCAGCGTGGGCGCGAAGGGGTGCAACATGTCGTAGTGTGGATATGTATGTTAACTTAGATGTTGAAGAGATTTACGGGTGTAGAGATTTACAGGTGTCAATTAATTTCTATGGTTTGAAGATGATTTAGGCATATTTGGGTGGACCCAGTAGGAGGAAGAAGGTTGAACTGGACCTTAGTATACCCAATGGCTTCCAGCAAAGGACGATGCTAACCAATATATATATTTTTTAAAATGCCATTCCAAGTGGGATTTTACGTTCTCCATCTTTGTGCCATTTGGGGATTGCTAGTCATTGACATGGTGCAATGTTTTTAATGGCAATACTGACAATATTTGCCAAGCTTGGAATGAAGTTCTGGCGTTGATGCTGGATGATGGGAATGCAAGAGGCCTTATAGTGCGAGGATGGGCCCATGATATGGGTACGGGTGTCCATTTCAACCTATGAACATGGCAACGTTTCAGGGGCCAACAGCATTGAATCCACAAGATCTTGAGGTCCCAGGTCTTGGTAGTGTTGGTTGATGGATTTTGTTACTCCTTGCGTGTCTTGACTCACCATTTCATGGTCAATCTGAATTAACAACAAACAATTGAGACCACCAACATGGCTCGGAAGAGGAAAACCGTCTGTATATGTTTGTATATTAATGTGATGCTGTATGATTTTGTATGATTTATTCGTCGGTGCTACTTGGATGTCTGAACATCTTCACGTTTCGTCGGCTCTTCCCGGTCGCCTTGCCCAGGCCGGCTGCAGCCATGGCGCAAGAGCCAATGAAGCGCCTGGATTTTTCCGATTTTGCGGGTGGGGAGGTCAACAAATCAACAAATTCACCAAGGCCATGGGGATCTTCACCCAAAAAAATCGGAGAATCACCTGCGTTGATTCCTTTTTTTGAGGTAAACCGTGGTGATTTTTTTGGAGATTTTTGGCGCTTAGCCCACTAATTCTTGAGCGTTGGACCAGGCGAATTGTAACGAACTCAGTACAACATTGGCATTGAATCCAAATCTCCTGGCCACCCAAATAGTTATTTTTTTCGATGGTGAAATCACCATAGCTTGGGCGAACGCAATTTTTCCAGATCAAATCCAACCCGTGTTGATGAAGCCCAGTTGCCCGTTGGGCAAATCCAATTTGCTTGCCAGTACATCCCAGTTTGGTTGGTCAATGTTGGTCAAATTCCCCAATTTTTGGCCTCCATTGGGCCTCCATATGTCAGCGATGTTGAGGCTCTACTACTTTCCATTGATGGCCAAAGGGCTGGGGCCGGCTCTGGTTGCGGAGCTGTCGGGCCTGCCATGGCTGGGGCCAAAGGACTTGGGCTTTACTCGTGATGACTGGCCCAAGTTGAAGGACTGGAGTCTGGAGTCTGGAGGTGGCGGATTTATTTTGGGTGGATTCACCTTGAGCCTTGAAAGACATGGAAGATGAGGAAGAAAACATAGTGCCAGGTAAACCTTCCTGCAAGCAGATGAGTTGTGTTGCTGGGGACCATCTGGGATAGTGCCATGGCAGTGTGCCATGGTAGTGGCAAGACCAAAGTGCCGGACCTTGGTGATTTACTGCCGGAACTCACTGTGAAGGAATGTGGAAAAACTGTACTTAGGATTGTGGGCTTCTTGATATTTGGAATGCCCTACATTAATTCGCCAAATAACCCAGTTTTGCAGTTGCTACTCCGGACTCCCAACCTGAGGCACCAGTCCCAGTTGTCATCCCATTGCCATGGATGGTGAACTGGCGTAGGAGTCTGGGAAATGTGCCTTTGGCCAACTGCCTTTGCTGGAAGCTTCATCGATTCGCATCTCCCAGTGCATCGCCATTGTGTGACTTGGTCCCGATCTACGGGAGGGGGATGGACGGACAAGAATTGTGCCAAATGGAGCACAAAAATGAAGGCGAAAGTGCCATGTGAATCGCTTGGAAAAAATTTGGTGATTGTGTTCTGATGCACAAAGGGCAATAGAGCTATTGAAATGTCCTACCAGAAGGCCTACCGGGGTCAGTTCAACATTGTTTTTTTTGATTGACTTGAGGCTATGGTAAAGGAACATGGATTTCAGAAAAGAAAGGAACAAGGTTGTGTCTTGGAAAATTGGCTCGCTGCTGGCTACGCCCAGCGAGAGAGAGAGAGAGAGATTCCCTGTGCGTCCTGTGCTCTTTTGGCCATCTCTGGCCCATGGCGATTTCATTGTCCTATTTTCGAGTCCTTTTGTGTAGAATGTGGGCCATTGAGGTTCACTTAATATACTTAATATGCTTTTGCGTGTATAGTCGTTTCGTGTTGCCTCTCACTCCCAACCATAAACCATAAACACTTCTTAGCCAACTGGCGTTCAAGCATTTATCTTGCGCCCTGTTCTGTGATTGATAGCCCTGTTCTGTGATAGCATGTCCCAAATCCAGTCCCAAATCCAAATCCTAATGCGGTGGCGAACCTGCAATTTCAGGAACTACATTGGCAAAGTCTCCGGGCTGGAAGGCTGGTAGACCTGGTTGGGGCTGGGCTGCATGCCATAATGAGAAAACTCAAGGTGAGATGATGAAACCCATTGGGGGAATCAGGCAGCACCTCATTTTTCCATTCAATTTGGGATGTAGAGCGACACCTCAAAAGATTTTTTTCAGAAAATGCGTCACCAAATTTGGATTCGATGTGCCCTTTGGATACCCCCCACATCCATTGGATAATTTGTTATTGAGATTCCCCTGGCCACAGCTGCTGCCAGAGGTGCTTCAGTGGAAGACTTTGCCATGTCTCAATCGCTGCTGGCAGAGGGTGAGGACTGCTCCATCCCAACTGGCTGATGCGGGGATTGACCACAACTGCAACTGGCGATTTTCATGAGGATAGTGAGGCGTAAAGCCGCCATCAAACTTATTGTTTTTCCGCCTACTTCTTCAGAGAAACCCCAAAGGAGTAGCAATAGGCCCACCAATGGCTGGTCTTGTTGGACCCCCTACAGGTCATGTTAGACTCCTACAGGCCCTACAGGTCATGATGGTTTGAATCCCTATGAATCCCTAAACAAATTTCTTGTATGATCGGAGCACCGAAACTCGAAACTCGGGCCTTGATGTGTTGAACAGTGGAGTCTTTGGAGTAGACTTGCACAGGCTCCGTTTCCAGTTGGCTTGAATGGAGATGGTGCAGATGTTCTATGGTGCTATGCCCTGTGTAACCCATTGCAGGAACCAACCATAATGGGGGGGCATTTTTGCATCAAATGGAATGCCCGCCAAAAAATGACATAATGACATTGGGGATGGTTTCTGATTGGATTTGAGGATTTTGAGGCATTAGTTTATTTATTGTAGCCAAGTGTAACTTGTTGTGCCTGGTCAATGGCCGTATGTTTATAGACATGGCACCATTTGGGGAATGCGTTGGCCATGCTATCTATAGCGATCTTCATTGCCTCGCCAGTAACTGGTCCGATGGGGACGGAGATGGACAGAGTACCACTTTAGCACCCAATGACCTGACTATTTCTGTGGATTTCCCTGAGTTTAATCAACAGCACGTAAGTATATAGACAGGACATGACATGACATGACATGACATGACATGACATGACATGACATGACATGACATGAAATGAATGAATCAATGAATGAATGAAAGAATGCATACATGAATGAATACATGAATGGATGAATGAATGAATGAATAAATGAATGAATGAATGAATGAATGAATGATTGCGCATTGATATCCATAGTCCATAGTATGTAATTGATGCCACTGCAACATGTTTGGTTCTATACCATTTCCGGTCCCTTCGATTGAACTGTTGCCAGCCTTTTGCAGGACCTCTATATCGCCATGCAGAAATTCCAGCCCACCTATACAGCCACCAAGATGATGAGAGTGAGTTTTGCCCCCTGAGAATGACACATAGCAAGGGGAAATCCGCAGATTTTATGGAAACGCATCTGTTGTATTAATCTCAAGAGTTGGCGATGGAGAAAGAGAGAGAGAGAGTGAGAGAGAGATTGATCATCATGATGGATAGGAATGGATATCAATTAAGGCAATTTGTATTGATTGGTTGGACTACAGGCGGAGAAACATGTTGTGAAGATCCCTCGTGGCTGAGGTAAAACTGGGCACCTTGGCGCGAGACGGTCTGACCATGAAGGGTGACGCTGCGACCAACGAGAAGTTCTGGCAGGTCCGGAGCCATGACATGAAACACATGGTGAGGATGGTTTAGTACGCAAACATTGAACATGTCAAAACTTAAACCATTTCAAACTAAGGTGACTAACTAAATCTAACTAATAATTCAGTATAATTCAGTGATTTTCACCTCATAAGTGGCCCGACACCAGTACATCTCTAAATTGCAATTTAACAAGGCTTTCTGGGGAGAAAGGATTATCTATACAGCTCGGCGGAGGAGTGGGTGCCAAATCAAATGCAGAAGTTGGATGCCCTTTTGAAAGAGGACAAGTTTACGTCCAGTGGCAAGACTGAACCTTGGCTGAGTCTGGATCCCGGTAGATGTTCCCTCAGAACAACCATTGGGGCAACTAGTGGAGGGACTCATTGGGCGGATGACCAGAGCGAACAATGCAAATTCAATGGTGTGGGGCGGGTGCTTGATATCATATCGACATTGTTGACAGGACCGGAGATTCCCTTTGTGCGGTCGGTGCGACGTTTCGGCGATTCTTAAATTGTGTTCAGCCTGGCGGAGCGTCTAGTGGTAGCGCCTTGCAACAGAAACATTCAACTCTCAACCAAACCGTTTTTTTTCTCATGGGCACTTCACAGCACCCCAAGGTGGGTGAGCTGTACCTGTGGTCCATGCTGCACCAGATGAAACTCTGCCGGCCCAGCCTCTTCGAAAAAACGCCCCAGCTGGAGCAGTTTTATGGTCGCCTGGAGAAAGATCCCAAGGTGCAAAAGGTGGCCCGGTGCGATGGCCACGTGGACGGGGGCGTCATGGGGATGGATGAGATCGAGGACGGCGCTTAAAGGGGAACTGGAGGGTAGTCTTCTGACATCATGGGAGTATTTTATGGCTCTTGCAACATGTTCACAGGTTTTTTGGTGGCAAGTCTTCCCATTGCATTTTCCATTTGCATTTAAAGTCCTTGTGGTGGTAGCACAAGTCTCTTGTCATTTGGCTTATGGATTTATGGGATGATCAAGGGGTCCAGTGACCATTGACTCAGTGGACCCAGGTAGTCTCTGGCAGCTCATCCTTCGGCGAACTTCAGCAGTACTTCGTAAATCCGGAGCCGCCTGGCCGCAGTGGCCGCAGTTTTTGGCTGTTGATGTCAGTGGATGTGAAGAGATTCCGGGCAAACCATGAGGGTCCACTGGTGCAGGTTGCCCCGCGAAAACGAATTGGTTTAAAACCCCCGGGGTCAAAAAAAAACAGCTTTCTCCTGCAGGTCTTGCTGGAATCAAGACCTGGATTCTCATGATTGCCTTGGTTGATTTGCTGAACATGTTCATGGCTTGAGGATCTGTCCAGGTGTTTTATTCATAACACTGCGAGGTGACTGCCTGATCTTTGATTTCTTTTGAGATGCACAGCTGCAGTAGCCCCAGAGATTCAAGGTAAAAGAATTGCGCAGGGATCCGGAGCACTTGCACATTTCCGGTAATCATATTTCAACAAGTAAAGCGTTTATGTTTGTCAGATTCCTGGACGCCAAATGACCATCATTTGGAGATTTTGGAGGCTTTGACCTGTATCAAGTGCAAGAATCGTAGACCATTTTCTGGCCTACCATTGGGACTCATGGCTCTTGCACTCTTCAAACAGACATTCGTTTGACAGGAAAGCCAGCATGTCCCCACAGTGACCCCTAAAGTAACATACGGGGCATTCTTTCCAATCATGGCCGCTGAAGTTATGAGAGGTCATAATTGTCTTGCCATTTGCAGCCTTAAAAAAAACGCATTCCAATCTACAAAATTTCATTGTGTCCAACATTCTCCACCTTTTGCCCGTTTTTTTCGTTTTCGGTTCAGAAGTTCGGCCGCGCCCAGAAGTGGACGCCTCCCCTCGCGTCGCCGTTGGGGTCGTTGGCACATGGCATGGTGTCCATTCGTCCAGCGACGATCGATGACTTGCCAGGCATGCAAGCGTGTGTCTTGGACGCTGGATGGGGGAGTTGGGTACGACATGATCCACTTGAAGATGGGGTTCTCGGGTGCTTTTTGGATCTTTTTGGTACACCTACACCCTGTCATATAATTATGTCTATTTTACACACATCTATACATATATATACATATGATATATGCGTATGTATATATATATATATTATATAGGTATAAATGTGTATAAAGAATGGGGAGCAGAAAGAGAGAGAGAAAGAGAGAGAGAGAGAGAGAGAGAGCGAGCGAGCGAGAGAGAGAGAGAGAGATAGCGAGAGAGAGAGAGAGAGAGAGAGCGAGAGCGAGAGCGAGAGAGCGAGAGCGAGAGGGAGAGGGAGAGCGAGAGGGAGAGGGAGAGGGAGAGTGTACACACATAAGATTACACAAGTATGTAGACCTTTTGGAGGGCCTTGGTAGGCTGAAAAGCAGGATGAGTAACTCCCGGCCAAATGAGGTAATTTGTGCTGCTTGCCGGAGAACTACCAGATGCGCCTTGGAAAGCGTTCATTCTGATGAAAGGTTTCAGCTGGATGTTGTCCTCAATGGGGGAAGGCACTAGAACTCAAACAGATCCCTGGGTTGGTGTTTGGTGTGCAATTGTTCAGGGGTCAGGCCAGTGAAAACTTGACAATCTGCGGACTTTGCCAAGAATGCACAACAAAGGCTGGGGTGATGCTGAAATTTCAACGGCAAAAACCCTGAGATCGCTTGGACCCCTGCAGCGGTGACGCTGAGGAAGTACTATTTGTACCATGCCTTGTCGTGGCCACAGCTCCCGCAAGTAGCGGCCCGGGGTCCCAGCTACTCATGCGGAGGGTGATGGCGACCGGGGTTTAAGCGTCAAAGATGTTGGGTTCAACAGGATTTGGCATGTTTTCACCATCCAGGGTTTAACAGGTTCAATGAATGCTACATGCCAATATGGTGTTAATAGTCAAAACTCAAGGTTAAATGGTTAAGTGCTGGGTGGAGGATAGAGGTTTTACCAACTAGATGCACGATACACATACATTATGTGAATGTTCTGGATATCATATCTTTGATACATCAGTTCTCACAGTTCTCACAACAGTGTTGCTGTAACGCAAAGTGCCATCTGGTAATTTAACATGGCCATTTCTCGTGGTAAGCTGTTCGACGACACCAGAGTGTCTCTATTTCAGATGGGAACATATGGGAACATTAGCTAATGTTCCCCTACAGGTGGGTTAACTCCCCTATCTATGATTCCTTTTTATTTGCTGCTTAAGAACCCAATACCCTTTTGTTTTAGGCTTAGAATCCTTGGACAGTGCGAAACATCGCAACGGCCCCATGCATGGAGGTTGATAGCCAAAATCGGATTGTCGGATATGTCCTTGCCAAGATGGAAGAGGAGTTCCTGGATTTCCTGGGTTGGGACACGGAGTTTTGCCATCAGTAATTTTCATGAAATTTGAGCAGCGGCATGGAAAACCCCTTGTGGTTTGTGATTAATGATGGAGATCACCATCCATTCTAGGATGGGTCAAGGTTTAGGCGTGGGGTTGTTTGGAAATAGTACCCCAATTTTATATAAATGGATCAGTTGTCATATATCAATATATATCATATATCATCATTTTCCCTATTGAAATTGCCAATTGGGGGGATACCATATTTTAGGACACACCCATAATACGAAAATTTGTAGGGACGACGAACACCCATAGGGGGTACAAGCTTTTGACCCATTCACATTTCTCACATATTCTGCGTCTCACATTTGAATTATATACATATCTGGTTGGTGGTTTGGAACATTTTTAATTTTTCCATAATATATGGGACAATCCTTCCCATTGACTAATATTTTTCAGAGGGGTAGGTCAAGTACCAACCAGGTATATATATATGTTTATTATTGTTATCATTAACGATGATGGTTGTGGTTATGATGGAAGAATGCATGATGGAAAACCATCAGATTCACCATGAATGGATGATGGAGCTGTGCATGGTCGTCCAGGCGGAAGATTTAGGCCCAGTGAAGTGCAGATTTAGGCACTGCTCCACCCATGCTACGTCCTCATAGTGGCTGATTGTACAGAACCACAGTGACAAACCAATGAAAAGGGCTGAAATTCAGCTGGGAGACTTCCTGCCCTTGTTAGTTGTTTTTGCACTTCTCCCTATGATACCTGATGCTATACCTGATGCTTTTACCACCTATAACTAGGGGAACTTGGGGTGTTTTCGAAGCCCTTTTTTTTAGAGGCTCTGGCATGGTGAGTTTTCCCCATGGAAATCTTGGTGGATCCCAGAGATTGGAAGATCTTGGGACATCTTGAAACATCTTGGAACACATTGGAACACGGGCCTTAGGCTTGCACCTTGCAGGACACTGATGAAGTACATGGCCATATCACCTCCCTGGCGGTCATGAGAAGTTTGGGATCCCCAGCCATCAATTGCCGGAGCTTGTGACCCCCAGTTTCAATGGATTGGTTTAAGGGAAAATTTACAGGAAACCATAGATTTTCCCATTAAATATGGGGCTTTCCTGTAAATTTTCCTTTAATCCAATCCATTGACAGTTGGCTCAGTTGACTGCCAGATCGGGGGATGCGATGAGTTCCCTGATGAGTTCATCGCAACAACATCTTCTGGTGCTAAACGCAGGGAATGAGGGAATGATCCAGAATCACTAGTAAGAATCATCCCAGCAACCCCCATTCCCATCCATTCCCTGCGAAGCACCAGTAAGTCTTACACCAGGTAGTTAGGAGTATACTCACCCCATCCAGCAATGTTGCAGGTGGGAAATCGCATCACTTTTCCGTGTTTTGGGAGGCCAACGCCCTCTCAGAAGGGACTTTCAGTGCGCTTTACTTTGCCACCGTTCAGTGGATTTTTCAGGTTATCGCAGACTGGGCATTGCGACTGCGCTAATGAGGTGTGCTGGACATTTGCAGTGGTCCGCAGTGGCCCATTTGGCACTGGATTGTTTCCCCATGTTCACGTTTTTGGTGCTTAAGTTTCGCGTTTTGCACATTGAAACCCACAGTTCTGTTCGTGGACATCTCCAATTTTTGGCAGGTTGCATCCCAAGTCTTTTTGCAAATCTGGTTGCTTCTGGGTGAGCATAACATAATAACATAACACAACATATGGTTTTCTGAGCACTTTACCCTCTGGTTATTTAACATAGGAGTTCCGATCCGGAGAGCCACCCAAAAGTCGGATTCGAGTCGGTTTCGGGTTTCGGGTTTCGGGTTTCGTCGATTGAAACCAACTTTCGCTGTCGGTTTCGGGTTTCGGGTTTCGGGTT
>Ga0126342_10017900_pt1 | contig 12204 bp, 17 predicted proteins | sample Cyp1metagenome_FD_92528 | JGI IMG/M metagenome (GOLD analysis project Ga0126342, IMG submission 92528) | Coral microbial communities from Lord Howe Island, Old Settlement Bay, Australia - Cyphastrea 1 metagenome | ecosystem: Host-associated > Invertebrates > Cnidaria > Coral ... | reverse complement strand
GGGTAGGTGAGTGAACGATTGATGTTGTCAATCTTGTGGAATTTTGAATGTAATGGTTATGATTCGTTGTTTTCACTCTGGATTCATTGCGTCCGTCTGGATCTCAAGATATCATGGACTTAGAAGCTTTGACATTGCTTCTTCTAATTCGAATTTCGAACCAGTCGTTGCCACCGTTGTTGCATGCAACAAACGCATAGGCTTCGTTGGGATTGGGCGTACCTTATGGACCGTTCCTACTTACGTAGTTATAACCTACTTATAAGTAGGTTTTAACATGGTTTTAAGTAGGATAAGTAGCTTTTAAGTTGTAGTAAGTAGGTTAAGTTAACACTTTTACTTATTCTACTTAGTCGCTACTTATATGGATTTAATTCTGATTAACCTACTTAGTAACTAGAAATAAGTAGATTTAAGTTCACAAAGTTTCGGAATGTCTAAGTAGGGTAAGTCTACTTACATCTACTTATTTCTACTTAGGTCTACTTATTTCTACTTATCCTACTTATTTTTTCCTTGCGTTTTTTTTGTTTTTTTCACGAAAATAGTCGTAAATGTTTAAAAAATGGCTTTTGCTATTTAGCGTGCAAAAAATTGAAAATGTTGCATTGAGGAAGTTACGAATAGAAACTCAAAAGTGCTTTGTGCAACATGTTATATACTTTGTTATACTGTTTCATATTGTCAGAATCAGATTGGATTGTAGCGGTGTGTCCGCTATTAGTAGTAGCTTTCAGCTTGCAAACTTTTTTGGTAGGTACATAGCGGTGTGGCCGCTGTTGTTTTTTCTTGATCAGCAACTGTGATTTTACGGTTGCCCTCTCAAATCGGAACAGTTCCTGTGCGGCCAGCGGCAAGCAAACAAATATGGATAGTGACATATGTATATATATATATGATAGAAAGATAATAGGTATAGATATATAGATAGATGTGTGTGTATTGTCATGAATGTGAAAAGCTTTTCTGTATAGAGAAAAGAAACGTAGAGCCTTAGCAATGGATAAAGCTTTGCCAGCTGAACCTGCGCCCGAACCCGAAGTAGCAGCTGCCAATCCAAGTGAGCCACCCCTTGTTCACTTGGCTCCTCGCCCGAAGCGCAAGCTGCCGCAGCCAATTTGCAAGAGTCGGGCAGCAAATGCTGCTAGGAGAGCGGATCCGATGCCTGCTCTGCCCAAGGCTGCTCCAAAGGCACCAGCAAGGGCGTCGGCATCTAGTGGTTGCACGGCATCTGCGGCAGCTGGAGGAGTCGTTTTACTGGATTTCATGTTTTTTTGTTTTGTTGGATGCAGCGGTGTCTCCGCTAGCGGTGTGTCCGCTTGTAATATATATATATATATAGAGAGGAATGATGTGTGTGTGTTTATATATATAGGAGGAATCTTAGGTATAAGCAGTGCTTGCTGTACGCAGGAGGAAAGAATGTGCCATGGCGATTGACATTGGGGTCAAGTGTTGATCCAGGTGTTGGTGATGCAACAGCGGGTCTTGCGGCCACAAGCAGCGCACATACATCCCATGTGGCACCTGAAGTCGCTTCGATTGGTGGTATGGCTGCTAGTGTATCGGCAAGTGCGTCTTCTTCCAGTGATGCAGTCCCACCTTCACTGGGCCCTTCATTGGGTGTGCCACCTTCTTTGGGTGTGCCACATCCACCGGGTGTGCCGCGCCCACCACCTGTCCCAGCCATGCCTACAACCGTTGGGACGCGAGTGAAGGCAGCTGCTCCCTACCCGGTTCCTCCAGCACGGAGCTTCTTGACTTGCAGTTTGTTATTTTGCGTCTGGTTCTACACGTATCTGTCGCCGAAAAAAAATCAAAAGTATATCAGCATATCCGAAATTCTGTTTTTGGTTTCTTTTGGTTTGATGCTCTAGCCTGTTTGAGGTGGGGATGCGTCCACAGGGATCTACGACTTCAAGGTTGGAGAATCGTCAAGGCAGCGTCAATGGCGACTCTTCGGAATCTGGCGTGGACGAGGCGGGTGGACGAAGCGACTGCAAAATGAAGCTGAACGGTCCGAATGGTCCGAATGGTCCGAATGGTGGTAAAAAAAGGGCTTCAAAGGGTTGTGCATGTTGTGGCGAAGCGGTTTGTCCGCTTGTAGGGTTTTTTCGTCTTGTTGGCTAGCGGTGTGTCCGCTTGTAACTCTTCAGCAGTGTGAACGCTATATATAGGCAACAGGTTTTGTGAACTAGACTAGATAGAGATAATACCATTGTGGCAATCTATGTCTAGTGACTGCAGCATTTGCTGTTCCGGTTTCACTCTCCCATATAGGCAACTGTAGATCAAGATGGCAGAGCGGAGGAAGCAGCAGAATTATTCTTCTCTGCACCGCTACCTGACCGCTCCCATATGGGATGGGCTGAAGCAATCCTCGCGCGAGAAGGCAGCGATAGTGTTATTTCAACACTGCTGGCTCTTAGGTTTGAGGTGTCCCTCAGAAGGGACATTCGCGCTCCTGGGAAACCTTCTTCAGATGACCAAGCCAGAGGGCGCAGGGCTTCTGACCGCTTTTGAGTTCTACCAGTTCATCAATGGTTTGAAGAAGCAGTGGAAAAGCTTCAAGGCGCTCAACCGGGCCACTGATCAGGACTATGGGGAATACCTCTTAACTCTACCTGGGGAGCCTCGTGAGCTACCAGCAGAATATCATTTGCAAGCATTTGTTCACGAACCGTTTGTTCCATGCAGTGTCTCTGCTGAATTCGGTGATTTTTTTCAGGGGTGAATTCTTTGGAGTGGAATTGGCCTGGAGAGAATTTAAGCGATCAAGGACTGCCGATGGAGGAGCTTTTGATGGCAGCTAGCTCCACCAAGTTGCGGTGGCGTGGACCAGCTGAGCAGAAGGCGACCAGTGACCCAGGGTTGGAGAAGGACATGAAGCTGATGGAATTAGCTTTCCGCATGGGGCAGAATGCAAGTGGGTCTCCAAGGACCCCGGCTTCTTCAGCTAGCTCGGGCGGTGCTGCGCCGCAGTTTCCCGCGCTGCCTTCACCGCCGGGCATGCTGGCACTCCAGGATGGTGGAGTTGACACCATATATGTTTTTGAAAGAATTTCTCAGGTTCAAGCTTTGCTGATTGTAAGACACTTTAGTTCACGGTGTGACTGTATCGAAGCGGTGTGCCCGCTTGAGCGGTATGTCCGCTATCATGTTTGTTATCACTGACTAAGAAACATGTGTCATTACTCATGTATATATATATGTATATATATATACATACATATATATGCATATATGTACATTAGATATTGTGCAGACGCGTTTAACTTCTATCTATCTATTTATCTATCTATCTATCTATCTTTCTTTCTATCTATCTATCTGTTTCTCCCCATATACATGTTAATGTGTACACGGGTGTGCCATGTTAGGACCAGATTGAAGCTGCGCCAGAAGAGCAGTGCGCAGTTCCTGACCAAGATCTTCCCGATCGTCAAGAAGCTGAGCCGAATGATGGAGATGGCGGTGAGCTCACAGAGGAGCTAGAGGGGGATGCAGTGCAGAAGTTGGCTGAAGCTTTGAAAAACCGTGACGTGGAGAAGAAAGAGATGCTCAGAGCTACTCCAAAGGTGGCGGCTGCAAAGCCCAAGGCCAAGTCAAAGGCATCTTGCCCGGTTAAGGCGTCGAGCAAAGCCAAGGTGAAGAAGCCACAGGAGAAGCAGAAGGCCAAGACCAGAAAGCATAACACAAAGAAGAAGGACCAGACGTCGAAGACGCGAGCTCAGAAGGCGGACAAAGACAAGCTGAAGAAGACTCGCAAGGGCCAGGAGATCAAGGCCAAGCCGCAGGTCAAGAAGACCAAGGTGGACAAACGGGAGCTTCAAATGACAGCGAAGGATGTCTACAGCAGGGCTTACCACCAAACCCGAAGCATCTTGATTGGATTTCTGTCAGCTCGTTTGCGCTTTTTCCCTTAAAGAGACAATTTCCCGAATCTTTGATCAACCTTGCTTAGGTAGGTTGGTGAAGGACAGCAGCCTGAAAAAGGATGCTATCAAATTGAAAGCCAGGGCAGCTGGCCACCGTGCTGTGCAGCGTGCTTTCTCTACACGCTGAGGGATATGTCACGGATGGAGCTTGCAAGGATCCTTGGCTGAGAAGTGCAAAAAAGATGGCCTTTCAAGTTGCGGCCCAAGTATCACTTGCACTATAGGAACTTGAGTTGTTAGAGTTTGGTAACTACCTGGTATGTATGTATGCATTATATATATATATATGTGTGTATGTATGTATGTTTGTGTATATATGGATATGTATATGTATATGTCCTTCTTGTTGCTGGTACAGCGGTGTGTCCGCTTAGGAGTTGTTGTATCCAAAGCGGTGTGTCCGCTATAGTAGATCATCGTATATAGCGGTGCTCCCGCTTTCATATGGCACTTGCCTTTGCTATAGTTCCATGACTTCATCAGGCTCAGAGCAGGTTTGACTGTGTCTAGTTGGATGTCCACCGCCTTGCGCAGGAACACCGAATCTGACATTCCAATGACCAAATTTGAGTGGCATTTCATCACATGGAGAGAAATGGAGGAGCTCACAGAAGAGCGGCTTTGGGATTCATGGGCGAAGCCGAAGAACTTTCAGAGCCTCCCTCCAGCTCAAGAGACCCGGCACAGACTCAACGACAAAGTTTTGTGGATGGGAGATGGGACTTCTTCTTTGAAGTTCACCTTGGTTAACCACGAGAACTTGAAGCACAAGCCCAGCTGGCGCATGTCGTTTGTCTTCACAAGTCATTAAAAGGAGGTATATATTCATGAATATGATATAATAAAGAAACACTTGGATATAATGCTATTTCTCCCAACCAGTTGAAGAGAGAAGAGAGAAGGCAATCAATGTCTAGCGTCTTCAATATTATACCGATTTTTCGAACACATAAACATAATTTCTCTCAGCGCTATGTACACGCTGCAGGTACCAATCTGTTCGATCAGCTGATGCTTTTGTGGTTCGTCCCACAGGTGTCCCTGAGGGTACCTTGTGCTTTGAGTTTACCTGGCTGAGGGAGAAGAAGGAGATGAAGGTGAGCGTACCTACCTCTGGCCAAGAGATTGGCAAGATTCCTGGCAGATGGGGTCCACGCACAGTCTTCCACAAGGCAGGGTCTGAACAAATACCGATGAAACAAAATTTGGAGAGAAGGTGATAGCGGTGTGACCGCTTGAAAGCAATCTCTTTTTAATAGAATGAGCTCAGCTTTTTCAAAACCCTATATACTAGACTGGCTTTTCAACATGTGTCTCGCGCAACCTGAGGTCATGGATGCATTTCTTGGCTTCTGTGATTTGAGCAGCGGCAATCCGTCCATGATCCTTGGGTCATGCCAAATTGCAGCTGTGAAGGAAGACACCGTGATTGGACCAGAGATGAGGAAGCTAACCCTCGAAGAACTCTGGGGTGATTTTGGCAGCTCCGGAGATGTAGAGGGCAGCAGTGATGAAGACGCAAGGCTTGCGCAACAGAGCCTCGTCTTCAGATTTTTCTTCTCACAGTTTATTCCCTGTTCCACCCTATATAGATGATCTAGATGGTTGTCAGGATGAGTCGGGGAAATGGCCTGCCTCGGGGACTTCCTCATGAGACGCAGCAGCGACCCAAGCAGAAGGTGCAAAACAAGATGAAGAAGCCAGCATCGGCTGCGCACATGAAGAAGCCTGCTCGCAAGGTCTAAGAGCTTGACACAGCAACTTGCCCGGTAAAAAAAAGGCTCATCGATGTTTCCTGGAGCTGCGTTTTTCCAAGACATTTTCAAACAGAAAGAGCGGTGCTTCCGCCAAAGAGCCAGATGTATAGCGACAGCGGTGTGCCTGCGAGCGGTGTGCTCCGCTGCAAAGGTATACTATGTTTTTGCGCTCTCATTTGGTCAAAGCGGTGTGCCCGCTATAGGTGTGCTCTGTTAAAGTTTGATTTTTTTTTCTTGGGCTTGTTTGGGCCGCTGTGAAGTAAGAGTTTCTACATATATGAGGAACGGACATGCATCGAACATCTACTGGAATCTATCTGTTATATAAGTCTATGCTTGATATCTATCGGATACCGATGCTGCTATCTATTGCTATCTATTGCTATCTATTGCTATCTATTGCTATCTATCAAACTCACTTGGAATATCTTTCCTGATATCTATTGCTATCTATTGCTATCTATTGCTATCTTTCAAAATCATGAGAAATATCTATCCTAATATCTATCTGCTATCTATTGCTATCTATTGCTATCTATTGATATCTATCGGATATCTATCCGATATCTATTGCTATCTATCGGATATCTATCAGATATCTATTGCTATCTATCGGATATCTATAGGATATCTATTTGATTTCTGTAGGCGAAACATAGATGTTTCAAGGTCCTCTACAGCGTCCAGTGTTCTTTTTGGAGAACTTTTTGGCTGCCTTGACTTGGTAAAACCCAAGTTGCTACAACTGGCCATGTCTGCGCAGTCGATCGCCGAGACGCAGCCAGATGACACCGTGTTTCCTTGCATTAAGTGCGGCCTGGATTGTAGCGCAAAGGATAGCGCTGTTCTCAGAGGCGCAAATTGGCAATGCAAGTCCTGCACCAATGTGTACCAGATCCTTTACCGTCACATGGGCGGATTACCGGAATCCTGGAACAATATGACACCAGAGTCGCAGGTGCAATTCTTCAAGCATGCTGGAAGTGCCATCAAGTGCGCGCCCAAAAATGGACGGTGGAGCCACGTTAGAAGTTCCCTGGTCTCACAGATGACCCACTTCCATACGGAGCAAAGAAGGATCAGGTGCAATCGTGAGTTTCTCCCTCTGTCAGTGTGGGCAACAAGGGGCTTCGACACGAAGCGAATTGAAGCCAACGGGGAGATGCGCGAGGACAAGGCCCTTTGGAGATTAGTATGCAGTACATTGGGGCACACATAATTCATGTTTAATTCTTGTTTCAACTATTTTCCAAAGAATGCTTTTGCACCTGAAAGAAAAATCGTCTTTGTCAGGTCTTTGGTGAAGTCTGGACAGCACCACTGTCCACGATCTCCGATGATGACATTCGTGGTACCGTGGAGAAAGAGATCTTGGAGAAGGAGAACCGCTTGAAGGAGAAGAAGAAGGTCAAAGGCAAGAAGCCGGCAGATTCTGCTTCACCCCCAGCAGATGGTCCAGGCAGCTCTGCCTTCGCGATCGACGACGATGTTTGGAGCATTCCATCCGAGGATGAAGGCCCCATGGTGATTGGAGAAGGGAAGCCGCAGAAGGCTACAAAAACGAAGAAAGAGGACGACGCCGCGGTGGCTGCCCGAAGGGCTGCACGAGAGCGGGACCAAAAGTGGAAGCAAGAGGTTGGCAAGGCTACCAGGTACATCAACAGCCTCAACTCCGTTTGCCATTCTTTGGCGACCGTCTCCGCCAAAGTTGAGAAGAATCCCGAGTTGATTCCTGACAAGCTGACTGATGGCCTGAAGCAGGCTGTTACGCAGATGAATTACTTCAAGCAGCGCCACTGGGCCGCCTAAGAATTTGTGTCCCTGGCAGCGGTGTGTCCGCTTCTTTTTGTCAACAATGTAACGGTTCAATCTTAAAAGCGAAAATTGATATAATACAGGGATTCGCCATGCAGCGGTGTGTCCGCTTGTTTCTTGTTGAGACTTGTGTTCATGTACCGTACTAGATTCAAAATATTCTAATGTGCCGAGTGAAAGGCGTTTATAATTTTTCTTTTACTTAATAACCATTGACTGTAAACCGCGATGTGCCCACTCAATGTTGATTGCATTGAGGTGCCACCCAGCTCATCAGCGCCTCTGATGGGACTAAAAGTTCCAGCTTGCCTGAAGGCTTTGATGCTGACTCCTGTTGCAATGACCAGCCCAAAGCCGCCCAAGCAGTTTTGAAAGATTGCCGGGCGATTTTCACAGAGAAGTCTCGCGAAGCCAGGGAGGCCAAGGCGGCAGCACCGAAAGCTGCACCGGCGGCAAAGCGTAGCGCCAAGGCCAAGGCCAAGTGATAGTTGACACATTTGACAGTGCAATTAGATTTGATGACTCGAAATTCGATCCTCGCAATTCCGCATTGATTGTTGCGTTTCTTTCGACGCAGCAGTGGCAAAAGAGCATGGCAAAAAGAATCAAAATCTTTTGCTACATGTCTTGGCTTCCCATGCGGTTTTTCACATGCAGAGATCCATTCCACCTTGAGTTCTTGTTTCTATAGAAGAATGCAAAGCGGTGTGACCGCTGATTGTACAGTGCTGTGGTTGCTCATTGCACAACGGTGTGACCGCTCCTTATTAGCGGTATGGCCGCTCATGTCACTATAGGATGCACAACTTGGTTACTGTCGCATGCACAACTCAGACATATTCTGCTCCTAAATATATATTGTGTGGCTTTTGTGACAAGCACTTGAAGATGTCAAGTTTCAACAGTTGACAATACATGATATGGATATACTATATATCTGTCAGTCCAATTATCCATCTATCCATATATCAATCTGTACATCTACCTATCTCAATGTCCATATATCAATTTCCAACTCAAAGCCATTTACTCATTATGTCTCCATACAGATACATTTGGTTTTGTATTGAATCTTTTGATCATGCCTTCGCGATGCCAAAGAGAAAGGTCACATGTGAGGCGCGTGACCAAGTTGCGCGTGGCCTGTCGGTTCGAGGAGCCTCCGAAAGAGCTGTGAACCAGCTTTGGAACCTCTGGCATGCTGAGGACGAACAAATTGCAAGGGGAAGTTTCCAAAGAATCGTGGACAAGGAGCTGCAGCCATGGAAAGAGGCTACCATCAACGTGGCATTTCCTACCTATGAAGGTGGGCAGGTGGTGCTACCTATTGTGGATTTGAAACCAACCTTGCAGAGAATGGCACATGAGTCGCCGGCATTCACAAAGGCTTTAGCACGGGCGCTGCTTGGTACTGGCGTTTTGACGCCCATTTTTTATTGCGATGAGTGCCAGGCAGGAAACATATTGTCTGTGGAAAAATTGCGCAAGGCAAACATATGGTACATGTCCTGGTTGCAGTGCTGGCATCACCTCAAAAGCCCTTCGATGTGGATTGTTATCTGCGTCGTGCAATCAGCATGTTTGCAAGGCAGCTCCGCAATCGTGGGAGGTAGCTCAGCAATCATGAAATCCATTTTGGAACACCTGGTCAGCGGTGAGCATGAAGCTGGCTGGTTGCTGACTCCAGAGGTCCACTTCAAACAAAACCAAAAAGCTTGGTTTCTGGGGGACAATGACGCCATCAGGTCGGTGTTTTCGCTCAAGGGGAGCGCAGGTCTCAGACCTTGCGTCCTTTGCTCCAACGTCGTGAAGGCAACTTCTTCAAGCTTCCTCAATGACAGCACATGGAAGGATGTTGGGGCATCAGGTGGCTTCAAAGTCAGCACAGACCAAGAGATCTTTGGCCATTGTGACAAATTGAAGAGCTTCAGAACGAAGGCGGAGAGGGAGATCTATGAGAAAGCTTCGGGAATTGTCTTCGATGAGGCGTCCTTGATGTTTTCAGAAGCTGAAAGAACAAAGCTCCCTCCTTCACGTGTCATGAATGACACTATGCACTGCTACATGACAAATGGATGCGCGAGCTGGGAGCTTGCCATATTTTTGCAATCTGTTTTTGATCATACACATGTGACGCTGGAAATTCTCCAAGGAGCCGTAGCTTCTGATCAGTGGATGGGTCTGAAGGCCAGTGGCAAAACGCAAAACTATGTGAAAAATTTGCTCAATGCCAAGATGTTCAGTGACGACAACTTTAAAGGCGAGGCCCACCAGACAGCAGCGTTGGTACCATTGGTCCGGTACTACATGGAAACTCTCATAGAGCCAGCGAGCCGTGTGCCACCCGCTTGTGTCGAATCCTTTCGGTGTCTGTGCAACATCGTATCCTTCATTCGAGAAATATCTCATGGCCTCTACCCCCTTCACGAAGCATCCATGCAGCATTTTGCTGCCCTACAGCAAAAGCACCAAACGCTGTTTGCAGCGGCATATGGTGAGCAGCACAAGCCCAAGCACCATCACCGAATGCATATCCCCACACAATGGTTGGCTGCTGGTGTGCCGGTGAACTGCGAACCACTGGAGTCGAAGCATCGGTTGTACAAATCTGGGGTTGCTGACAGGCAAGTGGGGCAAGTCAGAGACCACGAAAGTTTTTCCGCATCTGTGCTTTGCCGGCTGCTGCAAACAAGTCTAGACATTGTCAAGAAGCATGGGCTGCCTTTTTGGGAACTGCTTCCGCCCATCAAAGAAGCCAGCTTGGATGACAAAATCTTTCTCGCGACTACCAGTCTCCAGACAAGCCAACGTATCTCGCTGTCGTATATGGTTACCATTTCTTGTTGCTGCTTCCCACATTTACAGATTTCCAGCGGTGTGTCCGCTTTAGGCGCAGATATATAAATAAAATTGTTAACATTTATCTGCATTAAAACCTTCACATGTTTCACGCTTCTTGTTGTATTCATGCGCAAGTCAACACATTGTTGCAAAAGGCATCCCAGCTATCGTGTATATCTAAGGTTGCCACCTGCTGGCTTGCGAAATCAGGCAAGGCGACATCTTGTGTTGGCAGCACGAAGCTGGCATCGTCTCTGAGTGGTTCTCACAGCCGGACCATGGCCTTTTTCTGCGCTACACCAAGTTGGCATTCGTTGCTGGGCCCGAACATTGCTTACATGTTCCTACTTTCTTGGTATTGTCTCATTTCCCAAAACAATTTAGCATTACTTACCATTGAAAGATTTTGCACACCTTCAAGCAAGGTCGAGAGGAAGACATGGGGATCTATTTGGCGAGTTACAACCGATGTTGTCACTGCAGCGGTCTCAACAACTCAAGCATATACCATTCCTACATGGTACCGGTTCTCCATCGACAAGATGTATATCACGTGCTTGCGCTGAAAAAAAAGGCTGTGATCACAAGTTCACTTGGGTCTCACTTGGATGCTCTTGTATCACCGTGACTATAGAAGCTTCTGCTGATCCTTGAAATTGTTAATACCTGCAGAACATTTGTGTCTCAAACGTAGAAAGACAAGAGCTGCGTCGCGAAAAGTGCCATGCTGGAAGCGCTCTTTTTGTTGGCATGCCAGATTGCTGCCGAAGTTGACGCTTGGCCACCTGAAAAACAAGAACGCTTGGAAGCATGCCGGGAATTTTGCCGCTCAGTCTGCACCGAACTTGGTCGCACTCCACAAACTGAGTGTCTCAGCAACCTGTGGGTGCTGATAACAATGACTCAATGCAGGCTGGGTGGAACTTCTGGGCACGACATTGATGCCGATGGAATGGCATGCCCGCCTGTGGCCCTTGGAGACCCATCTCAGTTGCTGAAGAAAATGAACCCATACAGGCGCCGTGCCTTCAAAAAAGACATCGAGATCATCCAGGATGTCCTCCCGAGCCTGAAGCACTTCGACCCGGCGCTGTTCAACGAAGTGCTGTCCCTGAGTACAGAAATCGACAAAATGATTTCTGATTAAGTCTAAAGCAGCATGGAGATCAAAAAATTGACCGCAGTCTTGCTTGCTACATGCTTGTGTACACACAAAGCGGTGTGCCCGCTCATGTCACAGAAAGCGGTGTGCCCGCTCATGTCACCAAACAAAGCGGTGTGACCGCTCATTTCACACGAAAAACCGCGGTGTGCCCGCTCATGTCATGTGAGCAGTGTAACAGCACATCAAAAAAATAGCATTTCTTTGGCCAAAGATTCTTTACATGCACGCAATATATTGTGTTTGAACTGTCGTGAAACGTCTTTGTGAAGCACAAAAAACAAGGTTTTTCATAAAACCTGTGTTTTTGGAGAAAACTATGATTTTTACATCGTTTCTACTTATTTCTACTTATAACCTAGTTTAAGTTACTTATTTCTACTTATCTTTAGTATTCAAAATTCAATTAAAGATAAGTAGAAATAAGTTGTTATTAAGTAGGTTAAGTAAACCTAAGTTACTTTAAGTAGGATAAGTAGAAACGGTCCATAAGGTACTCTTATCAGTGGAGGCACAATGCAGCTCTCAAAACGAGTGTGCTGCAGGAGTTGCCTGAAGTGCTGTGGCGCTAGAGAACGCAGAAAAGAGATAGCCGATTCATCATTCAACATGTTGTTGTTGTCTCGCATGGAAATCACAATATTGAGCGGTCGATGTACAAGCACATGGATATAGATAGATAGATAGATAG
>Ga0126342_10017899_pt1 | contig 12204 bp, 14 predicted proteins | sample Cyp1metagenome_FD_92528 | JGI IMG/M metagenome (GOLD analysis project Ga0126342, IMG submission 92528) | Coral microbial communities from Lord Howe Island, Old Settlement Bay, Australia - Cyphastrea 1 metagenome | ecosystem: Host-associated > Invertebrates > Cnidaria > Coral ... | reverse complement strand
ATAAAGCCAGTTCTCAGTTGGTTTATAGACCCAGTTCTCAGTTGGTTTATAGACCCAGTTCTCAGTTGGTTTATAAAGCCAGTTCTCAGTTGGTTTATAAAGCCAGTTCTCAGTTGGTTTATAGACCCAGTTCTCAGTTGGTCTATAAACCCAGTTCTCAGTTGTTTTATAAAGCCAGTTCTCAGTTGGTTTATAAAGCCAGTTCTCAGTTGGTTTATAAATATAAACCTGATATACCCTATGGTAAATAAACATAGACCCTGAAAATAGCTAATTTTTAATGGACACTAGTCTTCCAACCCCTATCTGCCAGGGTCTATGTTAATTTACCAGAGGGCAACCTGTTTTATCTGGATGGTCAATTCATCAAGGCGTTTTTGTATTGGGCCCCATCCAAAGCCAAACTCTTCACAGGCGATCTAAATCCTACATCCAAACACTCTATACGCAACGTGGGATTCTGGTGTTTCATGTTTTTTTTCTTGTTTTTCTAATGAAATGGTGCTCATGGATTTTGATGATGTTTGATGGATTTTTATGGATGTTCATGGATTTTCGACATTAATGAATGTTAATGGATGTTGAATGTGTTTCACTGTTCCAGATCGCACCCAGACTTCTCGGATTCCAGGAGTACGTGTGGCAGAATGCGGGAAAGTATGGGTTGGAGGCCGGAGCCAAGTGGGGAAGTGGGGCCAACATGGGCCACAGCTAACTTGGATGTCTCCTATCCTTTGGGAATAGGGATTTTTCAAGCGTTTCAATGTTGCTTCTCATGGAGTGTAACGAAATGATAACACCTTATCACGGATTCTGAATTGAGAACATGTGATGTTCGTCAACTGTTCCTTTTTACCTTTGAATTTGATTCGAGTTCTTGTCAACATGTTTTCAGTGATGTCAGTTGACTTGGTGAACTCATCTGAATCACATCTCATGTGAGTTTTGGCCCAGCATGGGTGACCTTTGTGGACAAGGAGTTGTTCAAGGAGGCGATCGAACTGGCGCAGGGCAATCAAAACATCTTTGACTGGATTCCTGCCGGATGCACTGAATGGGATCAATTCTCTGTGGAGCTGTCCATTGTCAACATGGCAGAGCTGAGCTGCAGAGCGAACAGCACACTGCCATCCAGGCTCTGCAGGCTCAACTTCTTCAGCGAGACGCTCAGGTCATCACCCTTCAACAAGAATGTAGAGTTCTCCAACGACAAGTCAATAGACAAGAAGTGGCGTTGACAAACCTCAGGAACCGCCTGGGCCAAATCACCGAGTACTTAGGAGCTCGTGACAATGCCGCAGCAGTGCTGTTTGGCCTTCGCTGACTTCGACCCTTGGGAGTTGCCCTTGACCTTCAGATGGGGGATGGCCGTCTCTGGCAACAGATCTTTGGGGTCAAAATTGGCCATGCATGGACGTAGCTGGGTAGAATTTTTCGACTGTGACACAGTTTTCTTCATGGGTCAAAATTGGCCTTGCACGGATGTAGCTTGGTAGGGAAGATGCTTCTGTCTCCTTGGGATGTGTTAGGGTTGGGGTGGGGTGGGGTCGGGGGGGTGGGGTGAGGTATTAACGTCATGTGCAGAGTGCGTGGAACACGCTCTTGCCTAACATCACTTGCCTAACACCCTCTGGATGTTACGCTCTGCACTTTTCCTAGGAACTTCTAACACGCTCTTGATGTTACGCTCAGCAGTTTTTCGACGCCACTTCTAACACGCTCTTGATGTTACGCTCTGCACTTTTGCCTATAGCAACCTCTAACACCCTCTGGATGTTACGCTCTGCGCTTTTTGCTAGGAACTTCTAACACGCTCTTGATGTTACGTTCTGCACGTCTTCAGCGAATTTCTAAGACGCTCTTGATGGAATTTGGCCAAAAAAAATGTGCCTAGCAATTTGCAGACAAAAGCAGGGCATAACAAAGATGTCATGCTGTACCTGCGTTGCTGGCAATGGCGTTATGAGTGCCACACTGGCAACTTGCTGTCGAAGACGGCTTCCAGGTTGATGGATCGCTGAGCCGGCGATGGGTGTGGAAAAAAATAATCGAATCCACGCCTGATACACGTGGTATTTACAGGGTTTCGTCACAATTCAATGGATTTTGAAACCCCGTTTTTCTCCCAAATTGAGATGTCACAAGATTGCGGAACAGCATTTGTTTTGAAATTGCAGAGGATTCTGATGGTCCAATAAAGCAAACCCTTAAAACGCTCGCGCGGTTTCGAATCCGCCGGGATGTTTATGGTCAAGCCTCATGTTGAATGGTCAATTCACATGTTTTACAGACACAGTAGGTCTCCCATTTCCCTGATTTCAAATATGGTTCCACCGCTATTGTGTTTCTTCAACTCACCAGAAAACACAACAGGTGAGATATCCCTAGATTAACGAAATTATACCATGTTTTCCCATTACAAGGAAACCCACCTGATTTTTTTCGACCTCATAGCGACCTCTGTCGCTCGAAATGATGGGCGAATTGGATTGGGGGAGTCATCAAATTGCCGTTTTTTTTTGGTGTCAGGTTGGTGAATATCATTCATCCAGATAAAAATTGTGGGCAGTTCAATCAAAATTGTGGGCAGTTCAATCTTGTTCAAACCCCATGATTGATGGTTAGAATCATGGAAAATCATGGTAAACTAATTGTATCAAAGGTGGGGAACCCCAGTTTTAAGTTGGTTTAGAAACCCCTAACATAAACACCGTATAAAGCCCATGAACTATCGTTCTCTAACGTCATGTATCTAGCATAAACCAGAGTTTTCCACAAGAGTAAGCCAACTTAACCACCAATCAATCCCATTCAATCACCATTTGTTGATCATTTTGTTGCTATTGACACCCCATGACTCCCGAATGGAAATCACCCGATGGCTCATCGGCTCGACTGACGGTCCAGGAATTTCGTCGCGAGGAGGTTGCCCTCTTGTTGGGCGCCATGGTCCGATGGCCACTCGGCGCGCTGGCATCCGTGATATCGTGGCAGGGCTTGGACTTTTGGGAAATGCAATGGCGAACTGGTTGGTGGTGACTGGAACCATGGAATTTTGAATGACTTTCCAGAAACAGTTGGGAATGGAAAATCATCCCAACTGACTTTAACTCACTCCATCATTTTTCCGAGGGGTAGGTTGAAACCACCAACCAGTTTTTGTCGCTTAGTCAGGGAAAACAGATGCTTGAACCGCTTGAATCATGCGGAGGTTTCCAGTCGGGATGACTCCTGGATGACCATAGTATTGTTCGCTATGGCCTTGTGGGTCTGTTTGAAAACACCAACCAGAACCAGCTTCGAATCGTAGGAAATTTATGCTGAAACCATATATGAAACCCAGATAAATACACAAAAACATCGGTTGAATCCAGCAAAATGTTTCCCGGATTTGGGAATCAAAATGATGACCGACAACGCGTTGCGGTCGCTGGCTTACTTTCAACCGTCCACTTACGTTAGACATAGCAAAATCCAATTGTCATAAGATGATTATTTTATAACATATATTATAACATGTATTAATGCGTATCTATACATGTATCGTTTTAGATCTACCTTTCATGCATCAAAGCACTAACAACACTTCAGAAACCACCGATTTTTTGGATTCCCTGCTGGAATGACCATCTTCCGCGGGAAACGGCCTTCGCCGGCGCCGTTTCGAGGTCCGAAAAGGCCCGGATGACGGGGTTGCTGAGTTCGACCAAGCTCATGGCCATCAAAGAGGCAGCTGGGTCCAATGGATCTCATGGGGGAAGCCTGTGGTTTAATGGTGGTTTAAGGGGATAAAAAACAAACAAAAATGGTGATTTGAATGGGATTTACCCTCTGGTAATTGATTACAGCTATTGAAAATGGCCATTGAAATAGTTGTTTTAGCCATCAAAAGTGGTGATTTTCCATAGCTATGTTAGTTTACCAAAGGGTGACAACCAAAAACGATAAACGGATGTTAGACTCTTTCTAATAGAAATACAATGAGAGGGGAACACATATTTCACATATGTCAAACATACACGCACACACACACACATCTTTTTTGACAATGCAAAAAATGCGTAAAATGATGCGTTTTTTTTGCCAAAAACTCAGGAACAAATTGTGTTAGGCTGGCAGAAAGTTGGTGGTTCACCAGCTGGAATCGTTTAATGTACCGAGTTTAACCAACAAAATTGTGGGGTGTGGCAAGCTAATACATATTTTGCAATTGCCGCATATTTATTATAACCAATATTAACCAACATTTTTTGAAATATGGTTGCTTGGTATCTAAAATTGGCCATGGGAATCGGGAAAATCAAGCAACGTGTCAAAAGTCAAAAGTTTAGGATTGTAGTGGTATTTTTCTGATATTTTTTTTTTGTGTGGGATATCCCATTGGATTAAGGGGTAAGCAAGGATACTGTATGAGGATATGTTGGCTATCTACAGTGAATGGGAACAAATCTGGATGTTCAGTTTGAAGTTCGGTGCCGTTTTTTCAATAAAATCATCTGCTTTTTCGGATGCTTCAGGATGGCAAGAGCCTGGAATTCTTGCTGTCCAACGGTGACAAGATCTGCTTGAGCACTGTCAGGGTCCCAGCAGTCCCAGAGGAGTCCCCAGGGGTCCCAAGAGCTGCGCTCAGTGGCCCCCTTCTGGGTGCCACTTTTGTTGCTGGGGTCGCCGTTTTCAGATCCGGAAAAACCAGTGTAAGTTGGTGTGTAACCCCATCTAAGTATAGTGTTCATGACCATTAACCATCATTAACCCTGTTTTTTTTTTTCGGGTTAACCAACATAGCTATTCATGGGGTCACCACCTTGTAGTTGATTTTAGCATATTTTGGCGTCAGAATTTCCAGGTGTGCGTTTGTTTTGTTGTGCTCACTGATTCGCAGGGCGTTGAACTCCCATGTGAAATGTCACTGCAGAGGATCAAAATCCCAATGAACCAAGCAGACATAAGCAGGCTATGTCTTTATGTTAAACAATAATCAACAATTTGATGAGTTTTCAAAATCCTGATTTACATGTTAGATAAAATATTATATATATAATATAATAAAAATCCTATAAGCCCTTGTATTGCATATCCATTTTCTTAATTACGCCCGATGGATTTACCGACAGCTTTGGTTCTTGCACAGATGCCTTTTTTGGCCCCTTGGAAATGTGAATCTTTTTTGGGTAATTGTATTGTTTTCGATGACATCCCCATGTTTATTGGTTAAGACAACCGTTGCCAGCTGCCTGGTCCCTTCACATGTTATCGCCATGTTATCATCGGGATGTTTACAGGTCAAACCACGATTCTTTCCAATCTAAACCATCTGGTTATTCAACATAGCCATGGAAAATAGCCCCTTCATAGATGGTTTACCTATGAAAAATGGTGATTTTCCGTAGTTATGTTAGTTTACCAGAGGGTAAACCATGACTGTAGTAACTCACCAGTATATCCTAGTATCTAAATTGGAGGTACCGACAGAAAATTTCAGCGAAGATCGACAGAAAATATGGCCGACCTGACAGAGCGTTTTTGTTTGGTCCTGATACGGTCTTGAAATCAAACACATGATACAGTATCCTCCAAGCCGTCTAGCCGCTATATAGCATCTTACCCTCTGGTAAACGTTTACATAACTATGGAAAGATCCACCATTTTATAGCTGGGCAAATCCACTATTTCTATGGCCATTTTCAATATGGTTATTTAACATAGCCATGGGAAGATCCACCATTTTTAAGAACGGTAAACCATCTATTTCGTTTTTTTAATAGGTAAACCATCTATTTCTATGGGCCATCTATACCATGGCTATGTTAAATAACCAGAGAGTGTTTACCAGGCCGGGTATACCTCAAAACTATGATGCCGTAGCTCCATCAACAGAGAAAAGAGTCCCCTGCCACGTTTCATCGAGGCGAAGAACCACCATCTTTTCGAATGTAAAAAAACAGTAGCCATTGTTGATTTGGGGATGGTTATGAAAACTATTATATACTATTGCTTTACTAACATTAGGTGATTTAATGTTTAATACATTAGTGATCATTAATGTATAATATCTCAGAATCTCTATGTATTCTCTAACTTCGAGATCTTCGACTTCCAAGGACGACATGTCGGAAGAGGAGGACCTCTGGAAGTGGCTCTTAGATCTGAGCCGCGTTCCAGCGGAGGTGCGGCATCGATTTTCCTGGGAAAGACACCATGACTTGGGAATCTATGCGGAAGATGTTATGAATATTTGTTTTTATGTTCTTTTGGTGGGGTTACAGTAGGCAAATCCATGTTATGTTTTTTTGTGGTTGGGTTACATAGGTAAATCCAAGAAAGTCATGGATTTAAGATGATTTAAGCAACAACATGAGATTTGTAACCAACCAGAAATAGTATTTTCATTTTCAGACCTGCGGATTGACCCGTGAAGTGAAGAAGTTGTGAGCAACAAAGTGATTTTTCATTCTTTAAGATCAATCCATAGATAATGATGGGATTCGCCATCAACCATGGCATTTTAACGATGAACAATGGGATGTGCCAAAGCAATAAGGAATTTAGCATGATTTAATCAACAAACATGAGGGGACAAATATGGATGAATCACCTACATTGGGATTTGACCCAATTAAAGATGGTGATGAAACACTTGTGTTTTGGCAATCAACAGTTCAGAATCAGCAACAGTGCTGCATCCATCAAAAAATGCGATTGAACTATCAAAATTGGTGATCCAACTTTCAAAATGATGATAGAAACATCAATTGTGGGATTAAAAAAATGAACGCGTGAAACTACAATGACCAAGCAGTGACACTTGAACATCAATGAATGGACATGAATTGGGGAAACATATAAGGACCTCAGTCACCAAAAAAAAAGGTTGGGATTTGGTGAAAAACAGTAAGATGGACCAACATTTCCAATTTGGGAAGTATGATAATTTGAGCATGCACAGTGTAAAATGATTACACATTGAGTGTGAACAAATGGAGGTTGAGCTTGTCTACAGGCACAGTCAAGGTTTGTGTTTACAATCTATATAGAGAATCAATTGGATACTGATTGGTGGTTTGGAACATGTTTTACTTTTCCATATATGGGGAAGAATCATCCCAACTGGCTTTAACTCCATCATTTTTCAGAGGGGTAGGTATACCACCAACCAGATTGGATATGTCTGAAAATGGGGTCCCCCAAATAGCAATAGTTTGTTTGGAAAAGGATGATCATCCACCAGAATTGGGTCTAAAATCCCCACTTCATGTTCAGGTTCCAAATTCCGGTAAAGGGGGATAGCTAAGTTGGTGAACATAACTCCAATAACTATGGTTTATGGTACTTATAACTATAGTTAATGTTTATAAACCAACGTTCACATCACTGGGGGGCACCACATTGTATAGATTGAAACATTTTGTTACACCGTCAACTCGTGGTGATATTCGAATGTCAATCTTTAGTGACCTTGCAGAGATGAGCTCAGCTAGGGACGCTATGGCTATGGACCCTTGAAACCATGTGGAATGGATTACTGTGTCACCATTTGATACTTCCAGATTGCGACGAATGTTGCGACCACTAAAAAGTACCTGTACCGCTACCATCTGTTTGGTGTTTATATAATGTGATTATTATCATATAAATTACCATGCAGGGCAATGTATAATTTCCATAATATCATGGATGGCGACTCGGGAGGGACCCGGGAGGTGGCCAGGGAGATGAGACCATAGGTTAACAGCTGTGGTTGTGGCCAGGGTGGCTTGTGGTTGTGCTTGTGCTTGTGCTTGTTGTGGTTGTTGTGGTTGTTGTTGTTGTTGTTGTTGTTGTTGTTTTGCTGAAGGTGCCGAAACCAACAGTTGAGCCAAGAGTGGAAAAGCTCATCGGTGACTACCTATTTGGGGGCGACCATACGTTTAGACGTCCAAACCCAAGGCTTCCTCGCTTTGCGCAGTGGCCAGAAGGTGGCCGCGATGCGAGAGAGATTTGGATATGGCTCAAAGTCATGATGGTTTTGAACTGGATTTGTGGTTCAACCATAGGTTTTTTTTGTTTTCTTCTATGGGTTGATCAAGGTTTGGCTCATCAGCACCCCTCGGTTTACCGTTCGCTGTTGGTTTGCCATATCCTTGGCGGGCTCTTGCCCGCGGGCTTTGCTACTTCGGTGCTCCCTCACTGCAGTTCAATCGGCTGACGGACACCGTTGTGCATTGTGCTCTGCCCTTTGGGCATCACCTTTGCTCCTTTGTGGTGTGCAGCAGTGATTTTCCTGTCTGCGTTCTCCCTTGGTTGCAGCATTTGGTTGATGCGATTCTACTCCGGCTGGCGGATTTTGGGACTTTGCTATCATTCCCTCTTCTACGTGGCGGAGACGTACACGGCGCTTGCGGGCTATAGCCAGACATTCCTTGTGGGCACATCGCCAGGGTCTGCTTCAGCCTCAGCTTTCTCCCCAAGTTCAAGCCGATTTGATTCGACGTTTGGCCTCGCATCACAGTGCAGGCCCCTTGTACAACCTTGCAGTAGCTCATCGCCGCCTGAAGGTGCACAAGATGGCAACTGTGGCCCTGCCCCGAAGAAGACCAAGCTTGCGCCCTGGAAATGTGCGGTGTGCAGAATTACCATCAAAGGCAAAGACGAAAGATGTTCACGTTGCTGGGGCTGGTGGCATCAAGTTATGGATACTACTTGGACCCCACCAGTGCATCCCCGCTCTGCTTCGGCTTCGAACCGAGCACAGCCTCGAGCAGCTCCTGCTCAATGGCCAAGTTGGGAGTGGTATGCCGAGCCTTCGCAGCAACCTCCTACGAAGAAGCAAGCCTCCAAGCCCACTACCCCCAGGCAGCGCCCTGGATCCAAAGGCGCCGGCTCTTCCTGCTCAGGAAGCCACTGCCGCCTCGCCCTTTGTTGATCCCAGATTGGCCTTAGCAACCTCTCCATTTGCTGTCCTGTCGCCCAGCTACTTCGCGCCAACGGGTCCCTCCACAGCTGCGCCCTGGCCACCTCCCACGGCGGCCCGCAATTTTCATATTGCTAGTAAATCTTTAAAAAAAAACGTCATATTACTTCATGGAAATCTGTCCTCATATTGGTGTTTTTTCGCTTAATTTCAATTTGAGATGACAGTCCGGACTTAGGATTGATCTAACTCAGGTGTTTATCTACTTCAGGATGGGTGTAGTACTTGCTATTGAGTGAACATCCCATTGATACCACGATTTTTCAGTCTTGTCGGCAATCCATTCGCAATCGATTTTATCTATTTTTTCCTATGCCAAGGTATTCTTGTAAACAAACATCTAGATCATCTCTGGGTTTTCCCATAGGTTTTTTTTCCAGGGTTTTCCATGAGTTTTGCTATTCGGAAACCATGGATTTTCATGGGATCTTCTCATATCTTCGGAGCAGAAAAAAAACCGAAAAGCGGCCCTTGGCAGCGCCCCGTACAGTCCTTGGTCAAAGCAGAAGAGCCAAAGGAGCACGACCCGTGGAAGGCGCCCTTGGGGCACAAACGGCACCAACCTGGGGGATTTGATTCTCTCGCCATGGAACAGATGTAGCTGATTTAATGTGGATTTAGCTAAATTTTTACATCATGTATAATATAATATAATATAATATAATATATAATATAATATAATATAATATAATATATTATTATATAATATAATATAATATACACATGTGGATTATATAACTATTTATCATGATGAACACCTGGAACAGATTATCAGCCATTCATGGGGATCTAAGTAGCTGATTGCTGATGATTTTTTGTGAATTTCACCATCTAAAACTTACTATAGGTGTGTTTACGAACAGAAACTCTGCGGATATGTTTAATTAGTGATGGTTGATGATGTTGGTTATGATTTTGTTCCGGGTTATACTATCCAATAACATCTTGGGGATTGAATTAGATAATATGTATTTATCATCCATAGCTTGAAATTCCGTTCTGAACCGAACAAACAGCATTGCATGGAATTACATGTTTTTTTTCCCACATTTCCCTGTTGCGGTGGATGGTTTGAGGTTTGAGGTTGATGCCCAGATAGAAAACTTGGACACCTGGAAATCATGTGACAGGTGAATATCATGACATGATCGAAACAAAAACTGTGCTATCCTTTCGGGGACGTGGCGCAATGTGGCCACCCCTCCCTCAACGCCCTTTGGTAATTTAACAATGCGCCATTGAACATCGTTTTTTTAATCGGTAAATCATCTTAAAGCATCTATATACTGTACATGTAGTACTGTATTTCTATGTTGAAATACACTACCGGGTATTCAGAATCCAGGTAATTTTCTTGGGTGAAGGACTTGACATTTCCATGAACCATTGCAAACTCGAGGTGTGCAAAGATTTCAGTTGTTTAAGCAAGTGAATGACAATCTTGGCCCTGAATCTGACCAAGAAAGAACACTTCAACACCACTTCCCCAAATTGGCACTGGGCCAAGTGGATCAGATCACGAATTTAAGTAGCACCCCATAAGTATCCTTGAAACAAAAGAAACCCTTGGCTACACACTACCCTCTGGTAATTTAACATAGCTATTGAGAATGGCCATTTATAGTGGAATTACCCATTGAAAATGGTGATTTTCCATAGTTATGTTAGTTTACCAGAGGGTAGCTAGATTCGCTAATACATCCCAAAAAATGAAAGGCATTCGTATCTCCATAATATCTCTAAAAATTGACGTTTTCCACAACTTTCACGCGTACAACTGTCCTGTCTTCTCTGCTGTTGCAGCATTCGGCCAACAACTGAAAATGTTGGAAAGGTAACCCCTCCCTCCCATCTAAGTTGGTATAAGTTTGTATAACCCCCATGAACATCTGGTTGGTGGTTTCAAACATTTTTTATTTTCCACAATATATGGGATAATCCTTGGCATTGACTTTCATATTTTTCAAGATGGTTAAAACATGTTAAAACCACCAACCAGACATCCATTGACTACTTACTGTATATATATATATATATATATATACAATATACATCAATATACAGTACCATGAAGAGTCGAATCGTTTGGTAGCTCCATGTCCAGGACGGAACGTGGAAGAGTGCTGGCGCCCAGGGTCGATGGGGTCGATGCAAACGTTGTTGCGCCGGTTGTACTTGGGATGAACCATTTAGAATTCATAGGATCCATGGTGCTGCTATATATGGTAACATGGATCCCATCAATATACCCCAGTCATGTTAGTATACCAGCACCATGGATCCTATGGAGAATGGACAATCTAAAATCATTGCCCATGTAGAAGCATTTACTTCGATGATAGGACCTATATGTACACTATATGGACCTATTGAGAATGTTGATATTTCAAGGTTCCATAGATTCCATAGCTATGTTAATTACCATCTGCAGATGGTGATTGGGATTTTAGCAATCTGCGTCGTTTTCTGGATCAAGTGTTTTGGAACTTGGACATGCTTGTCTCATGTATATGTGTCGCAGCCATTTACATGATCATTTTCCCTGTCTTTTACCATGTTTTTGTAACATTCATCATGACGGAGAGATTTTTTTTTCATTCCTTATTTGAAAAACTAACAATCTAGGCATCTAGGTTGCAAGTAATGACATGTTTCAGAGATAGATAAAGTTGATCATGTTCAATTGGCAAGATCTGTAGGAAAACTTTCATGACTCGCAAATGTCCTGGTTGCGGCAAAGCTGGCCATCGCTTGGAAAGCCGCACTTCCAGAGCAGCTTTAGAAATCAAAAGACTTAGACTAAGAGCCAAATTAGAGAAGACCAGGCACAAGCCAGGTTCCAGGAACAATCCTGGAAGGCAGTGAAGAAAGAAAGGGTACACCAACGAGTAACCTAGGAACGCTTACAAGAGAAGATACCCATAGCGTAGCATGACGCGTGTGTGCAAGTGCAAGAGAAGATACCCATAGCGTAGCATGAACGTTTTTGCCCCACCCCACCCCACCCCAAATGACAGAAACGCGTATTTTATTGCCGGTTTCTACATGCGTGAATGGTCTTAGTTGCTTAGTCGTTTATAGGTCATATATTTTGTATCCAATGTATCCAACCATCTTTGGGATAATGACACCCAAATTAAAGGACCGGATAACCCCACAAGTCAACTTCTTCCTAAAATGAGCTTCAATGGTTTCAGCGGGGACAGGGAAGGAAGGAAAGACAAAGGAGGTGGTGAAAGATCGTGTATGTATGT
>Ga0126342_10017898_pt1 | contig 12205 bp, 8 predicted proteins | sample Cyp1metagenome_FD_92528 | JGI IMG/M metagenome (GOLD analysis project Ga0126342, IMG submission 92528) | Coral microbial communities from Lord Howe Island, Old Settlement Bay, Australia - Cyphastrea 1 metagenome | ecosystem: Host-associated > Invertebrates > Cnidaria > Coral ... | reverse complement strand
CAACGTATATAATTAATACGTATCGGCTTCGGTTCGTATATTTATGCGTTTATGCCATTGGTGCTATCTTATGGAGACCATTTGAATGAGTTTGATGTATGTTCCTTATGTTCCCATCATATTTTAAGTGCATCACAAATGTCAACAAATCCATTGTAATCTGCTGTTTTGGTACTACGGAAATATCTAATTTTCTGGGAAGAGAGCTTACATGGTCAAATGATGAACTCAGCAACGTATATAATTAATACGTATCGGTTTCGGTTCGTATATTTATGCGTTTATGCCATTGGTGCTATCTTATGGAGACCATTTGAATGAGATTTGGATAATGTAAATGTATATATATATACCCCTATATAATATATATACACACCTATACTCTGTGTGGATAAATATTCTATGTGGATGACATTCCAGGAAAAGGTTTTGCTATGTATTTTCCATATTCTTAGTGGCACGTTAAAATTTTTAATATTCTATGTGCCAGCTGTTTACTATATATATATATATTCCCAATATTCCCCAACAATAATGATATATTGTTATATTCCTAATAAAGAAATATATGTTACTTCTTTCAGGTGATTTTTTGCCACCCAAATCTCCCAATTTTGGGGGACATCTTTCAGGTGACCCACACGATCCACGGCGAACTCGGCCTCCGTCCAATTGGCAGAAATCTGGTGGCCATCTACCTGTGATCCCAGGTGACAGTGGGATAGCCATGGGAAAAAAAACGTGGAACAACGTTTTTTTTTTCATGACTTTTAATGATTTTCTTTTTGGTGGGTCATTATGTTATTAACCATTTAACCCATAGGATCCATGGTGCTGGTATATATGCTAACATTTGGGGTATATTGATGGTAAATGTTACCATATATAGCAGCACCATGGATCCGTCATGGGTAATGACATGGATAAAATGATTGTTGTCATTAAAATCCCACCTTTTAATGACATCTTCAAGGGATTTTTCGTAGTGATTTGTTTGTCATAATGATGGCTTATTCTTAAAAGGGTTGACCATGGGATATCGATGGGGACATGTTTGGGTTATTGACCAACTTGACATGATATGGGATTTATACCCCATGGGAGAAATGGCGATGTAACGGGATTATGTATATATATATATATGTGGTGTTTACCATGGACTGAAGGAACAAACGTTGGATATTAATGGAAATCACACTCTGGTAATCCAAGACTTTGCTATGCAAGCCATGGCCGGTGAACGTAGATAATGTGTGATATTTAGGTAGTTTTTTATGTACCTATTCAAACTGGTGGTCTTCCATAGTGTCGTGTTCGATCTAAAAGGGATATACGGATAGAACATCATTTAGCGGCTCCTAGCCTCAGATTATTTGTTACATAATAGTTACCCTCTGGTAATTTGTTACATAGCTATTGAAAATGGCCATTTATAGTGAGTTTTCCCATTAAAAATTGTGATTTTCCATAGCTATGTTAGTTTACCAGAGGGTACACGAATATTTGAGTGTTTACCCGGATGTCTCCCAGCTATATTTATATCCGTATGTTTTTTTTTTTTAACCAGGGACCCACCTTGCAGCGCAAGCATCCTGGATAGCTTGATCTTTAGCTCAACTGGGATTTCTCTATGGATTTAAATGGTACAGTAGATACAATATTATGCTTGGAGGGAACATGTAACTATTACAAATCCCCATTATAAAGACTGGTCACAAACCAACATACCCATTGTTTTGTTACTTTGTGCATCTATCTGAAGAAATGATTTGATAATATTTAATAATTGAGGATGTTTCCCAGTAATTATACCCTCAAAACACCAGGTAAAATCGCATGGTTTATCATGCTATCAATGGATTGGTTGAAGGGACAACTGACATGGGAACAAAACCCTGGTTTCAGCTGAAGGTGTTTTCTTAAACCGATCCATTGATAGACTGTGATAGCTTGTCCATATGAATCCTCCATTAGCTATATGAGGGTGGGTAAAAATTAAAGCTTATGGGACCATATATTTCAGTATTATGTTTAATATCATCTAATTATTGGGGTACCCAATTTTGATTCTTATACCCATATAGATATATCTGACATCTTAAAAAATCAAATGTGTTGGGAATAGCTATACAAATAACTATATAGAAAAAAGCAATAACTATACAAATAAAATCGCATGATTTAAATAAATGCCGTAAATCTATCCATAAATATATAGATAAACATCCATATAATTATATAAATCTATTTAACTATATAAACATCTATAATACCAGATTACTATCAATTTAATTGAAAACTCCCATGGTTTATCTATGGATCTGTGGGATCTCAAGACCAAGCCTCGCTGGCGGTCAGCAAAGGATCCGGTTCAGCTTTGGCGCCAAGCAGCGCCTGAAAAGCCGATCCCTTCACCAGAGATCTTGGAATAAACATAGTTGGCATCATTTATCATTGGTGTAAACATGTATATATATATATCTGGGTAAATTATAATATTTCACTAACCTGAATTAAGGCCATTTGGGGATGATTCCCCTTACTAACCATCATTCCCAGCGAGGTCGAAGTGAGGTCGTTATAATTTGCCCAGATATATATATATATATATGTATAAATATTGGATACATGACAAATGATAGTATGCATATATTGGTATATATATATATTGGTTTATATTTATATATATGGTAAAGCCTATATTTTTCCAATTTCCAATTTCCGTGGCAGTGAAGAGTCCAGCTCTTGTAGCCGTAAAGACATGCAAACGCTCTCTAATTAGGAAAAGTTACTGGCCTTGGTAGTCCGGCATATGGGTACTTCGCTCATAAATACGTGAGCTTCCCTCCATTGCCTCAAACAACCACCTGGAAAGGTCAGTGTCTTGAAGTACAAAAGACTGGCAGGTCCGTTGGTGCCTCACTGTACAAAGCTGATCGACAACGGCCTTGGCTAACCCTGCAGAAAACAGGGGTGGATACTCTTTACAGACAGCAGTCCTAAAGTTTCCGTCCTGATCTTTGCCAATCGCCACTTGCTTTGGAAATGTAGCATTCAAATCCGCACACGCATACATTGAACGTCCAAGGTGTGGCATCCGGAGGCTGAGCAGTCCCGTAGGTTTTTTGACCTCAGCACCCCATTTCCATTGATCAAAGATACGGAGCGAAATATCAGGATGCTGCCTGAGCAATTGGATGATGGCGCTTGTCCAAATGGACCCTTTGGTTTCGTCCCCCGGAGGAGCTGGGTGTTCGCTTAGATACAAGCCTCCATAAAGGAGATGCCAGATGCACGCCATCACAGCCTGCATCATGAAAGCACTGCCTTGTCTACACTGGCGAAGCTCACGGGGGCGTAGACCAGCTAGTCCGAATAGCTGTGCAAACGAACGTAACGGCCTTGGCCACCTCCTCCTCTCGTGTGCTGCTAAATCAGCTGGCGGCGGCACATGCCTGGCAGCTGAAAATGTCTCACACGGCGCGCCACAAATTGTGGCAGCAATAAGCCCTTGCTCATAAAGCTGCACAAGCTTCTTCCAGGAGGGTGAGGTTTCCATCAAATTACCATAAAATGGAGAAACCGCGGTGTCCATGGACAAGACTCGGAGGTCAAGGTCCCTGGCCTGTGCCATCTGCATAAGGTGCCAGTGGACATCATATTGTCTTCTTCTGCCGCTAAATAGATGCACTACCAAGAAGATAAAGCCTATACAGTATATAAACATTGGTATATGTAAACGTTTGGTAAACATGTGTATAAACAATATATATATATATATATATGTGCAGTCTATTTTTGGGGTATAATATGGAAAAATTATAACAAGTCACGCTGAAATGTTGGGCCATTTAGGGGAAGTCTTCCCCGAAGCCAATGTTGGACATAATTTCAGTCAGGTCACAATGAGGTCACTATGATTTACCTGGTATAAATATTACGAGACTATTCATATAATACTGGTTGGTGGTTCAGGAAAATTGGAAAGGGCTATGTAAGGGCTAAAATTTCAGGGGATATTCCCACAATGCCGAAGCTTTTGTATGATATTCTGGTTGGTGGTTGACCTACCCCTCTGAAAAAATATGAGTTCGTCAGTTGGGATGATGACATTCCCAATATATGGAAAAATTGGAAAAATGTTTGAAACCACCAGCCAGTATTGTCATATTGAAAAAATGTCAATAGTACTGTAATAATGTTGGTACAGTTTTTGATTGGTAGTATATGATGCTATAGGATAAAACATGATATGTGGTTAATTAGTGTATTATGTAATGGTTGGTGATAATGGGATATAACTGATATAACCACTCAAATAATTTATAAATGGCAATATTAATGATAGGATATAACCAATCATAATTGGCAATGGTAATTGACCGCATATGTTGTGACTAAAAATATAAAAAGTTGGTAATACTAGTACATAACTGATATAACCAATCAGATCACCAACTATACTTGGATTATATGGAGACATCTGATGGAGATAATTTGTAGGGATATTTTCTGTGCATAGCCAAGAACATGGTTTTTGGGTTGTTGACACAAAACCCTAGTTTTTACCGCCAAATGTAAAGGTTTCCTGCCAATTTTCCCATCATCCATTTCTAGAAAACGCATCGTTGTTAAACAAAAATGATTGGATGCCTGTGCTTTATATAATAAAGGGAACATCAAGAAAACGTTCAATGTTCGTTTAGTTCCTGGCAGAAGAGGAGGTGTTGGTGCCCACATGACTTGGATTTGCTGATCGACCCCCAAAAAAGTAATCTACCCTGTTTGGATTCCCCAAGTAGAGGATGTCCCATTGGGAAAATCCATGAAAATCCACTACGATCTTCAGAAAATCTAAGATGATTGCATTTTCCTTTGCAAGCCTGAGATATCCTGTATGATTCAAGTTCCCCAGGTCGGAAGTTTGGAGATTTCAAGCATCCCGTGATCAAGCTATTGCTATGACAACGTTTCCAGAAAGACACAGCAGGGAGAGGTTCTCGTTGATGATATCTGTGTCTTTTTAATATCCTTCTGGAAAATATGGATGTTGTTTGTTCGTGTCTCAGTAGTGGATAATGTTAGAAGACAAAGCCATTCTAGGCGTGGATGTGCGTGGATGTATGTAGAGGGAATATTTGGGAGTTATAGGCAGTTATAGGGGTATAGCTGCAGCAACTGGGGATAATTACTGTGGAACCAAGTGGTTGTGCCCTTGACATTGCCACAGCAAATGCGCGATGTTCATACGCATAACACACACACACACACTCACATAATAACAATAATAATGATTATAAAATAATAATGATTATAATAATAATGATAATAATAAATAATAATAATAATAATGATATATATATATATGATTACATATGTTCATATTATGTATATTAAACAAACGTGGAACATGTTCCAAACACGCACACACATATATAATCATATATATATAGTGGATATTAAACAGAAGCGGAACATGTTCCAGCTAGCGTGCTTAGCGTGCTTATGTAGATTATCCTTTATGATCCTTTAGGACTTCAGGTCTTAAAGTCTTAGGTCTTCTGTCGCCTATCCCAAACTCGATAGATGACTCCCTCGTGATCGACATCCAGATAAAGTGGCGTGATATCTGTTGAAGTTCCATGGGAAATATGTGATTGAGGTGAGAAGATTGTGCCTCGTCGTTCACAACCATCCCCACTCTCAAGGGCCATGCTTACTAGTGTTTGGACGTGATTCTTGATGTAGCAACCCCAAAATAGATACAAAAGTGAGAATCTGACAAACCTGGAAATACGAAGTGAATACAGTATATATATATATATTATCTCATCAACAAAATCTTAAAATACAGTTCTATCTTTTTCGGGGTTGCTGTACAGTTCGAGGTTGTCATCTATCTTTCACGACCTCATTACACTTTACCTCGAGTTTGCAAAAAAACAGCTTAATAATTAGATTGTCACAAACGTTGACTAGTAGCTGACTAATGTTGACTTTCAAAAGCTGTAAGTTGGTATAATTCGCCATTAACTAAGAATTCACTAGACTTTGTGGTAGTCATGATCTATCCATGCGAAATGAGGTTATGAACCAACAACAATTAACCGGGGAGGCCATGAAAATTGCTGAGTGATGTCATGGAGATTTGACGGAAAATCACCATTGAAATAGTGACTCGTCCCATGAAAAATGGGGAATTTTCCATCGTTTTTTGTATGTTTACCAGAGGGTAAGTAGGATTTACACCTATCAAAGTTTGATGATGTTTGATGTTTAGTCACTAAAGAATGGGAATACGTGCTTATCCCCATTGATCTTGGTGATTTTCTCAGAAATCCACGTGTTTGGTGGATTAAAACCCTTAAACAGAAACATCTAATGATTCTAATGTAAGTACAGCAATAGTAAACCATCCCCAAATGTACCATAAATATCCATAAATGGGTGGTATAAACCATGAACATTTTGGTGGTTTATTATGAGTTTACTCACATTATCGATTATTTCTTGGGATGACCATGGAATAATCAACCCCAATAACTGGCGCATCCATATGGATTACCAATACGCCATAGCCATGGGATAAATCCCAACAACAATGGGGATATGGGCATATATCTACTCTATATAAAGAAAAAAACGGGTTACCAATACTCCGTTGGAATATATTCTAACCTCCAAAACAAACAAAACATTTTTTTGAGTATAATATGAATCGTCCATTAGTCCATTATGGTCATGTGGGTAAAACAATCATAAACCATTCCCCAGTCATCACCATAAATCTAGGTGGTATGGTTACCATTCCCAGTCATGGGTGGTTTACGACATTTTGTTTTACCCACATTATCAATCATTCTTACAACCATATATAATTATAGGTTATGACTATTTGGCATTGTCCACATTAATCATCATTAGTCATCCATTTGCAATTATTAAATTAATAACTATTATTTACCATTATCAACCATGATTACCCTCTGGTTCTTTGACATAGCCATGGTCTAGATGGCCCATAGAAATAGATGGTTTACCTATTAATTTCATGGTGATTTTCCATGGCAAACTGTTAGTCATAACCAAATGGTAACCATGATTGACCATTATTAACCATTATCAACCATGATTAACATAGACCCTGCCAGTCATGATTAACCATTATTTACCACTATCAACGTATTATTAACCATTGTTTTACCGACATGGCTTACCCCATTTTTCAGTAAATCCCACCTCTGGAGCCTCTTGGAGCACATCTATGAGGCCCTGGAGAAGCTTCTCCTGTCGCAGAAGGTTTTCGAAAACCGGGAAAAAACGAAGAAACAACGGGGATTTAATGATTTAGTGGTGGTTTCATGGTGATTTAATGGGATTTAAATGGATTTAATGGGATTGTTTATGTAATAGGGATTCAAATGGGATTTCAATGGATTTATTGGGATTTAGTCGGGATATATGACCAACAAAATGACATTTTAGGATACCCCCCGGTGTCATCACACGAGGCTGCCGTGAAGGTTTATAGCTGGGAAAATCATCTGTGAATGGAACATTTTCCAGCTAGCCATGTTTGATGACGGAGAATTGGTTTGGTTTGTTGGTTGATTTTACTATAGTTGACTGTTTGTTGGGTGGAAATGGTAGATTGAATTGATGATTTACATGTGTATCTGTATATGTATGAACATAAAGCAACAAATTGCCAACACAGATAACTGGGAGGCACCTTTTCCTGGGGATTTTTCACAACCATTTGATGGGGATGTTTAGGCCACACCTTGATGGGACACCATGGTTAAATGGAACTGAGATGGGTTTGGTACCTGACCAGGGGGGAGGATTTACCTGAAGAAACGGCTATGTATTCATGGAAAATGATGATTCGCCATGAACATTTTGGGTTAATTACCCAATGTTCCCAAAAGGAAAGTACATTTTGATGTATAGTGAGTCTAGTGCAACTTCGAACACTTCTCACAAGTACTGAAATAATCCAAGAAAACGAACATGACAATAAATCTAACCCATCAAACACTTGCAGGCTGTGGTTGCCACTTCTGAATTTAGTTCCCCCGACAAAAAGAAACGTGGCTCCATAGATTAGATAAATGTAGTTTTCAGAGGATTTAAATGGATGCTCTTTCTACAAGCTCTATCAGTTATAAGTCTATTAGAAGTAGGTGTTTAAACCCAAAGAACCAGTTTGATATATGACTATACATATACATATATATATATATATATGTGTTCACCCACTTTGCATCATATAGATCAAGCATAAAATAGTATAACACATCATATGTTTCTCGCTCAAATCATGTAAATGTATGTAAGTGTCCCATGTTGTCCCATCATTTTGGGATATTTTGGGTGATTTTGTCACTTCGACAGCACAGGTGCCACATCCCACATCCCACTGCTCCGCTTCGCCCGTCCTGCCGGGACAAGGCCTCCTGTAGAATCCCCTGATGCCGTCCCATCTTCCTTGCAGGCCGCCGCTTTGAGTGGGAAAAACCATCGGAAAATCATGGAGAAACTCATGGGAAACAAGGGAAAAACATGGGGAAATCATAGAACATCATTGTTTTGAATGGGAAAAAACAATGGAAAAGCTTCGATACCCTCTGGTAAACATACAAAAAAACTATGGAAAATCACCATGTTTAATGGGAAAACTCACTATTTCAAGCCATGTTCAATAGCTATTTTGACATCACCAGAGGCTAAAATTGTTCCATTGAAACCTTTGATGAGCGATTCAAAATCAGATGGAGATCTGGGTACTTACTTTCCGGCATGATCTGGTGTGTATATGAAAAAGCGTGCATATGAATATGTATATACATATGTATACTCTGTATGTATGTATATATATATATATATACGCGGTTATATATATATAAGTATATAATATATATTTATATATATACACGATTATATACGCATATATATATATATACACATGCATACAAAGCCTGCCAGCAAATTACTGTAAATACTGCACTTGTAGAGAAACACTTGGATATCATACTTGTAGCATAAACGATGGTTCGACAAATATCAATAAGATGCTGTGCAAATTATGCATTTTTTCTTTCTGGACAATGTCTCATCGTTCTCATAGATCCCCACTTTGATTTCAAGTCAGCTTGGTTGATTCATTTGGGTGTGTCTGAAAACTTGGTACCTCTATTTCCAAAAGATTATCATGTGTCTTATTTTTTCCACATTAAAATTTTTGGGGTTATAGCAAGTTTCAACACACTGATTTTGGGCTTCACTCCCAAAAAGTGATAATTGGGGAATAGGAAGCCGACAAATTACTGTAACCAACCATGGCAGATCAGGATGGATAAACATCAATTGGTCAAACCAAAGAAAAAGTGCACAGAAGCCACGGTTTTCTATGTTCATCTGGGGGTACGTTAACCTTGCTACCCCCTATTTTTTTTTTTTGCTACAAATCCGGTCATGCTGGGTCCGTTGGTTTCTGGATTGCCCATCTCATCCCATCCCCAAATGATCCCATGAAATGCCATGGCTTCTCCTGGCGATTTGCAGCGGAGTGGACACATCTGCCTGCGATTCGATCGATGGTTCAGAAATGGCTTCCCAATCCACTGAGGATGAGCTATTCATAGCCATATTCACATAGAAAAAACAGGGATACACGTATGATAACGATTCGCGCCCCCCAGCTATGACCCCATCCAACTGTAGGTAGATAGGTAGATAGATAGGTAGATAGATAGATAGATAGATATACTATAGGCTTAAAACCCTAATTAACCAAGTTATAAACCAACTTAGTTATCTCCGGGCTCCACCTTGTAGGTTTCATACATGTTTTGGAAATTGTTTTAAGAAGCCCCTCGCTCGCCACAATCCACTGGCAACCACTTTTATGGTCTTCAAAAGGCACCCGAGCGGGGCCTAAAGCCACACCAATCATTAAATGCCAATGGCCTATAGGTCTAACATCAGCTCAACTGCTGCAGTTTTTCAGCAGCAACCCGAGGAACGTTTCACAGCAGGAATTTGAATACGTCTTCTTCACTCTTACCCTCTGGTAATTTGTTACATAGCTATTGGAAATTGCCAATTATAGTGACATTTCCCATTAAATATTGTGATTTTCCATAGTTATGTTAGTTTACCTTAGGGTACTCAAACTTCATAAGGTAATCAGAACTTCATGAACTATTTTACCGTCTGTTTTCTATAATCAACCTTAGAACTTGCGGATAACTAGGCACTTTTGGGCTCATCACAGTTTCCCAGAACGGGACCCAAAAAACAAAAAAAACACGACGAGTTCCAGTGGCTCCTGCCTCGCTCATTACCTGTGGCTCCTGCCGAGACAACGTCAGCATCAATGAGTTAGCCTCATAAATGTCAAATGAGCTAGGCAAAATTGGAAATTTGAAGGCAAAAATTGGAATGTGATGACACTATATGGTATATAATGTTATACAATATGGTATATATATATAATGGTGTACAATATGGTATAATTATATATAATGGTGTGTATATATATATTGTCCATCTGCAAATAGGCAAGAAACTTTCGTGATGGAGATCGGTGTGCCTGAAACATTGAAATTGTGTATACCAACAGTTTATTGCCATTTCAACAGGTATAATAATAAGTATTGGGTTTTAAAGGATAGTTTCAGACAAACCCGTATGAACCTAAAATAGTAAATATATAATATTATACAATATGTTTGACTAAGTCAACATATTTCAAGCCTTTGGTATGGGTGGTTTGTTCGCCTCAAATGATGTCAAATAACATAATGTGCCATCATGGAACTGTTAAGACAAAAGAATACAGTGAGATTGTCAGATTGCCATTTGGAACTCCATTAGATTTAATATACATAAATATACAATCATATACAAAACATGTATAAGCATCGGAAACAAAAACGTCACAAATACTGACTTTGGGCGTAGGCCCCGTTTTTGGCAGAACATCCACAATAATGACCAGCTTTCCGACCTTTAATTGAGATCCCAGCAAATCTACCAGCCCCAACAACTGATCACCATGTCAGGTACAGGTACAGATTTATTGGAGGTACCTACCGTATATAAGGCCTGTGTAAGGGCTGTATGAGGGGATATGCCCCCCCAATAGCTCCATTTTAGGGTTTTTTCAATCCCATTGACAAAAACATCGTTGGGTGTTTCGGGTACCATCTGGTTATGGCATTGCCAGTTTACCATGGAAAGATCCACCATTTTTAACAGGTAAACCATCTATTTCTATGGGCCATGGCTTCCATGGCTATGTTAAATAACCAGATGGTACGGCTCATAAATGTGTCGCATCTTGTTCTTGCATTCACCTTCAGGGAGAAACATCTAGTCCTTGGGCGGATCCATTAAAAAGGCAGCGCAAGCGCCAAGCAAAAAACTGCAAAGTTTCCTGGTTGTTTGTGCGTTGGGCTGACACATTTGCCACCATAAAAAATGGTTTCGGTTGAGTTCTGGTCGTTGCTGCAAAAAAATGTCGCATATCAATTTGATGCTCATTTCATGAAAGCATCACCTCTTTGGGGTTTTCGGCACGATGGTTGTCACCACAACTGTTCTCACCGTGCTGTTGCGTGGCATGAGGTTCTCCAAATATCGAGCCAAACAGCACCACAGAGCAGCGGATTGAACCAGCACTTTGCAAATGGAAAGTTGCTTAACTGGGTGTTTCTTGAGCATTAAGCCCTTTCGCAAGCTCAAGTTGCCTACTAAACCGTGACCAGATGGCAGGAGCGCTTAGAAACACCATGCGGCTTAAACTCCCAGACAGGCCATGCTACTGGCAGGCGGCTGGCGAAGCGTTGCAACGTCCAGAAGAAATTGAAACAGTGATATAAACCCTCTGTGAATCAAACATTGCGATGCAAAAAGTCACAAAAATCAAGCATTTTTTGTGCACATTTACCATTTGGAGTGTGGGGTGAGGTGACTGCTTCACATCTCGCTCGTATCCAGGCTCCCCTGCGCGACTTGTCATCACTTGGTGCTAGGTCTGGACAGGTCAGCATCAAACACACATCATCACACATCCATACAAACATATATCTCGCTTGCACCTATAATCTATCTATATATATATATATATCTGTGTGCGTGCGTCCCACCTATATAATACACACACATATATATAATATAATTACATATATATATATAT
>Ga0126342_10017897_pt1 | contig 12206 bp, 8 predicted proteins | sample Cyp1metagenome_FD_92528 | JGI IMG/M metagenome (GOLD analysis project Ga0126342, IMG submission 92528) | Coral microbial communities from Lord Howe Island, Old Settlement Bay, Australia - Cyphastrea 1 metagenome | ecosystem: Host-associated > Invertebrates > Cnidaria > Coral ... | reverse complement strand
CATATATGAAATGGGAAATATAAAATGTTCCAAACCAGCAACCAGGTACTATCTATGTTTGCTTGTCACATTTCATGATTAAGTTCATTTTATGATTAAGTCCAGGTCGAATCCCCATGTATTGATGCTAAAACTAAATCTCATCAAAAATTGAATTGTTTTCTGGATGTGCAAGAACTAAGTGCTTGGTTCTTAAAACTTGACCACATATAGATTAAGATAGTGATATGTGATGATACCCTCTGGTAAACTAACATAACTATGGAAAATCACCATTTTTACTGGGAAAACTCACTATTTCTATGGCCATTTTCAATAGCTATGTTAGTTTATATGTGATGATACATAGTGAGCATCTGATCAACCAGCGAAATTGGGGATTCAACGATTCCGATTCCTGGTGATTTTTGAGTCGCAAAACGAGCTGCGACTGGTTGAAAACCCCGAAGCTTGGGACAACGTATGTTGGGAGCTTTCCTGAAATAGGGCTAGCCCTAAATATTAAATCCTCCAAATTTTTGCTTGGGATTTTTAAGTAAACCATCCAGTGGCTCGCGAGGACGGTACCCCCATGGCTATGGAAAACCCCAGATCTGAAGTCGTCAACGAGCGGCTCGGACGAGTTTCGAGTAGCTTCACCCTCCCCGAACCGTGGGCGAACCGTGGGATTGTTTTGACCATTTTCCTGTGAAGATGTTCCCTGAAAAAACAACCAATTTGCTGCTGGACTAGCCACGAATCGCGTTTGTAGCTCAGTTCACTCACTTTCACTCACTTTCACTCAGTTCCGATTGAATTATAGATTAAAATCAGATTTAGTATAAACGATTTGGTGAACCAACCACCAAGTATAAACACCTCATTAAAATCCGATGACTTGGTGGTTCATCCCACGAATCCTAGGTGCCTTGCTCCTTCTGGATGGTGAAGCGCTGCCACCTCAGCACCGGCGGGACTGGAAGCCGGGAGGAATACGTGAATGAAACATTGTGTGATGTATAATGATGTATATGTAATGATGTGTATCTAAAATCTAATATTTAACTTATATATATATACTATAATTATCTATAATTCATATTATATCATGTATATACACATATATTTATATGCGCATACTATCAAATGCTGGGGTGTAGGAATTCACTGATATTGGGTGCTTGAGTCACCGGATTGAACACATTTGGCCATCACTCGGATGAAGTCCATGAAGTGGCATAGACAGCTACTCCATCCGTTGGTTTTCCAACGAAAACATGACCATTTTCCCAAAAATCAGTTCATTGCCAATGTTTGATACTTTGCAAAAATCAAACGCTGGCGAAGTAAGTATATATATGTGTATATATATATATATATATATGTATATTATATATATATATGTATCTGCATATATAAATACGTATACAGTATTATATATATACATAAATATGTATATATATATCATATAACATTGTATCTCCATCCAAAGGGCACAATGCCCAACCGTTGTTTTCTTTCCAAATCGACAGCCCAGTCGCAGGTCTCAGAGTAGGCGACACATACCTTGGATCTTGGATCCAGGCGACTGTAACGCTGGTTTAAGCAACGGTTTTTTCTTAGGACATCATGGGATTTAAAATGATTTCACGTGATTTAACTGCTTTTTTAATGGGATTTAATGGTGCTTTACCCTCTGGAAAATAAATCATCATGTTTGATAGGCAAATCATGCATAAATGGGCAAACGAGTGGAAATGCAGATTAAACCAGTGAAACTGATGGTTTGTCTGAAAATGGGGAGGGTCAACAGAAATGAGGGAAGCCAACCAGTTTATGGAGATAAATTGGAGATATACAGTAAATGGGATGTATAACCACCAAGGCCAAGGCACCTGATCTCGGTCTGACTAGTTGTGCCCATAACATATCATGGATTCAATGGGAAAAAGGATGACCGACCATCAAATTGAAGGCTCCGACTTTGTCAAACAAAGCCATGTGATTTCTTTTGGGCTCAACGTGGCAGACGGATCGCAACTGGTTGGCAACTGGAGTTACAACCCAAATACTAATGGAACACGCCTATTTAGTGATTGATGACCTGTTTAAAGATAAAATTGATGCGGTGTTTTTCCAAAACAACTCAAGTATTTGAAATGACATATGATGACATACGACATAATCAATCAACATGCTAAAAACCAGATTCCATTCAAAATGACTTAAATAACGATCCCTATATCTCTACTGGTATCTCTACTATATCTATAATCGGCAATAGACTTTTCATATATCCATCATATTTGTTGCCATGTTCAACCCCAAAGCTCAAAGATTTTTTCATCCGATTTTCCCGGGTCCATGAAAATCAGCGGTTTTGGAGGTTACCATCTGGTTATGACTAACAGTTCGCGATGGAAAATCACCACCATGCTATTGTATAATAGGTAAACCATGGTAAACCATCTATTTCTATGGGCCATGGCTCTACCATGGCGAACTGTTAGTCATAACCAGAGGGTAAGTCCCCATGAAATCCCCATTTATCTGTTGGTGAAATACCATGAAATCACCAGGATAACCCAGTGACTCCGGCGGCACGCGAAGCTTCTCGGAGGGAAGCTGTACCCTGCCGTCCGCCTGAGAACGACATCATGGGATATGTCCCAACCACACATGGTATTTTCATTGGGTAGATAATGGGAATAAAATGGAATATCTAGCTAACGACCTTTGTTATTTCGGATTCTGAGCGACAAACTTAGTGATTTAATATGATTTGATGGCATATCATGGGGATACAATTGGATGTATAACCAACAATATGGTATGGGGATACCGTCCGGTGTCATCAAACCTGGAGATGTTCCAATCAGAAATCCCAGAACTAAATAAACAGACATTTAAGCGGGACAATCATTGAACTATTGCTGGGGGATTTCTCAGCAAGCCATGGTTGATTACGTTGATTACCAGTTGAAGTTAATAACCATGGTTAATGGGGAGATGAATATGTAGATATATATGAATGGAACAATCATGTATCGATGGGGACGAATTATATATATATATGTATATATGTATATATACATACATATATATGTATATGTATATATATATATATACATAAAGGATACTAAAGTATGTGAAGTGACCAAAACTTACCTAGCAAGTGGTTAATAGGTTAATAACCACAAGAATAATCCATTCAAAGATGGGATCTGCAGATAGGCTCAGTTGGGTCACCATGAGCTGACTGGGAAATCCCTAGCCGGCCATGGGTTGTTTTGGTTCGCTGGGAAACTCAACGAAATATATTTTGAAATGGGAGATTATAAACAGTACATATATATATATATATATATATATCATATATTATATCATATTATATCATATATTATATCATATTATATCATATTATATCATATTATATCATATTATATCATATTATATCATATTATATCATATCTCATATTATAACATTTTATATCATCACATATCATATATATATATATTATATATATATCATTAATATCCACTTATCCACTTGTAACCAGAACCCCCATGTACAAGCCAAGCCGTAGCCAAGTACTGGGAGAGAGTGTGCCAAGTTTTCGAGATTGAAATTACCGACCATAGAAAAGACTCAAAAATTGGGGGTTCCTAAGTCATAGGGGTACCCCCAGGTTAGTAGGATTTTCCCTAGCAAAAAGCATCCAGCTATTGGGTACCCCCTTATGGAACCACCTAAAAATAGGGAAAAAATACAAGGATTCACCAACCCTGACAAGTTTGGGGGTGATTCCCCAACCGTATACTCAACATCATATTCCATATTCGGTGACGTTGCGGAGAAGTCTGTCTAATTCACCTTGAATTGTTGATTGCATCTACCCTCTGTTAAACTAACATCTATTGAAAATGGCCATTTATAGTTGATTTACCCATTAAAAATGATGATTTTCCATAGTTATGTTAGTTTACCAGAGGGTATCATATGGTTGGGAAACTCTATCTAGCTCCTTTGCTCCCCACATAGCTCGGAACCCATCCCTTCTGCGTCCAAATAGTTAAACCTCCACTATATCAGGACTAAATCATACTAAATCATGATATCACGGCAAAAAAGTGTTTCCATGTTAGTACAGTTGATACATTTCCTCATATTTCATCATATTTCCAGGTGTCCAAAATTTGGCTGGTAGACTTCAAGAACTCCTACAAGTATTCTCGTACAGGACCTTGGCACCTTGGCTTCGAGGTCTCTTCACATGCTATCGGATGAGCTGGCTCAAACAGTTGGCGTCCATCTGATTCAATTGCCAACACGCGACTGTTGCTACCTGTGACTTCCAATGTATGCCAAAAACAGTCAGCCTTTCTTTGCAAAATAATCTTTTCACATGAGCCACTCAAAATCCTCTCATTATACCCCATAGGATCCATGGTGCTGGTATATATGCTAACATCAATGGGGCTGACATTGATGGGATCCATGTTATCATAGCAGCACCATGGATCCTATGGCTACTGCTTGCAAACGGCTTCCCTACTTTGGCGTATCATCATTCCCCCGCCGCTATTTCGAACGCGCACCTCCACACGTCGCAAGAGTCCCCAGAAGGGCCACAGCGACAACATCTGCTCGAAGATCGTCACGTTACGTCCAACCTCGACCGGTGGCGGCCCATCAACGTTGCGCCCAACCGTTGAAGAACTTGCGTTTTGATGATTGGGGTATATCCCATTTCGAGACGCGCCAAAAGTCTCAAGTCGATCATATATATATATATATTATAGATATATAATATATATATCCATATCTTATATTCATGTATATTCTCCATTTTATCTCTATGATATTCCACGTCCTATGACATATCGCCAGATCGCCATGGTATACAAGGTGGGGCTCCACCTTTCAAGGGGTAATTGCTACACGAAATCACCTTTGTTGGTTAAATCCCATTAACATCCCATTAAATCACCATTATGATATTCCCCATAGATTCCCATTAAATCCCACAAACAATATCAAAAAATCACCATTTGATGTTCCTTAAATCCCATTAAAGTCCCACTCAAATCCTGCAAGTATAAATTCCCATCCAAATCCCATTAAATCCCATGAAAAATGAGATTGGTACCTGAAAAATCACCAAGTTCCATGCAAATTCCCATGGAACTCCTCCATTTCTGTTTTTTTTCCATGGTTAAGCCGCTTAAGCCTCGTCACAGCACAGCGATCCAACTGCGCTTCGCCCAGGGCCATGAAGTCCTTGGAGGCCTAGGCAGGGCCACGCCAAGCTGCGCTTCTGAAGGGTGGAAACTTTCACCCATGGAGGGAACATGGTGGATTTAATGGGTGATTTAATGGGATTTAATGGGATGTAATGAAATTGTATGGTGATTTTATGGGACTTTATAGTGATTTAATGGATTATGAATGGGATATACCCTCTGGTAAACTAACCTTTTCTGGAGTTTTGCTATTGAAAATGGCCATGGAGATAGTTGATTTGCCCCAGAGGGTAATTGGGAGAAATGGTGATCTAACATGATTTAATGGAGGACGCATGCTGATTACCGTGGTTTGACTGGGAAAAAATGTGATTTAACATGGTTTAAAGGAACAATGGTGAGTTTGCCCTCAAATATGATTAATTTGATACATAGTGAATGGGACAATCCACTCTAACTGCTGTTTTAATGGGAAACGAAACTGATCTATACATAGTGGGTTTTCTCTCTGGTAATTTAACGTAGCTATGGATAATCACCATTATTACTAGGTAAATCATCATTTCAATCATCTATTTCTATGGGCCAGCTATACCATAGCTATGTTAAATAACCAAAGGGTACGCGATGTTCTCATCAACAAATGAAAATTCACCAGCAAGAATTAGTTTAACAATCAACAAGTGTGATTGATGCTACAAATGGATGACTTAATCAGCAATTTCATTCAATTTCAGCGATTTGACTAGCCACAAGGGCAATTCTTGCACCGCAAAAAAAAGGCGGTAGACCAGTTGAACCAGCAAAACTAGAGCTTTGACCAGTTGAACCAGCGATTTCAACATCAAACATGCTGAGTTTGGCATCAAAGAAACCAGCTGGCCTAACTCTAGGGCCGTTAGTCTCACCGTTAGTCTCGTGTGGCCTTCCGCGATCTCAAGGGATGACCCAACAACCACTATGAGATCCTCGTTGGCCGTTCGCCGGTTTGGATGCCCCGTTCTCTTCACAGCAGCCATTGTTGAAGTTGGCACAGGACCATTGTCGAAGTTGGAACTCTTGGAACTCCCAAAATCCCATGGCTTGGAAAGTCAACAATTTACGCGGTATGAATTGATGTCAACAGTATCAAACTGGTTGGTGGTTGACCTACCCCTCTGAAAAATATGCTCGTCAGTTGGGATGATTATTCCCAATACTTGTATCTGGAAAAATAAAACATGATCCAAACCACCAATCAGCAAATGTCGAGAGAAAACTCTGGGAAACGGGGTTTCAACGTCATTTCACTTCGCATTTCGCATATTGATTTGGCGATTTTCGCAAATCCCTGGAACTGCATCCTGCTCACAACAAAAACTGCCAAATGGATCTCTGGATATACCCTCGGGTAATTTAACATAGCTAATGAACATGACCATTTATAGTGAATTTTCCCATTAAACATGGTGATGTTCCATACTTATGTTAGTTTACCAGAGGGTATTTCTGGGAGAAATGAAGTTGGCAATGTCTTACTTGTACTAGCAATCATTAGTGACCATTAGTGATACTAGTGGCGTGGTGGCACGGATATGCGATGTGTGACTTTACAATACGATATACATCATACGCACACATGTTAGACGCAAATCACACAAAATCAACCTCAAATACCTCACTCAAATACATCACATGCCTCTGTCTCAAACAAACTTGAAGTCTCACCTAAACATACGAAAATCACAAACAAACCTCATCTTTGCTGGTAACAAATCCCCATATTCAATCATCCATTCCCAGTATTGATCGACCCGCCTGAGGCATGAACAATATCCCCCATCCTACATATACTGGTTGAATTGATTCCAATAATTTGACGTACCTATAGAAAATCCCATGTTTAATTCATAAATTATCATTTTTATCATCTATAAGTTTTAGCCATCTATACCGTTGCTATTGTTAAAAACAAACTAGAGGGTAAAAGTTACCTGAGGGTGACATATTAACATCCTATTATGTACATCCTATTACATCCTGCTACCCTAGGCATAACAATCATTAATGAATATTAATATTAATGAATAGAACACTATAATATCCTATAACACCCATTGTATTCATTACTACCCTAGGTATAACAATTCCTATGGGATTACATTCATTAATAGCCGGTTCTATTATTAAAAAAACTAGAGGGTAATAGGATCATCATATTTATCTATGTCAAATAATTTTCTATGTAATAGGATGTAATAGGATACCTATAGCCATCCCTATGAAGGTAATTATCTATAGGATACCTATTACATCTATTATCTATCGCCATTCCTATGGTTCCTTCATAGGGATGATTATCAATGTGTAATTACCTACCCTCTGGTAAACTAACATAACTATGGAAAATCACAATTTTTAATTGGTAGATCAACTATAAATGGTCATTTTCAATAGCTATGTTTGTTTACCAGAGGGTATGTATAGGAACGCTTCCTATAGCCATCCCTGTGAAGTTCCCTGGTCACCTGCGTGAGCACGGGAGATTCCACTTGGAGGAATCGTTCCTCGATCGAAACACGGAACCCATGGCGGGGACTGTGCCATGAAATCTCCTGCTTAGAGCCTGTAATTACTGTGAGTATACGTATTTATACGTATATATATATATACATATACATATATATATATATATACGTATATATATATATATATACGTATATATATTTACACAATACATATATATATATAGATACGATATAATATAGATACTATAATATATATATAATATAACAAATGTATGTATTTCAATAAAAAAATATTCACACACACAAACAGTAACATGAAAAGATAGTACACTAATATACAGTATGTAAACACACGCCATAGTAATAAACATGTAAATTGCGAGAACTGAATGCGTACAATAGCATGGTCAGCAAACAAAAAAACACAAGCCAATACAATATACATACATATACATCATGTTGAATATAATACACAATCATAAATTAAAACAAGATATATTATTTATATGACAAACTATGACATGCCCTAGTATGATACGACATGACATGGCATAGTATGATATATCAAATACATTATGGCATGACATGAAACAAATTGAAGCAAAGTACAAACATATACCAGGCCGATGTGGTCGGTCCAGAAAAAACAACAGAGCTGCCTATTACTTACCAAACTGCAAAGAATCGCACACATAGGCGTTGAACTGAACATGTAGTACCACTCTCAGTACATAGATTGTTTGGGCCACCGATAAGCCGTGCTTCTTTACATTACATGTTTCAGCGAAACTTTTGCCGGAACTGTTTTAGAAATTTCGGAAACATGATGTGTCCCAGGCCCATAAGCCCTAGCGACGCTACGTTAAACATGGCTCGCTTTGTAGTAAGCATCTCAACAAAGGGTGTCTTCATTTCCAGGCAAGTGGGCTATAACGCTGCTGGATGAACCCTACATACCCGACTTATGGGCTTGGAAGCCTCTGGCGTGAACCGCCAAGTAGCCCACAACAGGTTTAGGATATGTATCCCCTATGCTCCAGTCATGGAGCATTGACCAACATTTTTCCCCATCGCCCACATGTAAATATATTCAAATATAGCACGGCCATATTTGCAACTTCAACCCCATCTCAAAAGTACTGAATTGTGTACTCCTTGAAGTTCCGAGCTTTCTTCCAGTGACTCCCTCATACAAAGCAAAAAACAAACATATATATATAAATCATAGATTAGTATTTATGGTTGTGGGTCAGAACCTTGATGCCCTGATGAACATCAAAATGGCTGGCAAATAGACTTGTATCACCCAAAAAACATGTACTCGGAGGTATTAATGCATAGCTCTGTATATATGCATACGTATATACTGTGTATATATATATATATATGTGTGTGTATGTATGTACAGTATGTATGTATGTCTGTATGTCTGTCTGTCTGTCTGTATGTACGTACGTACGTATGTATGTATGTATGTATGTATATATGCTACATATATATATGAATATGGATATATATGTATATATATGTATATGTATGTATGTATGTATATGTATGTATATGTATGTATATATATATATATTTGTGGGCAAATCATTAATATGTCACTAGCCTGAAATATAAGGCTGCTTTGGGAGAGTTGTAACGTCGCGATGTGAGGTCGTGATCGAATTTGTCCAGATCCCATGGTACAAGAGGTTTATTGGGCTGATAGTAGGCTGATCCCCATGATATTAGCAAAATATCCTTAAGCATATACCAACCCATAGCCTTTTCTTTTATGTATCTACGGTATACTATATGTACGCATATTAAATATATATATATATATATATATAGATTATACATATGATATTATATGTATATATTATGTATAAGTATGTTATATACTATGTATATATGTATATAATGTAAATATATATATATATTATATCACATATATAATATATACTAATAACATTACATCCGGAAAAAAGCAAACACCTAGTACAGATCCCAAGCCTTCCCAGCCAAGGTTCTGCCAAGGCCAAGTAGGCCGAAGCCTTGCCGAAGGAGCAGCGTGAGAAGGACTCGGCCAAGTACCTGTCTGAGTCGTCACGGGGCAATGGGATAGATCTGTAAATCATATCTAGGAATATCATACGAATATGTAGGAATATACCCTCCGGTAATTTAACATAGCTATTGAAAATGGCCATAGAAATAGTTGATTTACCCATTAAAAAAATGTGATTTTCCATAGTTATGTTAGTTTACCAGAGGGTAAAAGGAATATCATGAATATAATACTGGTCCCCCTGAAAAATGATGGAGTTCGTCAGTTGGGGTTACTATTCCCAACTGAATGGACAAATAAAAATGACATATGGGATAATATCTTCTATAATAGGATATAGGATAATATACCTATAGGATACCTATAAGATCCCTATAATTATCCCATATACCTTTTATAGATGGGATAATATCTATGATACATGATATTAAAGGATGAAAAATGGGATAATATCTATATTCATATATGGGATAATATGGGATAATATAGGATATTATAGGATAATATATAGGCTATTAAAGGAAAATATATCACATCAATAAAAAAAATATATAGTTTATAAAATGATGGTATCTGATATATCCTACAACATATGGGATAATATAATATACCTATAATAGATGAGATAATATCTATGATATAGGATATTAAAGGATAGTATTATTGGATAATATAGGATAATGTGGGATAATATATTCGCACAGAATCATGTATCTATATAGATGGGATAATGTCTATACTATAGGATATAATAGGGATATATAGGGATCATATGGGATGATATAAGATAACATACTGTGGGATAAATATAAAAGATGACATCCTATAATTTAATATGGGACAGTATAGCCTGGTTCTTCAATTTGTGACACTTTTGAGGTGGTTTTCAGTGACATCGAATTGGTGGTTGACACGGTCGCTTTGAAAAACCGGGTAAAGGATATGTTTGGATAATAACTAGCTGAAGATAGCTGATGATGTGTGATAATCTATGGGATATTTAATATATGAGATAACATTGGATCTTATACAATACTGTAATACGGATATATCTACCCAGAAAATTGGATACTATCTAACATGGCTAGGGTATGAGATAACATTGGATCTTATACAATACTGTAATACGGATATATCTACCCAGAAAATTGGATACTATCTAACATGGCTAGGGGTATGAATGTGGAATATATCTACCAAGAAAATGGTATGTGGAAAAAATGTGGGATAACAATGGACAACACTAATCATGAGATAACATGGCATAAAACGAGGATAATATGGCAATAGGAGAATGAATTGGCAGGGAACCCAAATGATAGATCACATGGGTTTTACCACTGGGATAAAATACCACTTGCAATTGGAGTTTCAGAAAAAAAGGATGCCATTCAGATTCCCTAAACCCCCAAGGTATCCGACCCAAAAATACAGCTTTCGCAAGCCCCGAGGGTTGATGGTCGCCTACAGCCTCAGCCTTTCATGGCGCCCTTCGGTGTTAGACATGGGAGAATATTCTGCAACCAGCTAGAATGCAAAGAGAGAGAGAGAGAGACAGAGGTGATATAATTATATATATAACTGTAATATACTGTAATTGTATATCATTGTGTAGATTATATTAGATTATATCATTATATAATATCACTAAAATGGAGACTCGACCAGCAAATATTTGGGGAGGTGGAACAATAGTTTCAATAGCGTAAAAAGGTGCATTCACATGCATTCACCAACTTTTCCCTCAAACATGGCTTTGTCTGAAAATGTTTGGTACCTCAAAATCCAATGGTTGAAATCGTCCCATGGTGAATCTTGGATACCTGTCCAAAAATCTAATTTTTAGCTGGTGAATGTACATTTTACCATTGAAATCACAAAAGATTAAAGTACTAGTTCGTATTGTATCTAAATATAGTACCAATAAATATAGTTAAAGTACCTATGATAATCTACGAATCTACTAACTATCCTTACTATAGTACTAGTTTGTATCTAATCAGTCGGACCCAGAAAAAAAATCATTACATCGCCCGCCTCGTCGAGGCCGACGCTCGCACCACAGCGCCTGAGGCCAAATGCTCCGTGAGAACGTCCTGAAAGACTTGCTCCATGTCCTCCGGAAATCGATGGAGATCTAGGACTCGACATGGGAAATAAAATCTGGGAGCTTTTGCAATGGGAAAGCCCCAATAGCTGGATGGTTTATGAAAATCCATCTATACTGTGTGTGTGTCTCTGTCGCTACATCACTGTAGTTGCAGCCAGGGGTGCCACCGATTTCCGATTCATTTGCGGTCACTAGAGTTCATTCCTCAAGTGTTTTTGTTTCCAACAATTCCTCTTATGTCATAGCCATGGTTGGCAGGGTTGGCATGCTATTGAGCGTTTGGTGTGCTGGGCCCACTGTTGTCATGTTT
>Ga0126342_10017896_pt1:0-10000 | contig 12206 bp, 12 predicted proteins | sample Cyp1metagenome_FD_92528 | JGI IMG/M metagenome (GOLD analysis project Ga0126342, IMG submission 92528) | Coral microbial communities from Lord Howe Island, Old Settlement Bay, Australia - Cyphastrea 1 metagenome | ecosystem: Host-associated > Invertebrates > Cnidaria > Coral ... | reverse complement strand
GGTCTAGCAAAACAACCAGCTTTGGATATTTAATCTACTGAAATCTATTGGGTTTCTATGTCTGCATGAAAATTTATGCTGGATGACATAGGATCAGCACCAATTAAACTCTGATGAAATTAGCCCTGAAACACGACGATTGGCGTGAAGAATATCCCAATGTTTTGTATGGCTTGTAGTAACAACCCAAGATGTTTTTTGACAGGATATGATATGTTAATGTTGTTTAAGCTAGAGGCTGGAAAACCGCGCGTGTAATCGGGCCACTTTTTCAATATGGGGTTTGGGTGGGGTGGGGCAAAAACGTGCAAGTTACTTGCACATTCAAGCGATGCTACGCTACGGCTACGTCAAAATTTCCAAGGGTGCCGTGTCAAGTTCTTGGAGCTTACCGATCACGTCCTAAGCAAGCGCTTGGCAGACCGAAGCGGCTATAACAACCACCATGCACCACCATGCCAAAGCCACAAAAGCCTGTAAATACCATGTGATCACTTCAAAATGACTTGATTTTGCCCGGCAAATTTTATGGCAAAGTTGATCATAGAATGCTCACCGCGCCACAACGCCAAGCGCGTTTTTTTTCGAGAACGTGCTCCACCGCTAGCGCAGTTTCCCACCCGCCGGGTTGTTTAAGTGGGTTCACCACATTATTTCGGAGCTGGGATATCACAGAAGCCCCCATCAGCATAGCAACGAATTGATATATTTTCAACTACCCTTCATCTCATCAAAACAACTCCAAATAAGGGGGCTCATTATTGTGGGTTATAATCTGCAAATAAGTCTGATATTATTGTTACTTAATGAGCCAGTATGATGGCTATGGTTTCATACTCCCATTACTGTAATGCCCAGCAATATCCTGTTCATAGACACAAAATGTGTTCACCCACCCTTCATCAACAGTTTAGCACATTACAAGCAAGCAGTGCAACTAAAAGCGGTTGGGAAATCCCTTATTTCTGGTTTGTCAATGGCGAAGTCTTAGTTCATGGATTATGACAATCCCCAATGCAACCCCCAAACTAATCATCAATAAACCGTCAACTACATATCAAATATAGCCCCACAGCATGGTTTCCATCACCAAATTCAATCCAGGGCCGAAGCACATCAGTGAACATGTTGATGATGTTTATAAGATATTTAAACTACTTTCACCATGTTTCACCTGTCAATCCCCAGCCTTGGGGGTGGATTCCAGGACTCCGCAGCCCTTCGACAGCTGAAGGGCGGCGACACCGGGACCGAGGCCACCGAAGTGGTGAACGGCGCCGCGGGAGACAACAACCTCAGGTGATTTGCAAAGTGGGTGGTCCCCTATCGGTTGTGAAGGTTTGTACTTCCATGCTATGTGTGAAAATAGAGTAATTATCGGTAAGTGGATGGTCCCCTATCGGTTTTGAATGTTTTCGCACAAATTTGAAGATCCCATGTCCACTCCCCACTACTTTAGTCTTCCGCTAATTTTGTCGGTTGCTCATATGTGGATATAATCAGCTGTTTGATTTAGTGGAGCGAGGTTTCGTATGGGGAAAATCCACAATAGCTTGATGGTTTATTGAGTTTTTCATGGATAAAATCGAACATCAAATATGAATGATAAAAGACAATAGCCTTAGGGATGATCTCCCAATTAATGGGGGGTGCTCGTAAAACAATGTCATATGGATTAGTCTGGAAGAAATAAAATGGAGATTTTAGAATATATATATATATATACAATATACCCATTATGGTCCATTATGTGTGTACTTGATTTATCTTGATTCAGGGTGAGATTTAGATAAATGATGGAGATCCAAAGATGATGAATCATTACAAAGGACTACAAAGGTGATTTATGTGATCTCCTCTCTATACATATACAGTATATATATATATATGGGTAAATTATAATATTTCACTAACTTGAATTAAGGTCATTTGGGGATGATTTCCCTTATTAACCATGATTAACCAGATATGTATATATATATGTATCTTGATTTGGAAAATTCTTTAAAACTTTGGTACCACCACAAATTGGTGATACAAAGTTCTACTGGTCATCCATCCCAGAACGGCAAGCCTTACAAGCCTTACAGGTCGGTCGCTGTTTTTACCAGCCTCATTGGTTTAAAAAAAAAACTTTTGACCAAGGTACATTAATGAAAACAAGATCTATATAAAGATACTTGAACATTAATGAAAATTTTTGGTTTTGACCAACAACCTTCGATTTGACGTTTCAACGATATCGCTACCTCGATCAAGACCGCGATACCCTGCTGTTCGCCTCAAAATGTCTGAGAAATCGATGTTCATCCACCCAAATATGGTATCATTATGAGTATCATTGGTATTGACCCATCTATGGATGCTCAAAAAAGAATCTATGCCATCTATATCCATCTGCCAGGATGATCTGTTGCCCCCTGGGTGCAAGATGTTGATATATTCAGAGGGGGGTATGAACCAACTAACTTGGGAGACGAATGAAGAACAAACATGGGGAGCCATGTTTGATCATGTTTGTATGGGCTGTGTTTCAAAATAGGACATACCCTCTGGTAAACTAACATAGCTATGGAAAATCACCATGTTTAATGGGAAAATCCACTATAAATGGTCATTTTCAATAGCTATGTTAGTTTACCAGAGGGTAATAGGACCAAATTCTTGGTGCGCAACGCAGTAACCACGTGTTTCTGCTGACCAAACAGACTGTGGGGCTACCGTTCGGTTCATCACCATTGATGGTCCATGTCCATACTTTCTGGGAGAGGATAGTAGCGAAACAAAATAATGGTGTTAAAACGCATGATAATGCGGATTTATGCGGATATTATGATATATTACTGGGGATATCAATGAGATATATAACATTATATAACCAACACATGGTGAATCTGGCCCAACGAAGACCAAACAAAACTCACCAAGCCCAAAAGTCGGGCCAATGGGGCTGCGGCTTGTCGGCCACCGAGACGGGCTCAATGTTCCTGCACATCATTGGGGAGCTAATCTGCAACAGGTCGACTTGTGGTCGTGATGTTGAAAATGCCAACCCCTGGGGTAGATGGTATCAGCTGAATGTTAGAATGTACAATCCCGATTGAAACCTATTTTTTTACCTCAGTATCAACATGTACAGTATCAACTCTTGTTTCTGCGCGAGTGTTGCGTTTCCAACGCAGACTTTTTGGCAGCCAGCATATAACACCAGTCTTCATTGGTCAATTTGCTGCCCGTGTTTGGTGAAATCCGTTGCATCCTGTCTTGGCCAGGACAGGGGATCCCATTGATCCCATGATCCAAGGGATCCAAGGGCCTCCGTGACACGGCCGGCGACAGCAGCCGCACAGGTTGCCTTGCGCTGCGTGACGCAAACATGGGTCTGTCAAAAACAATGTGGAATATGTGGGGAAATGGGATTTAATGAGATTTCGTGGGATTGAACCGTCAATAGTGGGGATTTGGCCAACAAAAATTGTGATTTGATGTGATTTTAACCAACAAAAAAAGGGATATAATGGGGATTGAACCATCAAACATAGCGATTTTGCAGGGATATAACGGGAAACCTTAAACCTGGAATTGAAATCTTTAGTTTCTATTCATTTCAAGTATTCACTATGATTTACTGATTTAGATTTTCCCAAACATGAATCCAGAATCGAGACTTTAAGTTCCCGGGATGAAAATTTGTTCCTCCAAGTCACTTTGAAGTGATGTCCACAGTGTTGTCGTTGCTCCTGCAGTGGCGATGGGGCTGTGCCACTACCAGAGATGAAGAAGAACCCGTCTGCTGAAGCTGGTCTCCAAGTCTACGATCCCGAGGAGCAGTAGATTCCAGAGGACCACAACCCAAAACAACACTTGCAGCCTCGGGACATTCCCGATCCATCAACGTGGTTCTTCCATCTCAGTACCCCAACCATCCCCAACCCTATCTGGCCCTATCTCCCCGTGAGCCTACCTTCCAGTCATGGTTGGCCAGTACAAGCGCGGAGGGGCCACCCGCGTCCTGGGCTGAAGTGCTGAAAAGCAGGCCCGGATAGGCCAGGTGTAGCTGGGACATGGCGACCTAACCAACGACCCTGGCAACACCGCTGTAGTAGTTTGTAAAGCCTCCAATCATTCCAAGATTTTATGATGCCACTTTGCTATATAAGTCTGTGTTTGTTTGGCTGAAGTCCCTTTGTCCTTAATTCAATCATTTTTGTGAAATCCTCGCCTTTATTGGGTCAATCGACGCTAGGGTAAATTGTAAGTGTTCTTGTTAAACCCATGGGGCTCCACGGGTTAAAGATCTGCTTTTTTAGTGGTGTTTCTGTCCATGTTTTTTTCCATGGTTTCTGTTCGTTTTTCAACCTCATGACCCAAGATTCCAATATTCCTAAATAAATCCCAATCCCCAGGGGGTAAATCCACCATTTTCACAATGACTTTTTTCGTCAGGGGTACGTATTCCGTATCATTAATGAATGATATCATTCATGATACCATATGATATCATATGATATCCCAATAAAATGGATTAAAGTCCGGTGATTTTTTTCAATAATTCACCAACCTGCCAACAAAGATCATGTTGGGATGGTTTCCTATCGGTTCCTAACCATGATTTGCAGTGATGGCGCAGTGAGGTCGTCACAATCGACCCAATTAAACTCAAAAAAATGCCGGGTTTTCTAGCGATCTGCTTTAAAAATGTCTGAAATGGTCGTCATGGTAATGGTATGCTATCATTTACCCAAAAGCCTAGATTCACTGATTAAATCATATGAAATCCATTGAAATCCCCTGTTTTCAGGTACCAACAGCCAGATTTCTTTTAGCCCAGCGGCTCTCTCGGCGAAGCCCACATGGTCGGATGCAGCGTCCTGCAGGGCCGTAACGGTGATCCTCTGGTGATCACCAGAGGCAATCCGCGATGTTGATCATTTTAGAGCCATTCTGGTCAAACATATCCCATAGGATCCATGGTGCTGGTACATATGCTAACATTGGGGGTATATTAATGGTAAATGTTACCATATATGGCATACATGGATCCTATGGGTTCTGGTCAAACATATAGTCTTGAAGATCCGATGAAATCTCAGATGATTGCTTAGCTGATGAAATCACGAATGATTTTTAAATATCTGATTGCTGTTAATTACTTGGATTCGATTTGTTCGAATAAAAAAATGTTATTGTCCATTCTCATCAAATATGGTTTCTTGGAACCCCCGGAATTGAGGTCGATGGATCTCAAAAAATTGGAGTAGGCAACATGTCAGCAAGTATGATTCCAAAAATTCCAACCACATGAACCACTGTCTGTCAATATTACCTACATATTAGTTCTATATATATATGTACTATATATATATATATGTACTATATATATATATGATTATATGTAATTACATATTTAGTGCTTGTGGGCAAGGTTCCCTCTTTATAATTTTTGACATTGGATACCTTAAATCAGCCCCAAACAAGATGGTTACTACTCGACCAAAAACATGTTGTTGGGTCCCTAATTTTTGACCACCCCACTGTCTCGAAGTTCACACCTCCGACTCAGCACCGGCGAAGCTTGAAGCACTCGCCTGAAAAACTGCACGAAGCGGTTGGGATCATGCTGGCAATATCTGAGTGTATCCTATGTTTTTCGAAGTCAAACTGGAGTTTGTTTTCCCTGAGGTTGTTTTTTGATATTCAGTTCAAGTGATTTGTTCAAAGTACAGTTTTCGACTCTGAATCGCCAATTCAATGCGATGGTGCTGCTGAAACTTTTGACATGATCATCACTACTGATCCTCCTCCTCCTCCTCTTCATCCTCATTTTCAACCTTTTCGTCATCATCAACAACAACGACATCATCATCATCATCATCACCATCACTATCACACGATATTACACAATTGCGCTATTGCGATGATACTACGAAACCTGGAGGATAGTGAAAGCATGTATGGGCATTAGTGATTTAAAAACACATGCATATTTTGCAGAAATGTATGAAACAGTATATATACATATCACTTTATCAGAATCGTTGTTGCTCCTATGTGTTGTTGTCTCCGTCGTCGTCGTTCGTTGTCGCTGTTGTTGCTATACATCATGAACATATAATGATAAATATAATGATATCTATGTAATGATATATATATATATGTGCGTTTTTGAAAAATAAATAATGATAAATATAATTATATATATAATGATTCGTATATATAGCGATATATTGATATATAATGATATATACAATGGTTTAAAATGAAATATACAATGATATAACAATGATATATACAATCATATAACAATGGTATATGCAATGATGTATACATATATATACAATGATATATATATAATGATATATATAATGATACATATATATATAATGATACGAATATAAAAATAATGATACCTATATATATTTAATGGTACGAATATAAAAATAATGATACATATATATATAAAGATACAAATATATATATATATAACATATATCTATAACTATATATAAATGTAATGATACAAATAAATCAATTGAAATACATTACTATACACGATGTATATTAATACTGGTATGCACTAATAATTTTATGTATCATGTTCCTACTTTTCTCACTATTAATCAAAAAAATTGCACAAATATCTACATGAAGATCGTGAATTCTTATCACAATAAAATATCAATAATTAATCGCTATTATCACTATTGTCATCTTTTATGACTATAAATAGATGGCATGGTTACCATTCCCAGTCATGGGTGGTTTGTTTTTGTTTCATCCCCCAACAAAATGATGAATCACATTTTTTAGTAATTAAATATCATCATCACTATTCTTATCACTATTGTCACTATCAAATATCACCATTACATCACTATTATTCTTATCACTATATATTTAGAATCACTATTATTATTATCACTAGACTATTATCACTATTATCACTATTTAGTAATTCTTAGTCTTACTGTTCACATCCTCGGGTGATCCGCTCCAACGGCTCCAACGGCCAAGTGGCACAGGTTCCATCTTCTCCAGCTCCGGCACGGAGCGGCTTCCGTAGCAGCTTCCGACGCCCAGGCGACCGGGGCCGTCCCTGGGGGCCGAAGGTTTTAGGAAACCCATAGTTATCGAAGGAAGTTTAGAAGTGAAACTTCCGACAATATGGACAGATGGAAAAGCAGAGGTGGGAAGAGCCAGAGAAGAGAAGAGCAGAAGAGAGAAGATCAGAAAAGAGAAAGAGTGGGAAGAAGGTGCAAGTGCGCGAAAAGGTAGGAAAGTCGCGAAAACACGGCGTTTTTCCAATGATTTGTGGCTCCGGAGGGTCGACAAGTAGGCTCGCTAAAGCGGCGGGTGCGGAGCCATCTGGCCAAATGAGAAATGAAAAGTTGCACGCCGTTGTGGCGCGAAGCACATTTGCAAATGGAAAAAAAAACACCTCACATTCGGGGCGCTTTTGGAAGTTGAGCTGTCGAAAAAGTGCACACCGTGTAGCGCGAAGCACATTTCCAAGTCAAAATGTACAAAACACACCATGCTCGGACCACTTTGGGAAGTTGACATGTCGAAAAAGTGCACGCCGTTGTGGCACGAAGCACATTTCCAAGGCAAAATGTACAAAACACACCATGCTCGCACCACTTTTGGAAGTTGACAGACATGTCGAAAAAGTGCACGCCGTTGTGGCACGAAGCGCATTTCGAGCCAAAATGTTAAAACACCACATGTTCGCGCCACTTTTGGACGTTGAGATGTAGAAAAAGTGCACGCCGTTGTGGCGCGAAGCGCATGTCGAAGTCGTCAAAACGTCAAATACACAGCACATTCGTACCACTTTTAGACGTTCACGACACGACAACAACAACAACAACAGCTACAACTACAACTTCAACTACCATTTTGAAGTCAAAACCTCAAAACCACACCACATTCGTACCACTTTTAAAAGTTCACGACGACGACGACAACAACAACAACAACAACCACCAACAACAACAGCTACCGCTACAGCTAGAACTACGGCTTCAACTACCACTACACTAGACTACACTATGTTACACTACACTACACCACACTACACCACAACTACAACTACACTACATCACACTACTCTACTCATCACACTACACTACACAAGACTACTCCTACAACTACACCTACAACTACAAATACAAATATACTAGGCTACATCACACTACACTAATTACACTACACTACACAACGCTACGCTACACTACACCACAATACACTTCACTAATCATACTACACTACACTCATTACACTACGACTACAACTACATTTACTGCAACAACAAAAAAACATAAAAACATCAACAGCTACTACTACTACGACGACGACGACGACTACTACCACTACCACTACCACTACCACTACCACTACCACTACCACTACCACTACCACTACCACTACCACTACCACTACCACTACCACTACTGCTACTGCTACTCCTACTACTACTACTACTACTACTACTCCTACTCCTACTCCTACTCCTACTCCTACTCCTACTCCTACTCCTACTTCTACTACTCCCACTCCTACTCCTACTACTACTACTACTACTACGACTACTACTACTACTCCTACTCCTACTCCTACTCCTACTCCTACTATTACTACTCCTACTCCTACTACTCCTACTCCTGCTCCTACTCCTACTACTTCTACTTCTACTTCTACTGCTACTGCTGCTACTACTACTACTACTGCTACTACTACTGCTACTACTACTGCTACTACTACTATTATTACTACTACTCCTACTACTACTACTACTACTCCTACTACTCCTACTACTCCTGCTACTACTACTGCTACTACTACTACTACGACTACTACTACTACTACTTCTACTACTACTGCTACTACTACTAGAACTAGAAGAACTCCTACTACTAGAAGAACTACTACTAGAACTACACTACACTACACTACACTACACTACACTACACTACACTACACTACACTACAACTTCCACTACAACTACATTGCCTTACATTGCGTTGCACTACACTACACTACTGGGCGCGCGACCCTCAAACAGCCGTGGTACAATCTGCATTCTGAAATCTCCAAAAAGTGTCTGGCGTTGTGGCGCCGTATCGATTTTGATATCTTAGCTGTGAAAATCAGTGCTTTGGAATTTCCCAAAACTACTTGTTTTTTTGCACATCATCTGCTCGACGCTCCCCCTTTTTTCTTCCATGTTCTTAGCGGACTTGTTTGGCAGCTTTGCGCAACTGTGCCAAGAAGGCACTTGGCTTACGCAGTCCCAGCAGCTTTCGCCACATGAACTGTTAAACTGATTTCTTCAGTCCAGGATGTTCTTTCACTTGCCTGTGGTAGCCAAGGCGTCTATGAAAGCTACTTGGAATGATTTTTTCAGGGACAGCCATCCACGGTCAGCACTCTGCGTGCCGGCCACATTTGACATGTGCTGGCTTCTTCCTTTGCGAATCTTCTTCGTCCATTCTTTGTTTTGATGACACACTTTAGCATGGGGTATTTTCAAGGATTTGGCATGCGATTCCCAGCTGCGATTTCCATCCGAAAAGATCTTCGTTTTGCATGGAATGAATGAAAAGATATGCAGCGTAGCATGGCACGTGACAAGTGTGGAAGTGTACATGAACGTTAACATCCCCCCCCCACCCACCACACCTCAAGACAACATAAGTAACGTAGCAGAGCAGGCACAAGTAAAGACCACTAGCGCAGCATGTGACAAGTGTGGACGTGCACATGAACGTTAACATCCCACCCTCCCACCCACCCAAAGACTACATAAGTAACGTAGCTGCCACAAGTGTGGCAGCGTACATGAAAGCATGAAAAATGTCAAAAAACACACAAAAACAAACGGCCACGCAGGGAGCATGCTCCCACTAGTACAACTACAACTACAACTACATCATATTACACACTACACTACGCTACACTACACTACACTACACTACACTACACTACACTACACTACAC
>Ga0126342_10017895_pt1 | contig 12206 bp, 7 predicted proteins | sample Cyp1metagenome_FD_92528 | JGI IMG/M metagenome (GOLD analysis project Ga0126342, IMG submission 92528) | Coral microbial communities from Lord Howe Island, Old Settlement Bay, Australia - Cyphastrea 1 metagenome | ecosystem: Host-associated > Invertebrates > Cnidaria > Coral ... | reverse complement strand
CTACGCTGCTGATGGGGGAGGGTGGGGTAGGGGGGGGACGGGTAGGGGGGGGGGGGGGGGGGAGGGTACGGTACAGTACGGTACAGTACGGTACAGTATTGATATAAAGCATATATATGGGTACATGTACTGGTAACTGTATTGGTACGTTACATTGGTTCTGTTTATATTCTGTACAAATGAATGTAATTATATTGTTAACTCGAACGTTTATATTTTCTTGGGCAGTTCGTTTGGGTTCAAAGGGTTCAATCTTACGAGTGCTTGCAATCTTCATTGCCTGCGATTGGTGACCAATGCCAAAATCCATCGCATCGACGGCTGCCCCAGACCTACCACATGATGTAGACCTACCCACAGAGTACAAGGCATGTAGTCCAAAAAGTCCAAATACGAATTGATTAACAAATGAATTAATTGTATATATATATATTGTATTATAGTTATATTATATTAATGTTGAATATTATATAATAATATAATATATAATTTTATTGTATATTATATTATATTATATTACATTATATTATATTATATAACATTATATTATATTATATTATATTTTATTATATTGTATACTATTATTATATTATAATTATATTATATATATTATATGTTTTAAAATATTGTTATATAAGATAATGTGTTTTGTTCACGGTCAGGCAAAGCGATGCAAATGGTGCAAGAATTGGTCGTCATCTTTGTGTCCATGGCCACTTCAGAACACTGTGCTGTCGGCGTGGTCTCCGCTGCTCCCATGGCACCGTGGATCCCGAAACAAGCCCATCGGAGACGCCTGTAAGGTATGTATGGTTGTATCTTGTATGTGCATAGATTGTATATGATATTTTTTTGTTATTTTCTCTAAGGGATATTTAATGATATTAGTTATATTTTTATTTTAATATATATATATATATTATATTATGTTATCATTTAAATATAATTTATAATATACATAATATATAATAGTATAAGTGTTTTTGTAATATATATATATAGTTGTTTATATGCATAATTAATATATATTTCAATCCTAAGAGATTATTTTTTTTATGTTTGTCAACAACATGCATCAGGTCTGGACTCAAGGAGGTTATGAAGCTGAATATGCAGCTGAAGAGCGCTTCCACAAGTGCTGCGATTCCAATCCGACTTTGCTGCATTCATTCCTGGAACCTTGTATTTTGTTCATTAATTTATATGTTTTGAATTTTGAATATTACATTGGTGCATTTGTGCTAACTGATGTTCTGAGTTGATGGGCTGAGATTCTGGGGTTATGTATATACTATATATAATATATTTTTTCTAGATTATATTATATATTAAATCAACATACTGCTATTGTAATATATATATACATACATATTTGTGTGTTTTTAATATTTATACATACATGAGGACAAGAGATCTGCCGTCATCCGAATGAAGAAAGCAGATCCGAATATGCGTTTTCGTGTCGAAACCAATTTGGGACCTGCAATGTCGCTCACATCATCGAAATCCAGCGAACAGGGCCTTGAGGCTCCAGAGGTTTTCTGGGTGGAATTGAGTGAGTATGAGCAAGAGTTCGGAGCTGCAAATCCAGACGATATCGTGGTAGAGACAGTCGATGGAAAAACTGTTCAAGGCGTACCTACACTAAATTTAATATGCTTGTATGTTTTTGATGCTCAATAAAATATAAATTATTACTTGATTATTTTATTATATTTTATTTCTGATTAATTATGGAAACAATATATGTTTTCAGCATTTTATTATTATATGTGTTTGATTATTATTTGATATGTAATATATATATAATATGTAGTATTATATATAATTATATTAATTATAATATTTATTATTGTTGTTTTTTTGTTTTAATTAATTATAGTATTTCTTTAATATAATATTTATGATGTTAAATATAATATATATTATATTGTTAATATATATATATATGAATATATGAATATTTTAATATATATATATATATATATATTCATATATCATTGCGAGATCTGAGGTGAATGTGATGACTGGTCGCAAAGGATGGCATCGTCGTATCAACAAATCGTCCACCCAGGTGAAGCGGTCAGCTGAGTTCAGCGATGGTGTTGCTATCGATGATGGTGCTGGCATGGACAAGCTTGAGCAGGCCATCAAGAAAGCGACTTTGAAGTCCACCAAGATTGCTAAAGTTGCAACCTTCCATCATACTGGATCTGCTGGATCTACTTCTGATTGTCGGGTTTTTTCGGTCATTCATTAATATTTTATTATATACTAATTTGGTTTATTTATATAACTTATAATTTATATTTTATAATTATAACTATTTGTATTAATATTTCTGGAACATTATAAATTTAGTTTTTTTTTTTAAATGTTTGTTTTTTTTGTTTTTATTTTTTGTTAACACATCAAAACAAATAAGGTTGGTGCAGAATCACATCGAGCACATGATGAATCACATGAGGATATGCATGCAGGCGTGGTATATAGTATATATTCTTCGTTGTGTTAACACATATATCATTAGAATCATTAGTATAGTAATGTATTATTGATAACGTAAAGTTATTTAATATAAATGTCTGATTTATTCTATGTATATTTATATAATTAATTTATGATTGTAGTAATGTTCAACTTTCAAATGATAATTTTATAATATTATAATGTATAATACTTTTTACTATTATCCATACAATATTATATAATATTTTTTTGATATATTTTAATTTATATGTGTTTCTATGCAATGTAATTATTTATAAAAAGGGAGTATATTATTGATTATAATAAAATTTTTATCCTTCATCCTTGCAGGTGAGTCTGATCCTGACCGCACCAATGATCAATCTGATGATTCCGATGATGATATGCCGGGGGTGGGCTTGAGCAACTTTCTGAAGAGCTTCAATGCAGCGTCCAGTTCGAGATCGTTAGATGCACCTTCGTCCACAGCAGCACCCAAATCAAAGGCCGCTGCCAAGCCCAAGGCTGCATCCGTCAAGGCCAAGGCCAAACATAGTGGTCCAGCAGCTTCATCGAGTGATGGTGCATCGCAAAAGGTTGCTGTTGGAAATGCAGGAACTGTTAGCTCCAAGCGCAAAGTTGTTGTCGTTGATCCCTTTGTTGCTGGTGGTGATGATGCTTCAACATCCCCCGAGAAGAAGAAGTTACGTGAAGTGGATGACCTTACCGAGGCTGATGCCAACACAGTGCAGACCTTCAATTCCAAGCTTGATCCTCTCAAACTGGTTGGCCCACCAATCGCCGATGCTGCCTTCAAGACTTACATGACAGACCAGATCCAGAAGGCGACTCAGCTGATCACTGAACTCCGCATCAAGAAGAAATCAGCAGATCGGAGGAATGGTTCCAAGACCAAGACCAACAAGGCAGACATTATGTTTCTGGAGAAGCTGACGGAAGTGGAGACTGAAGTCAAGGAGGTGCAAAAGTTGCTTAGATGTGGCTTGGATATAATTATATTATATATATATATTCATAATATGTTTTCATTTTATTTATAAAGCTTTAATTATTATTATCATTGTTATTAATTAATATAATTTATAATTTATATGTTATTACATTATTTAGTAGTATATTATGTAATAGTTTATGTGAGGAATGTATTTGTAATATTTTTTTTGTGGTGCATACTTTTATAATATATTATATACACTATAATATACTTTGATGTATATGTTATACAATAGATAATTTACTAATATAATATATTTAATTTCATTATATATTCTATATGTTAGTAATTATTATCGTATGCTTATGATTATATTAATCAGCACATAATGAATATTATATTATATTATATTATTATGTTATTATATAAATAAATTATTTAGAATTTAGAACATATGATATATGTATTAAATTTTACATATATTTTTGCATAACATCTTAGCATTCTGTTAGTATAAGTGTTCTAAGTTGTAACTTTATTATGATATTATATGATATCATCTTGATATATTTGATTTATCAACTATAAAATAACTAACTATTTGATTAAGATTCAACTTTCAACTAAGGTCTCGCCGGGCAGATTTCGTTGGATGCAGATCGAACTCTCCTTCAAGCTCTTGATGAAGCTGCCTCCAAACGTAACATGTCATTCAATTCGTCTGTCATCAGAAAGGCGTTGAAGATTGCCATGTATGACAACCTGAAACTTTGCCAGTTCAACGAAATGGCCAATGAGACATACGAGTTGATCAGTGCCCGATTCATCACTGACGATGACAACACCAACGTGACATCCGATGACTTTTACTCGATGGTCTGCGGGCAGGTCTTGCAAAAGCTTGCAAAGACTGCACAATCCAAAGTTCGCAGCAAGGACATATCATGGTGATTATGTTATTTAAAAATTTCAAATTTTAAACTTTAAACTTTAAACTATAGTTTCGATTTTGTTTATTGGTTTGTGATTTGATATTCATATTTTTATAATTTTTATTATTAATATAACTACTCAATATATGAAATTATTAATTTTGTGATCATTTGGTTATTCACACATAACTTATCTATTGATTATCCTATGTTAGAACCCTTCAGGAGCCAATCTTCGCGCCTTGCAACAAGAAGGAGACATCTTTGATGGATCAGTTCTTCACAGCGTTGGTATCGAGTTCCAAGATTCCCACGTCACTTGGTGGTGATGCTCAGGATTTGTTGAACCTATTGAAGGCCGAAGTGAACAGTGTCACAGCTGTACGAGTATCGCTTGACAAGATGAATCAGCAGAAACTTGGCTTCCCACTTTATTACATTTTACCTTTACATTTTTATTTTTTTTAGTGTATATTTGTAAAACAAATATGATATTATATACTAATATATGTTTATAATTAAACTACTAAACTAGTTATTTTTTTTTCATGATGTTCTATGTATGTAAGTATGTAAGTATAGACTTATTATTATAATGCAATGTATTTAATAAACAATTGGTGAAGACAAACATATTCTTAAGATTCAATATTGCAATTAAAATTACATGGTTATTATTATTATATTACTATTTATTTATATATTTAGGTATATGTTTGTTTATATTTTTAGTAAATAATAATAATTATAAACATCATAAACAATATAATATAGCACAACATTACAATAATATTGTATGTCACTAACCAACATAATAATTACATCCTATATACATATTATGCAACGATGTGCCACACGCCCAGGACCAATTCAGATGCGAGCAATGGACCGCTCAGTGGGATGTTGCTGGGTACTACGCTTGGAACCAAGCTGGTCGGGGATGCACAACTGGCTCTAGAAGCACGTTCAGTGGACACTGAGATGACAGAGAATCTTGAGCGCATCTTTGCAGAGCTACCTACTATGTACTCCAATCTGGAAGGCTGCGATGAGTCCACCATCAAAGCCAAGTGACTTGGATATATATATATATATATATTTTTTGTTTAAAAATATTATATTATTATGTTATTAAATATCAAACTAAATATATATATATATGATGAATTATAGTTAATTAATCAAATAATCATATTGTAAACTCGATAACATTATGATCATAAGCTAACTATATTAAATATTAAATATTAAACTATTTAACATACTTGGGTTATGTATCAATGCTATGTAACGATCATATTGAATTGTGACAATTATTAAATAAATATATATATAATAATATATATATATATATATATCAAAATTTAGTCTGATGATATTGATCGATTATATTTTTAATTCATAATCATAAACAATATATTATATCGTAATGTAAAATTACGTACTATGTGTCATTAATTATGTTTCAATTTCAATATATCAATTATCAATATTAATATTATTTTTTAACAAATAGTTAATTTGTTTGTTATATATTTATATATATATATATATATATTTATTAGTTTTGAATTTAAACATAACATTAATATATATCATTAGTGTTTTGTTCAATTATTGTTTTCAAGTTTAAATTTTGAGGTTTAGTTTTAAGTTTAAGTTTTAATTTAGTTGTATTATATTAGTTTCATAGTTTCCTTCAATGTTTTTATTTTTTGAACCTTGAGGTGTTCATCGTTGTCTGAAGCTCACAACACATTGATTGAGTTCATGAAGAACAAGCAGCGTGTCAAGTCTTTGGGCAAGGATGGCTTGAGCAAGAAACAGACATCACTTCGGAATGCTGCTGCACTTTTGATGATGCACTCGGCGATTCACGATGTATCTTTATGATCATTCAGTATGTGGTATTGTTGTAAACAAACTATATAATATAAATCAACATTGATCATATTATATTATTTTTGTTATATGAAATGAAAACATTCATATTCATGATTATTTACACCTTGAATCATAGATATATTTCGACAATAAATTATTTTACATTTTAGTTTTACATCATTATAGTAACCATAGAGTACATACAATGTTCTCATCAATCAAGGTCAAGCCCTGGTTGACGGATGCATCGGCGCCTATGACATCAACTCAGCTGATTTCCGAGCTCACATGCAAAGCAGTGCAGGACCTGATCAAACTACAGGACTTTGCTACATTGAAGGCAGTGATGTCTTCGTCGAGCGCTTTGTCAAAGGCATTGGTTACCATCAAGAGCCAGACCGGTGATGATTCTGGCAGCACTTCAGCTTTGAACATTGCATTGTCTACGTTTACCATCGCAGTGAAGAACTTCGAGGACCTACACAGTTAAAAATGCATATTTTATTTTTATTATATGTTTATTTAAGTTTATTTATTTATTTATTTTATATTTTTATTTATTATATATATATTGTGCAACCGTAACTTTATGATTCATTCGGTTTTGTTCTTATTATATTATATATTATTTATATATATATATATTATATAATATATATTAAATTTAACTTATAATAAATGATAATATATTATTGTATTATATTAAATTAAAATTATTTTTATCAATATATGATCAATTAACATTCCAGTCGGTAATCCCTTCCCCAGGCATACTTCACCAAATCGGCGTTCTCAGCATCATTGCCCAATGACGTGAAGGTATTGTTTGCTGATACCAATGTGTTCACAGTCTCATTGAACATTTTCTTGGAGAGAATGAATGAGAAAGATATCAATCGAGTCCTTCGGGCATTGGGTCAGTCCTTGAAAACACTTTGTGATGGTGAAGTGTCAGAGAAGTGCATTGCAGATACCAACAGTGCTATCGAACGACTTCAGTTGTCTGCAGCAGCGCTTCCACATGATTCAATGCATCGTGTCCCTGCGCTTCAGTCAGCAGACTTCTTGATTGTGTTTGTGAAAGCAGCTGGTGCACATAAGTCTTGTAATACCAGCAAGCCTGAAGATGCATCTATGAAGATCTTGGTGAAGTCTATGGCTGAGTTGAATTCCCACAAGTCGCTCAAGGATACAGTGAATATGGTCATCAGTACGATTGGGAATGGTGCCTCGAATGATGCGGACAAGACACTCTTGCCAACAGCTGAGATGTTGGTCACCACCATCGAGTCATTGATGACTTCATACTCTGCACTGGAGAAGACTTGGGTCGACATTATGGTTCCTCGGAATATTATAATATTATAATAATAATATATTATATTTATATTGTGTAGTATATAATAAGTATATAAGTATGTAATATAATTTATATATAATATATAATATAATATATATATATATATATTATATACTATTATTATTATCATTGTTATTATTATTGTTTTTTTATTATTATTATATATATTATATATATAATATATTAATATTATTGTATATCGTTATCATGAATCACAATACATAAATAAAGCAAAGCTTAAGGAATTCCAATGTATATTTATATTGATTGATATTTTATTTTAATTTGTATTTTATTTGAATATGGTATTAAAATTATCAGGTGTAACAACACATAATGTTGTTATAGATTAACTTGATTGTAATGTAATTAATAAAATATAAAATATAAATTGTAATTGATTGTACATCATGTCATTTCTTGATATGTTTATTTATTACAAATTAAATTTAAATTTATGAACACTTGTGTATACATTTGATTAGGCTACTGTAATTAGTATTATTCACTAGTATTGTGTATTCTTCAGTATGTGTTATCATGTGTTCTCATTGTTTAGGAACATATATCAGTAACTGTGTATTCATTTGGTTATGTTCGATAATATATAAATATATATATTATATACTATATATTACATAATATATATATATTATATTTATTCTATGTACTATATATGGATTGTGTTTTTGTTTTGCAATATTTATTATATGTCATACTTATGTTTACAATGTCTTAATATACGTTATTTCACTATGTGATTGTTTCTATTAATTTTGCTTAACCCAATCATCTTCAGGTTGCAGAGATGGACACAATCATGACCAAGATCGACGGCTACAAGATTCCAAACACCAAGAATATCGAATACACACCATCGGATACCAATACTTTGCCTAGCTTGCAGAATGACTTTCCTGAGTTGAACGATTTGGATCCAAATTCAGCTGCGCTTGTCCAAGTTGCTGCAGACCTTAGATCTCTGCTTGGGCGTGTGAAGGACTGTTAGCAAATATTTTTTGGGTTCATAACATTTATTATATATATCTATTATCTAGTATTTTCAACTATATCATTGACATTAGAACATACATACTAAAATTCATACCAAGACTCAGACTAAGACTAAGACATTATGATATGATAAAAATTCAACATGAATATCACTGATCATATAACAATATATATATATAATATTGTTTCTCTAGTAAGATTCCCTTGTCAAATCCAATGATATCCACAAACGATGTATATAATAATAATAATATGTTTTTTTTGTTTTTTTTTAATATTGTTATATTTTTGAGTATTAAAGATTCAATATATCATAAAGAAACAACAACATTATTCATAATCATCATATGTTTCCATTTGCAGGACGTTGGTCTCGTGGAGAAGGTCGAGCCCTACACCAAGGTGTGAAGAGTTGAAAAAATAGTTGGTTCAAACCTAATCATAGTTCATTATGATAACCATCAATACTATTTATTATTAATTATATTTATAATGAATTGTTTTATATGTGCATTTTATGATTAATGATTATACATATGTGATATAATAATATTCGCATATGTCAACAAACCATAGGTAATGATATATTACTATTATGATTAGTTATTATTACATTATTACATATACAACCATTGTTTTCTTGTCGATTCATTTTCTACTGTAAATTATAACCCTGATGCAGGCATCATCAGCTCATACCAACAGTCTGACAGCTCTGGCCATCATCGCAATTGTCAAAGTGTTCCAGATCAAAAGGTTCCGTAAAGCTGTGGAGGCAAAACAGCCCATCCCACAGAATCTTCTTGAAAGCTTAGCAGACACGATGCAGACTTGTAAAGACGTGAGCCCTCCGCTCGAGATTCCACCAGCGCTGCAGGCGCAGGTATCGAGTTTTAGCAACAAAGCATCTTCAGGGGCAGGACAGCAGCCATGATATAATCATCCATTGATGTGTTTGATTCTGATCGATTTCAATAATATCTGGTTGGTTGGAATATTGGAAATTTTGGAAATATTTTTCGTAGTTTGTTTTGTGATTTGATATATACATATAGTAAAGTATACATGTTAATTGTTGTAGTTAGTTCAGTTGGTTTGATGATTGTTATCTAGGAATGCTCAACAACGGCTGTGTTCAGCACTTGGAAGTGTGCTATTGGCTTTTGACTTTTCTCGACATTCGAGTTTCTGGAATTGATCAATGATGATTGGTCATTCCGAATGTTGATGGGATGCATGTACCTGCATTCGAATTGCATATTGTATACTCTACCGGGACCGGTTCAACCATGTTGAGCCAAACTCAACTGAACACAACTGGAACCTTGTCGGTATCTTTTGGGGTGTATGGTTTTGATTCAGTTTTGGCATAGAGTTCTAGCCTATATCAGCCCATCATATCAACTTCAACACAAAATTTCTATGATGTATTACTGTAATCAAAATTCAAAATAAAACTAATATAATTAATAATCAATAAATATAATTATTGTTTTATCATCAATAGTAATTTAGTACTATATTATTAGTGTTTTGTATATATATATAATATTTAATATATAATATATTATATAATTATATGTTGGTGTGCAAATTCAATATGATATGTTATTGATCAATATGATATGATATTGTTTATCACTGATTGAACTATTGAACATCGTGTAGTGTAATCAACTGTTTGTGTGCTTATGCCCCAAGAGAAAAATTTTACAAGATATGTTGTGTTATCTTCATTTTTTGGATGTCTCTGAGCAAAGGTCAACAATGCACAAATTGTGCGTTGAACATTTGCCCAGATTTAATTTCATCGACATCTGACGGATTGCCCAGTAACATATCCGATATGTATAGAATTTGTTAATGTACTGGAATTTCATCGCATGTATGAATGCATTCTGTGCAGTTCAATGCAGTTTCAAGACTTGCGATCATTTACTCGACCCTTCTTGACATTTGACAGAAGGAAGACTGTCAAACAAGACAGTGTCATATTTTGCAGTGTAAGCCACTAACATGCGGAGAACAAAACCATATCATTAGGATTGGTAGAGTTTGTGTGAACAGATGGTGTACTACATCAATGAATGACTATGTATGTTTAATTTATTATTTTATATATGTATTCTTTCTGAATTACGAAGAATCGAATCATGTTACCAGCTAACATCAAACACTTATACATATATATTGCTTCTAACTTCCAATTAATATTTCCTATGTAGTGATATCATGTTGATTGAAGTTGATACTAATGTAAAATAAGTTCAAAGTTCAAATGTTTTTGATGACGATCAGCACTTTCAGTCTTTCAGTGTCATATCATTGTTGTATCGTAATTCAAACTTCCATGAATGCATAAATTTCACGAGTTTGTCTCACGGTGAAGTGACGGCTCGAAACATCAATGATCATCATTATATCAGCATGACATCATATCAAACTCAAATCATATTCAGGATTCAAGCCACTCAACACACATCAACAAACAAACAATCTATATGATATTACTATATATTATATTTTTCGAATCTTAGAACAACTAGAATTATAGTTTGCAGTTTGCAGTCTGGATTTTAGATATATCTTTGTATATTGTAGGTTTGTTGAATTGAATTATCATTATTTAATGTAATATTAATATTATACTTCATTATTGACAACATGTCCAAGTTAGTTTATTCAATTTAGCATTCATCCAGTGCGCATCACATATGCACAGTCAACATTATATATAGTATATAGTATATATTATATACTAGATATACATTACATAGGAACATATCATAGTATACAACATTAACTAAATAGTGATTTCCGTAGACTTGACTTTGGACCCATGGGGCGGATGCGCAAGAAGGTAGAAGAGTCTGGAGACAAGACTTCATCCAAAACACCAGTGGCAAAGGACTTAAAAGGTGCAAAGGCCAAGAGTAAATCCAAACCTGGTAAAGACGATCTACCAGAACAGCTGACACCCACCAAAGTGAAGGCTTACCAGGATAAATGGAAAAATTTTGGGTTTGTTCCTGAACCACAGCAAGTAGATTCGAGTGATCCGTCGACATCGACTACGTCGACATCTTCCACTTCGGCATCCAAGTCCGCATCCAAGTCATCATCATCATCAGGTCGACCCAGCGATGCAACCAACAATGACGATGACGTCAAAATCACTGCAGTGAATGAATCTCGCTCTGGTATCCATGATTCCACTGCAGATACTATCAAGGAGTTCCGTTTGTGTTTGTTTGTTTTTTTTGTTCATTTTCCTGATTTTTTCCTTTATGATTTTATTTATTTTTATTTTGATTGTTATTGTTTTTTAGTGTGAAGAAAATGTAATGGGAAGGGATGATATATATGATAAGACTTATAATATACTATACTAAGTAAACAAACTTAAGTAAAGAGAAAGATAAACTAGTATTAGTAAAAGTAAATATTATATATATTATCAATTACAATGAATGCATTTACCAATACTTAGTACTTACTACAATTATATATTATATTATTATATAAATGTTTGCAATATATCATAATCATTACACAATCAATAAAACAAATATAATGATATAACATTTGTGTT
>Ga0126342_10017894_pt1 | contig 12207 bp, 10 predicted proteins | sample Cyp1metagenome_FD_92528 | JGI IMG/M metagenome (GOLD analysis project Ga0126342, IMG submission 92528) | Coral microbial communities from Lord Howe Island, Old Settlement Bay, Australia - Cyphastrea 1 metagenome | ecosystem: Host-associated > Invertebrates > Cnidaria > Coral ... | reverse complement strand
GCAAGGACTTCTGGGCATGGCAAGAAAATGTGCGGACCGTGGAGCCAACTTGCAGGGAATATGCCTGGTCATCTAGCCTTAATAAGGGGAAATGAAAGTCATATTGGGGACTACAACCTGATTGTTTTTGTGCTTTTTTTTTGTGGTATGAATTGTGGTCACTGTTAGTGTCACGAGGCAGAGCCCAAAACATAGCTATTAAAAATGGCCATTGAAATCGTGAGTTTTCCCATTAGAAATGGTGGATCTTTCCATAGTTTTTTGTTAACGTTTACCAGGCCGGGTAACAAGGATAAACCGCGGCTCAGCTCCTTCATCTGCAAGTGTAGGGCGCTGGGAGCATTCAGCGATGTGGCAATAAAATTGGTAAAGCGATCTTGATCCTGCAGCAGTTGATGTGGTAGACATCCATGACGTCTCCCATATTATTTAGGATATTTTATGACTTGGTGGCTCATCCCACGAATCGTAAGTGGGTTATAATCCCAGTTATAAATGGGACAAGTAGGGTTAATCCACTGAAATATCTGGGGTTATAACCCACTTACGATTCGTGGGATGAGCCACCAAGTAGGATATTTTATGATGACTTTCAACCATCCCTTAAATTGGTGAACCATCCGCAGTTTGGCCAAAAAAACACGAGTTTTTGTCCCATCCAATAGACTCGGGACCCGCAAAGTTCGACAGTTGTGGATGACACCCAGAAGTTCCAAGGGAAGAAGTACAATAAACATTCCGAGCAATTTTGGGTTACCCGGCCTGGTAAACGTTTACACTTTGCTATTAGAAAAGCGTCATTGAGTTCGTTGATTTACCCAGCTAAACCATGGTGATTTTCCACCGTTTTTGGTATGTTTACCGGAGGCATTTTCCGGTAAATTCCACCTTCTCAAGGGGTGGCTTTGCAGCACACGATCAATTATTGAGGGATGGGCCAGTGAAATCCTAAAAACCACCAATTTGGGATTGTTGAAAGTCATCATAAAATATCCTACTACTACCCACAAATCGTTTTTGTGGGTTATAACACCAGTGATTTACATGGGATAAGTAGGGTTAATCCACTGAAATAACTGGGGATGTTTCAACCACCGTTTGAACCAACTGGTGATTCATATTTCGCTGGCTCCACCGTATGGTGGGTGAAGAAAATGAAGACATTGTATAACGGTTAGATCATGTTAGATATCCCTGTGTTGGATGGTTGAACCATAGATTTTTTGATGCTGACCCCATGAGGCTCCGATCTTCGTCCTCGCTTTCACATCGCTGAAAATATCTGGTTGGTTTCAACCTACCCCTCTGAAAAATGATGGAGTTCGTCAATGGGAAGGATGACATCCCATATATGAAATGGAAAATAATCCAGTCATGAAACCACCAATCAGTATATACAGTATATATATATATCATATATCCCATCAGTTACTTGTTGGTGGTATACCTACCTACCCCTCTGAAAAATGATGGAGTGAAAGTCAGTTGGGATGATGACATTCCCAACTGAATGGAAAATTATAAAATTCCATGGTTCCAGTCACCACCAACCAGTTTAATTACCATTATAATCACTATATATACATCTAAATCATTCTAAATAAAAACGAACTGCTACTGAAGAGACCACTACACATCAAAAAATGTCGAAAACCGATGAACAGCGTAGAATTACCATCTGGCTATGACTAACATAGCCACGGAACATCCACCATTTTTAAGTTCGGTCAACCATCTATTTCGATTAGGGCCATCTATACCATGGCTATGTTAGTCATAACCAGAGGGTATATTCCCTATAAATCCCTATAAATGCCTGGTAAATCCCCATTGTATCCCCTATAAATCCCAATAAATCCCCATGATAGAGGGGACATCCCCATGAATCCCCTCACTGCCTCAACGGCAATGCATTGCACCAGGTCGAAATTCTTGGGACGCTCCTGAGCGGCTTCTGCCGCTGCTTCGCTGCCGCGTCCAAAGACGATGCTTGCAGGGAGAACCCACTTAGAACTAGATGTTGGGAGTTGGGAGATTAAAAATTCATCACTTTATGGGAAAACCCATGGAAAACCCATGTTTTTCCCTATAAACATTGGGGATCTAACCAGTTTCTGGGCATATTTTAAGGGATATTTAACCATCAAATTAGGGGTTTGAACCATATGGATAATGGAAAATCATGGATTTGGGTGTGCCTGAAAATGATGTATTTAGCCCCAAGTTATGGCAAAGAGGGAAAATTATGATCGGGCAGCCCAGCCATTGGGGGTACGCTATTTTCATCTATTTTCAGACACCCCCCGCCATGTCAAACCTGGGAGATGGATCTTGAGTCAAACTTCATATGGTATGAATGTCTAGACCTACCAAATAAGCCTTGAGGTTGGATAGCCAACAATGAGCTGAATGGCCAGCCTATCCAACTGGGAATCATCATTATTCCAGGTTGGGATTCCTGGAAAACATGTAGAAACAGGCCAGGCTTTGTCTGAAAATGAGCAAATTATCCCATAAATCCATTGATATTCCATTGACTAACCATCATGTCCCATTCAATGGCTATCTTTTTTCTGGGTAAATCCCATTTTCATCTAGACCCATCTTGAAACATCTCTTGAAACCCCCACCTTGCGCAGGTTTGGGAAGCGAAACATCTCCAGCACTTTGTCGGAAGGTTGCCTCGAGGGCTGAGGGCTCCACTCGCAACTGTCGGAGCAAACATGGCATGGGTGGCTAGATTTTGTGTCGGAGAGAAGGATGCCACGGAAGCCGGTTCACTTGGTGTGTTTTTATGGGAAAATGAATGGAACTACAGAACTAGCTGTGTTTTTTATGGGAAAATCGATTTGGAACTAGAAAAATCAGCCATGTTTGGAAATGCTTCTGGGGTAGTTGTCAAGCTGAAAACCAGGACCTCGTTCATGACTCGCTGGGGACTGGGAACCTCAAATAGTAACAACCAATGACCAACAGTGACAATCAATGACTTCAAGTCACAATCAAACAAAGAGATTTGTAATGTAGTAGTATTCAATGACTCTAAACAAAGGAAGGTATGTGGAGCTATTGATTGTGACACCTGGCAATCTGCGCCCTCAGTTCAAACCTTTCATGATTCTGTCAACAGCCAAGTTAAATCCAACCTCAACAGGCCAGATTTTAGAGGCCGGGTCGGCGATTCAACATTATGATTTCTACTGTATGTTGTCTTACCCTCTGGGAATTGAACACAGCTATGGAAAATCACCATTTTTGGTAGGTCAACCACCTTTTTTCACAGACCATTTTCCATACATAGCTATATCTAATACCCTCTGGTAAATTAATATAGCTATGGAAAATCACCATGGGTAAATCCACTGTAAATGGCAATTTTCCATAGTTATGTTACTTTACCAGAGGGTATTTCATTTGACTCTGGATCCCTTTGGCAATTTGGCCATGGCCCGGATCGTCAACAACATATCCAAATATAAAATATCTAACACATTTGTGTGGCTCTGAAGATGTGAAGACACACATTGTGAGCACAACATGTCCATTATTTGTTTAACACAATACCATCGATCATCACTGCAAAGAAGGGAACACAACGACTCGGCTCCTTAAAAAAAAAACGAAAATTGGATTCATGGTCATTCAAGGCGACTATTTCAATCGTAGCCATGGGCCAATGACTCACCAGCTGCACCAGGGAACAGAATCTTCCAATCGTGCGAGAGTTGTTCGCAGCAATCACACATCACTGCCTCACTGCGCAGAGGAAACAGGGCCAGGGTTTCACTGTCCCTTTCGGAGGAATTGATATGTGTTAACCTTGTTTTTTGTTGGGAAGATTGAATGAAGCAATCGTCCAACATATGTCACGATTCCAATTCCTGTTTCTTTTTTTCTGATGCAATTTAAAAATTGTTTGAAAGATGAAGACTGACAATGATGCAGAAACAGCTGCACCGGAGATGAAAGAACACAGGTGTCAGCATACCGCTTGCACTGCACATCACAAGTAACTCATTGTTGTATAGTACGTTTATTGCGCAATATTTCCTTTGATTGGAATATATAGCCGTCTATATACCATAGTATATATATATGATTATATTAAATTATATTATACTATATATTTATATCTATATGTGTTTAGAAGGAAACTCAGTAATGTCAACTCTCAGCTTTTCCAAGGTGCCAAGAGTGACTTGGCAGCGTTTAAGAGCGCTTCTCTCTCCTTGATATGGAGGTCCTGAGGGTTTGCACAGTCGCAGCCATGGTGTGTGTCTACTCTCTGGTAATTTCGGGATTGATAACCATGTTATTTAACCATGGTGAACCATGGAAAATTATGATGCAATGGAATTTAGTGGGATTTGATGGAGATACCCCCTAGTGATTTGTTACAGTTTGCTATTGAACATGGCCCATGAAAAGTTCGTTGATCTACCTATCAAAGATGGTGATTTTCCGTCGTTTTTTGTATGTTTACCAGAGGGTAGGCACCATTCATGACATGAACCCAACGATGAAAAATAGGATTTTATCTTAGCCTCAACATACAAAAAGCGATTTTGTACATCACCATTTATAATAGGTAATTAAATATGGAACATCACCATTTATAATAGGTAAATATCACCATTTACGATGGCGATTGACTCATTAACTCATTACCCGGCCTGGTAAACGACACCATCACTACGGAAAATCCACCTATTTTATAGCTAGGTAAATCAAGGAACTAACTCGACTGGGCCATGGCTTCAATAGCAAACTGTTGGTCATTACCAGAGTGTAGCCAAAATGTTGGTCATACTACGACTATAATTCGACTAATAGCCAGCTCAAGCCAGCTGTGCCAACAGTGTGAAAATGGTTTCATGATGTTTCATGTGGAGGTGTCCATTTCAAAGCGTCCCTTTCAATAGGATTTGAAACGTGATTTTCCAACCAAGCCCCATGTCATTTTTCGCTATTTTTCGCTTTTTCCCGGCCAAAGAGAGCAGCAAAGCGCCGCCTGCTTTTTCACATTCTCTTCCAGTTCCATGTTGGCTTTCTCCTGGCTATCCCAGCGGTGGATGAGTCCATCAAATACCACGTAGAGACTTAGCCAAAAAACCATTACTGGTTGGTGGTTTTATCCATATTGAAAAATATGAAAGTCAATGGGAAGGATGACATCCCATATATGAAATGGAAAATATAAAATGTTTGAAACCACCAACCAGATTAAATACCACCAACCATTAACTATAAACCACTACTCCATGAAATATAACTTATAACCATGAATTACCACGGGAAAGCCAACCGCCACATGGCCCAAGATTCATTTTTTTTACGATCCATCTCCCCGGTCACATGACTCCGTCCCGACAAAAATTGGGTGTCTGCAGCAATGTCTTGTTGATGATATGATGATATGTCTGGTAAACATACAAAAAGCTATTGAAAATGGCCATTTATAGTGGATTTTCCCATGAAAAATGGTGGTTTTCCATAGTTATGTGAACGTTTACCAGAGGGTAGATATCTTATCACTGGCCATTGGCCATGCAACAGGAACCGAGAACGATTGGAGGTACCGATTCCATATATGTTTGGCCTATTTTTGCAGGCCTATGTAAGGGAGTATCCCAGCAAAATATTGCCAAAAATATGGTACAGTACCTCCATTTTAGGATCCTGAAATTCCCATTGATAATGTCATTGTGCATGTATTTAAGTATATCTAAACAGCTGGATTTTCTTATTCCAACCCCAAAAAAAATCAAAGCAAACAATGAAGAGCATGTTTCAGCTATCTGTTGTGGAAAAGCACCAAACAGGGAAGGAAAAACAGCATGCCCATCTGCTGTTGTGGGCTACTCAACGTGGGTTTCAGGAGAAAACCATCCAATCTCTCCACGGCTCTGTCTCAGACTTTGTCGTCATTGTCTTATTAAAACTGCATGTTTGATCTTGTATTTTATTACATTATATCATATTATATCATATTATATCATATTATATCATATTATATCATATTATATCATATTATATCATATTGTATCATATTATATCATATTATATCATATTATATCATATTATATCATATTATATTATATATAATATTATATATATATGCATTATATATATATGGCTGCGAGTCAAATCTTGAGGCACAAAGGACCACCGATTTTGACTATTTTCAGTATCAGTTCTCACTGATTAACAATCAATTTTGAATTACATATTTTTGACCCATACTCATATTTACCTATATACCAATATAGCTGAACATGTATATATATATATGGCTATTCCACATCTACGTATGGAAAAAACAATAACAACAAAACAAAACATTTGGGCATGGTCCAAAACTCTTGACCAAAAAAAACTCAAAAAAATCATCCGGCCCGGGGCTCCATGTCCCAGCGGCGCTCATGTCGTGTCCAAATCTCTCCCCGTGTTGAGCCTGTTTGATGTTCAAGTAATTCAACTGCCCAAGCACCACAGACATAAAGGTCACCGAGACCACCTTTGCAGGATTTTCGGCAGCAGCTGGGAGGTCCACGGCCCACTTTTTTTGAATTCACGTTTCGGATTTGCGTACGTGGAAAATGATCAAAATATCCGAAGCATCCGACCTCCGGGCCGCTTGGGGAGTCAGAACCCAACTATATTTCATCCAAAATCCTATGGTTTTCACGTGGTTTTCGCATGGTTGTCGATCATTTTCCTCATGAAAATGACAAAAAAAGGGGAAACATTTCTGGCCCCAAAAAAGCAATCCTGGACTCAAAAAAAACCAGCTCTTGTGCGTCCCACTGGTTTGTTGGGTCTTATTGGACAATAAACCACACAACGGGAAGAACCCGGCGGAACATTCCCACTTGGAATATATACGTCTACATATATATATATACATATTACATATATATATATATATATATATGTATACATATTATATATATATTATGTGATTTTCCCACTATACAATCCCTCAATTTACAGGGAATTACGATGTCATTGACCAATTATATGCGATATGGAATAGCCACCTTTTTTGCCGGGGAAAACGTTCCCTTCCCCACCTCGTTGACGATGAGTTCCGACAACACTGTGAAGTCGCAGCCGGGCCCTTGACGATAGTAGCCGCAGGCGATGGCGAAAGGAATCATGTAGACGTTCAGCTGGACCTGGTGGCGAATCAACAAAAAGCACAAAAAGTCATGGCTGAAGAATATAATATCTGCTTGGTCTTGGTGTTTTCAACCCCTATTAACCAGAATTATGAACCATCAACTAACTAAGCATTACTATCATCATAGTAATAATGGGTATTAACCAGAATTATGAACCATCAATTATTATATTATGATATATAATATGGTGACTTCTCATATTCAACCACTGGCGAATAAGAATATTACTATAAGAATATATGATAATGGTGAATCCTTGTGAAAATAGCCAGGGTGGTTAATTTTACTGGCGAATAATGGTGATTTTTTGGTTTTCAATAATTTAATAATGGTGAATAGTGGTTAAGACTTAATTTTACTTTATGGTGAATAATGGTGAATAATATTTTCTTGTGGTTTCTGATGGTGAATACTGATGGTTAACCATGTTGTATATAACGGATAATAATGCTAAATAATGGTTAATGATTGTTAATAATGTTTAACGATGTAACTAAGCCTTTCTATAAAAACAATAGTGCTTAATAGTGGTGAATACTGATGATTAATAGTAATCGATAGCCACTAATAATGAATGGCTAGTGAAGAATGGTTCCATACTTACGATTAATAATAATGGATAGTACTCATCAATAGTCATAATCAGTTAGGCATTACTATGAACCAGTATGATGAACCATTAACTAGTTAAGCATTCCTATTAACCACAATTACGAACCATTGACTAACCAAGCATTCCTATTAACCAGAATTATGAACCATCAACTAACTAAGCATTACCATCATCATAGTAATAGTGGGTATTAAATGTATTAGCTAGTATTAGCTAATTTGCAATGGTTCATAATGATGGTTCATAATGATGGTCAATAATAATGATTGCTAATGATGGTCAATAGATGTCAACTGAATATGTGGTTGGTGGTATACCTACCCCTCTGAAAAATATGAAAGTCAAATGGGATTATTGTTCCCAATATATGGAAAAATATATAAAATGTTCCAAACCACCAATCAGATATGACATTTTTACAATAGGGTAAACATAAAAACAATTTTGTGGGTTGGAACCATCGGGAAAGCCCCAGAAAATGATCATGGTGGCTTGGACCTCTTCATAGGTATGTTTAAGGGGGAAAGCATTAGCTGTACTATCAACAATCATGGCAATCATTCCCCAATAAATAATGAATCATATCCAGAAATGTTTTGTAGTACTACCCTCTGGTTATTTAATATATGGAAAATGGCCCAGTTACAGATGATTTTCCCATTAAACAATAAACCTCCATTTGTAAGGGATTTTCCATGGCTACGTTCAATAACTATCTAGAGGGTAATAATTATGATTAATGGGTGTACTCAATGTTGATTGATCCTCACTTTTCTTATTATCCTTGTGATACATACTTCTTAATTTAAGAATTCATACTATTTCACCATTATCGCCATTATCAACCCTCTGCTCTTTTCTACCAACCCCGTAATATCATTGACATGTAAAGTGGGCCCATGATTGATAAAACGAATAACGGCTTATAGTGATAGTAATTGTTTCGAATAATAAAATCTTACGGCCAGCACTTGGGCTATGTGGCTATGCCGGCCCCCAACATCGAAATCGGGATGATTGAGGGAAGCTGAACGTTGGTCCATTGGTCGCTGCAGTCAAGAAACCGTGAAGCCAATGTCTGGAGAAAAACTAGCAACAAACCTCATGCGAAGCGCTACTTGTCAGCCTTAATCCTGTGGCTCATTGAATCTTTCTACACAAAAGAAAAAATTGACATGCTATACCGGTACTTCAGCAAATGTATGTATATTATATAACGCATATATCAGCTACATCTTATTAAAAATGCAACCCAAAGTCAACATTACGATTGATTGGTCATTCAGTGAACGATGTCACCGTTCTGTGTTGTGCCGCCAGAACACATGCGACCCAAATAGTTGGCACACACCAAATGGTTCGATAAATCAATGCCTCAGGCGGATCACGCGAGTCCAGGAGGAAAGTCTCGGCCGAACATTCGTGAAGTCATCTGGTTGGTGGTTGACCTACCCCTCTGAAAAATCTGACGAATCGTCAGTTGGGATGATTCCATTCCCAACTGAATAGAAACTCATAAAATTCCATGGTTCCAAACTACCAACCAGTCTCTATATGTAATATATATATATAATATATCCCATCAAATATCCCTACTATGGTTGGCTATAAATCCCATATATTATGGAAACATCAAAGTCATGTTTTCATTCGGCCAATGTTTTAATCCAGGTCACCAGGTGGAGGATCTCAGCAGCAGATTACTCAGATTACCCCTAAAAAAGGAAAGTTGTATGTTAAAAATTCACCTGGACCAAACATGGCCAAGCAAACAGATATCCTGCAAAAAAAAAGCGCAGAATTCTTATGAATTCTTGGCTGGTTAGGTTGATATGTCCTCAATTATCCTGCCAAGAAATAGTTAGTCAGGATGCAGTACTAAACTGCCAGTTCGTTGCCCCAGTACTTCCTAACCTCCAACAGTTCGTAAAATCTTGGATTCCCACAGCTAGCATAGCTGGCATAGCTTGCTTCGCCGTTCAACTTTTCAAGGTGCTATTGACCAATCCAAAGAAGTTGATCAGCGTTGTCAGGATTAGAATTTGTCGGCTTGACATCTCTTGACCTGCCCAGCTGAATGTGAAATACCTACGAAATAGAGGTGAAGTAAGCAAAGATGTGTGTTTTTTAAACATATATATGGGTTTGTCTGAAAATAGGGTATATTCCCAATCATAGCCATTTAATAGGGATAATGATCATTAACCATTGGGTTTAGGGGTACACTATTTTCAGACACACCTATATATATATATATACGTATGGGGGGTTCTTAAAATGCGGGCTCCGCAAGTCAGCATAGGTTTCAATACTAAAATGGTCGAATGTCTTGGATGATTTGGTACCTGCATTCTAGGACCCCCCAAAAAAATATACATTGTGTCAAATATATACAAATATTGTGTATGTAAGTGAATCAACATCAATAAACATTGGAATCTAAGCGACCTAATGATCTACAATGGATTTTCAGAGATGACCATGGAGGCGTCAGCCACATAACACCTGGGACCTAGACAAAAAATCTGAAAAAACTCGGGGAGATTACAACGCACCCGGAGTTTTCTGTCCTGAACACGACGGAATCTGGTATGTTTGTTGGTTTCAAGCCACTCCCAACAAGAAGAAAAGCTTCAGTTTGTCAATCTTCATTATATACTATTTTGGTAGGATTTTATTTTCTATCTTGTTGGGAGCTACTTTTCCGAGGGATTTTGTGAGAAAACCCATGAATGGGTAAAAGACCATGGTTTCCAGTTAAGATGTTCCGTGTAAGTCATTTCATGACTGGGATGATTGCTGAGGCAGATATGGATCCCAAAAATGTTAATAAAACCCCTTTGCATGTCTTCAATTGAGGCACTCTTTGTCTTGATTTTCTGTGGCTTTTTCTCCGTGTTCCTTAGTTTGTCTCTGCTGTTTTAATTCAGGCTCTTAGTCTTTGATTGTGTTTTTTTTCTCCGTTTTGGCTGGATCGCTGTGGCTTAGAGGAAGCACATAAATGAACACCTATATTCAAAGGAGTTCTCAAAGAAAACTGCGCGTTTATGCCCATAAAACCCTCTTTCAATTTGAACACAATTTGCCATTGAAAGTTGTGTTTCTGTTAGGCCATTTGGAGGTTTCCTGGCAATTATTTTTTCTCGCCTGGTTTGGAAGCCCATCGTGTGCAAACCGACGAAGCAAAAGCGGTCCAGAAATGGAAGGTTCCAAAAACGTCTTCCATCAGGCTGCCTGCCGAGACGTGCAGAATTCATCGGAACTTGTCCCAACAAGCGCGGGCACTCCGCTAGGGAATAGGGTGGATAGAAAAAAACAAATGTGGAATGTCGACTTCATTGACAAATTATGAGAACATAAAGGACATGTCACAAATGTCCATTCTAAGCAGAGTGTAAGGGATCAATGTTGGCAACCATGGGAGAAATGATGAGGAAATCAGGATTCCAAACATGGAATCACTGCTGGAATCGCTCGTGCCATTGGTCATGGAAAAAAAACAATACAAAACACAGGAGACAAAAAAAAACTCCAAAGTATTCTAGACATTCGATCTAGACATATGGCATATATAAGCCTCCAAAATAGTTTATATTATATATATGGTCCATATATCATATATTATATCTATATATGGTTTTTAAATATATATATATGTATATATATAGAATATGATAGAATATATAAAATGAATAAAATACTGAATATCTATTCATCTTATATATTAGTTATATATTCTATCTATTCATGATCATTTATTCATCATCAGCTACCGCATCACTACGGTGCCACCCTATGGCGCCCTATGGCCGGCGCCCTGAATTTCAGGTGCTGACCAAGATACCTCTGAAAACGCTGGAAGAAGCAATCACAAATATACAATACCTCAAGGATGCTGGCTGATGTGCGATATCATATCTGGGTAAATGATCATATTTCACTCATCTGAATTATATTGCGGCCATAAAAGGGGATGAGTTCCCTAAAATTAACCATGATTCCAGGCTTCGGGAGAACAGTGAGGTCGTTATAATTTACCCAGTGAACACCTGACGGGCCTTAACAGTACCTGCTCAACAAGCAACGGTCGAACCGAATATTGCTCTCATCTACACCGAACCATCGAAGGCGGTTGCCCCACCGTAGATAGCACAGCCGTGACTGGAAATATATGGAAATATACATATTATATACATATACATTATATACGTATACTGCATATATATATATATTGTTTTATATATATTATGTTATAAATATTATATATATATGAATTATTGTATATGTTTTGGTATATATTATATTATATATAATGTTATAAGTATTGTATATATACATATTATATTATATTATATTATATTATATTATATGATATTATATTATATAATATTATATATTATATTATATTAT